>Ga0181579_10000160_pt1 | contig 48863 bp, 41 predicted proteins | sample 071ome_24_FD_132996 | JGI IMG/M metagenome (GOLD analysis project Ga0181579, IMG submission 132996) | Coastal salt marsh microbial communities from the Groves Creek Marsh, Skidaway Island, Georgia - 071402CT metaG (megahit assembly) | ecosystem: Environmental > Aquatic > Marine > Intertidal...
ATGCACGAGGTTGGCGTGCGCACAGATTATTACCCGTCTGAACAGGGGCGCGAAGATGCAATCCTGATGGCAGGGGCTGTGGATCCGGGGAAAAATTAGGTCCGACATTACCTTGCGCAAATAAGCCGTTCATTCGCTAAAACAAACCGCTTATCGGCGCTCCTGAGCAATTACCGCCAAAGAAAAATATTGTTAGGCCGTATATTTTTCGTGGGATCGGGAGATGGACCTAGTTTCGGCAGGTTGGGGTCAAGCAGTTTGGAGTCAAAAGGCAGCGCAAGCTGCCTTTTTTGTTGTTAGGACGGAATTACCCACCGGTTGGGCGTTAGCCCTCTGGCTCTTTAGCTCGGCCCTTGGCTGGGCATATTGATGTTGGTTCATGTCTCGCCTAGCTAAACCCGACTCACAGATTATCGCTGATCGATAATCTTCGGGTTGATGTTAAACTCGCGCTTTTTTCGGCCTAAGCGTTATGAGTTCCGAATTTCTGCAGCATATCCAGCAGCGTCGAACCTTCGCCATCATCTCTCACCCGGATGCGGGTAAAACCACGATGACGGAGAAACTGCTGCTCTTTGGTAATGCCATTCAGCTGGCTGGCACGGTGAAGTCCCGAAAATCCGACCGACACGCCACCTCGGACTGGATGACCATGGAGCAGGAGCGGGGTATCTCGGTGACCACTTCTGTGATGCAGTTTCCCTATGCGGATCGGGTAGTAAACCTGCTGGACACCCCTGGCCACGAGGACTTCTCGGAAGATACCTACCGCACGTTAACGGCGGTAGATTCTGCGCTCATGGTTATAGACGGTGCAAAAGGTGTTGAGCCTCGCACCATCAAACTGATGGAGGTTTGCCGCCTGCGGGATACCCCCATTATCACCTTTATCAACAAACTTGACCGTGAGATCCGCGATCCCATCGAGGTGCTGGACGAAATCGAGGACATTCTGCAGATCCAGTGCGCGCCCATGAACTGGCCCATTGGTATGGGCCAGCAGTTCAAGGGGGTTTACGAACTGGCGACGGATCGCATCGTTTGCTTTGAGAAGAGTCAGGGACATCACATTCACAACTATCGGGTAATTGACGGATTGGATTCGGGCGAGGCGCGTGAACTTCTAGATGCGGATTACGACGACTTTGTGGACGAAATCGAGCTAGTGCGTGGCGCCTGCCACGAATACGATCAGGCAGACTTTGAAAACGGTACGGTGAGTCCGGTCTATTTTGGGACTGCCTTGGGTAATTTTGGTGTACAGCAGATGCTCGACGGCTTTGTCGAGCAAGCCCCCAAGCCTCAGCCTAGGGCAACCCAACAGCGGGTGATCGAGCCGGAGGAAAAAGCCTTCAGCGGCTTTGTATTTAAAATTCAAGCCAATATGGACCCCAAGCACCGGGACCGCATTGCCTTTTTGCGGGTGTGCTCCGGCACTTACCGGCAGGGTATGAAAGTGCGCCACCAGCGGTTAGGTAAGGATGTGCGTATCGCCGACGCCGTGACCTTTATGGCTGGTGATCGGGTGCAAACCGAAGAGGCCTATGCCGGCGATATTATTGGTTTGCACAACCACGGCACCATTCAAATCGGCGACGCCTTTTCCGAGGGCGAGGACCATCAATTCATTGGCATTCCAAACTTTGCCCCGGAGCTGTTTCGTCGCGTGCGCGTGAAAGATCCGTTGCGCAGCAAGCAGCTGGAAAAAGGCGTGCAGCAGTTGGCGGAAGAGGGTGCGACGCAAATGTTTAAGCCCTTGGCCAAGAATGAACTGATCGTCGGCGCGGTGGGCGTGCTGCAGTTTGATGTGGTGGCCTTTCGTCTGCGCGACGAATACCGGGCCGAGTGCATCTGGGAGAATACCAACACCTTCACCGCGCGCTGGATTCGCTGCGAAGACGAGAAAATGCTGGCGGATTTTCGCAAGAAAAACGAAGAGAACTTGGCCATCGATGGCGGCGGCTATCTCACTTACCTGGCGACCAGTCGCGTGAATCTTCAGGTAATCCAAGATCGGTGGCCTGAGGTGGTCTTCAGCAAGACCCGAGAGCACTAGCCCTGCGCGCGTTTTAGGAATGCACCATGAGTGAAACCAAAAAACCGCAATCCAGTCGTCTGTCGTTGCTTGAAGGGTTTAAGCAGTCCTCCGCGGATTCTGTTACCGAGCTGGACGTGGCCCTGCTTGTGGCTCACGTCATTGATGAACAGTTAGATGCAGAAAAAGTGCGGGCGGGGATTCAAAACCTAGTGGATCAGGCCAAATCCCTAGGCGTCTCCGACGTCGAGGGGCTGCTGGCATTTCTGCGCGGTCAGGGCTTTGCCCAAGCCTCGCTGGAGGGCGTTGACCTTACCCACAGCAGCATCGACTGGCTGTTACAGCAGCATCAGGGGCTGCCCATTGTGGTGGCGGTGCTGGTTATCACGCTGGCGCAGGATCTTGGTTTGGAGGCCTACGGGGTGAACTACCCCGGACATTTCCTGCTGCGTGCACAGGGTGACCTTGTTGATCCGCTGTCTCTGGCGGTGGTGAATCCCAGCGCCTTGCAGGTGCCCTCTGACTACACCTTGGACGAGTTATTGGTACGGGCGAATACCGCCACGCTGGGCTTTCGTATGCTGAATAATCTAAAGGCCTATTACCTGCAGCTGGGTAATTGGCAGGCCACGCTGGCGGCGACCGATTATCAACTGGCTATTGTTCACAATGAAAACGGTTTGACGGGCTTGCTGCACTTTGAGCGGGCAGAGTGCCAACAGCGAATGGGCGACACCGAAGCGGCGTTGGCCAGTTATCTGCTGTGCATTGAGCTGGCTAATGAGGAGGCCTTGGTCGCCAAGGCTCAAGAGCGCGTGGATGCGCTGACGGCAAGAGATGATCGGCCGCTGCATTAGACGTTTGCTGACAGCGCCGCTCAGAGCGGCCGATGGCCGCCGGTCGAATCGGCGGGTTAAGACATGTCGTCGAAGGGGTTCTCCAAGTCTAAATTGATGCTTTGGGTGAAGCCGGGCACCTTCATGGCGCTGTCGGTTATTTCCAGATCGTCGCCCTCCAGCACGCCTTCGCCAAAGCGGTAGATTGGCGCGATCTCTCCGCTGTCAGCGGCCTGATCATAGGCGTATGCGGTTTCTAAGACGTTTTCCTGCCGCTGCCGGGCCTGAGTCAGGGCGCTGGAACCCCAGCGACGTGCCAGCATTTGCTCGGTTTGCTTGGGCGACATAAAGAATCCGGTGGCGTTGTTGCCGCCAAAGCCTTTGGAGTTGATGAATGCGCCGCGCATGGTGTCGACGTCACGTTCCTCATCTTGCATAGGAAAGTGCAGTCGTTCCCGGGCAACGTCATCGGCGATGTGATCAATGGTCTTAATACCCGGCACAATACCGTCTTGCCAAGCACCCAGTATGGCGGACAGTTGATCGCCGCCGGCTGGCGCCAGCGAGTGACCAACATAGGATTTAATGGCGGCGATAGTGAGGCTGGGAATATCAAAGGCCTCGGCTACCTTGCTCATAATCGCCGATTCGGTGACGCGGTTTTGGGGTGTGCCGGTGCCGTGGGCGTGCATGTAAGTGCTGGTGCGCAAACCGTCTTCCCCCAGCATACTGCGAGCGGAAGCCATGGCCTTGGCCACGGTGACGTAGTTACCAATGCCCGGTCCGGGAATGGACTTTTTGTAGCCGTCGGCGTTCACAAAAACGTCGCCGACAGAACCTAAAATACGCGCGCCGCTCTCCAAGGCCAGAGCGTCGTCCATCAGCACGATCCACACGGAAGATTCCGCCAGGGTAAAGCCGGCGTTGCTGGAGAAGGGGCGACAGGCTCTACGGTTGTCCGGCGTATCGCTGTTGTCCAGCGCCATCAACGCTTCGTCTTCGGTCAGGGCGCCCATGGTCCGGTAGCCTTCGATGGATGCCGGGGTAATGGGTGCTTCGGCGTTGCCGACGATAACAATGCGTTTGCTGCCGCTGCGGATCTCGTCCATACCGCGCTTGACGTTGTACAAGAATGTGGCGCAGGCGCCAATGATTCCGGCGGTTTCACCAACAGAACCCAGCACATAGGCATTTACAAAGTCGCCGGGCATTTCTGGCAGCCCCAAGGCCAGATTTTTGGATGTGGGTCGCTTGCCGGTAAAGGCGTTTTGCATCAAGCCGCCGTAACCGTCTTGGTCGAGCTGTCCCATGGCGGAACCGGAATACACGGCCAGTTGATCTGGCCGCACCATGCTTTTGAGCTCCTCGATGGAGAAACCTGTTGAACGCAGGGCGTCCGATGCGCCGTACACGGTCATTTGCAAACCGCGGGGATGACTGCGGCTGGCATACAGGGCAGCCGGGTCAAACCCTGTTGGCAGCTGGCCGGCGCTGGTGACGCGGCTGGGACGCAAGTCTTGGGTGAGAACCGCCAAGTCGCCTTGGCAGTGCACTAGCACATGTTTGTCATCCAGATCGGATACCGTCCAGTTGGGCGGGATGTGGTGAGGCATTTGGCGTTTGGCAACTTGAAAGGTATAGCCCTGATCGTTCGTTGCGCCCAAGGTCATGGCGTTATTCCATTGGATGCGTTCCACGTCGAAGTGCTCGATTTTGCGCACCAAGGTGCCGTTGCGAATGGCTTGCTCAACGCCGTCATCGGCGATGTTGTCACCCAGTCCCATCAAGCGTCCTAGGCTGGCAAGGGTGGTTTGGCGTTTGTCCGCCGGTAACGCATCGAGCACCATTCGCCTGTAGGCGTGGTTAAAAGACACCCGTCCCGCAGGGCTGACGCCGCCGCTGCCAACGATGATGGGTAAGGGGGTGCGCTGTTGACTCACTAATTTTTCCTGTCCGTGATCTTGTCGTTGTGTCTGCTGTGCCTGTGCCTACCGGGGCTGGAGCGCTAGCTGCGCTCCAAGGCCACTGCCGTGGCTTCGCCGCCGCCGATGCACAGGGCGGCAATACCGCGCTTCTTGTCATGTTGCTGCATAGCATGGGCCAAGGTGACGATAAGCCGGCTGCCGGTTGATCCAATGGGGTGGCCTTGGGCACAGGCGCCGCCATAAATGTTTACTTTGTCGTGAGGCAGGTTTAGCGCGTTCATGGTTAACATGGTGACCATGGCAAAGGCTTCGTTGATTTCAAATAGGTCAACGGAGTCAGCAGACCAGCCGGTCTTTTCCAGTAGTTTTTCAATCGCGCCAATGGGTGCCAAGGTAAATTCGCTGGGGTGAATGGAATTTGTGCTGTGGGCCACAATACGCGCCAGCGGATCTCGCCCATTCAGGTTGCTCTCTCGAGTAAGCACGAGAGCCGAAGCACCGTCAGAGATCGAAGACGCGTTGGCCGCGGTGATGGTGCCGTCGCTCTTGAACGCAGGGCGCAGGGTGGGTATGCGATCAATCTTGGCCTTACCGGGCTGCTCGTCATCGGTAACGCTGTTACCGCCAATGTCCATGGGCGATATTTCTGCGGCTAAACTTTGCTGCTCAATCGCTTTTAATGCCCGATTAACGGACTCAACGGCATAGGCGTCCATGGCTTCTCGGGTCAATTGGTGGTTGTCCGCCGTGGACTGGGCAAAGGAACCCATGGAACCGCCGGTTTCGGCGTCTTCTAGGCCGTCCGTGAACAGCGAATCCTGCATGTTGGCGTGTCCCATGCGCAGACCGCCCCGGGCCTTGGGCAACAGGTAAGGGGCATTGCTCATGCTTTCCATACCACCGGCCACAACGGTATCAGCGCTGCCGGCGGCGATTAGGTCCATAGCCATCATCGTGGCCTTCATGCCCGAGCCGCAGACCTTGTTCAAGGTAGTGGCGCCCACGCCGTCGGGTAGCTCTGCTAGGCGCATGGCTTGGCGGGCGGGGGCTTGTTTGAGTCCCGCGCTGACGACGTTGCCCATGATCACCTCGTTGATTTCGCCACCGTCTGCGCCGGCATTAGCTAGGGCGCCCTTAATGGCGTGGGCGCCCAGTTCCGGTGCGCTCTGTTTTGCCAAGGCGCCCTGGAAGCTGCCGATGGGGGTGCGCGCTGCGCCAAGAATGTAGATGGGTTCGCTCATGGGTTCTCCTCTCCCGGTGGTCGGCGTTAAAACCTAGAGTCTACTGGGGTCGGCCTCTTGCAGCTAGCACGGGAAGGGGATTATCGGTAGCTCAATCGGTGCTTTCGGGGTCAACGCTCCAAAAACCGTGGAATCAGCTCAGCAAAGTTGCAGGGCCGGAAGTCGATATCCAATTGGTTGTGCAAAATCTTCTCCCAGCCAAGCGTTACCGCACCGGAGGACCCGGGTAAGCTGAAAATCAGGGTGCCGTTGGCAATCCCGCCGACGGCTCGGGACTGAATGGTCGAGGTGCCGATGTCGTCATAGGACAACTGCCGAAATAGCTCGCCAAAGCCTTCAATATGCTTGTCGAACAAAGGCGTCAGAGCCTCTGGGGTGCTGTCTCTGCCAGTAAAACCGGTGCCGCCGGTGGTAATCACCACCTGTACATTGGGATCGGCGATCCACGCCGACACCGCAGCGCGCATGGCGTAGACATCGTCAGGTACAAGCTGGCGATCGACCAGGCTGTGCTGGTCCGCCTGAATAAACGCAGCGAGTAAGTCGCCGGATTTATCCTCTGCGAGGGTTCTTGAATCCGAAATAGTGAGGACTGCAACACGGAGATTGGGCATAGGCTTAATTGCACATTTTCTAACGAGTGGCTAGAGTACCCGCATTTTCAGGACAGTCCAAAAACGTGGCAAATCAAGTAATTGAAGGGGATCGCCTGTTCTTCATCGCGGAGAGCCTGGCGCAAGAGTTCTCCTCGTTCCCCGACACCGACTTAGAGCAAAAACCCGCACCTGGTTTGCTCTCTCAGCGTGAAATTAATCATTTCAATGACAACATCGCGTCGTTGGACATCGATGCCTATGTGGAGCAGGTCATCGCGCCGGCTGAGGCTCAGGGCCGCAAGGCCGCACCGGAAATTGTCCGGCAGCTCGGGCGTTTGCTGGAAGAAAAAAGCAGCGGGCCTTATTACCAAGCCATCATAGAAATGGACTTTGGTGGCGGCCAAAGCCGACAAATCGGTTTTATCGCCCAAGATCGCTCTACTGAACTAGGCAGCTGGATGCCTGAGCACCACCTCATGGCAGTGGAGTTCGCCGAACAATGCTCGGCTCGGGTTATGCCCATTGTCACCTTTATGGACACCCCGGGGGCCGACGCAGGCGAAGAAGCCAACGCGAACAACCAAGCCCACAGTATTTCCCGCCTGATTACGTCCATGAGTAATGTGCACGTGCCCAATGTGGGCATCATTTTTGGCGTGGGCTATTCCGGCGGAGCGATTCCGCTGGCGGCCAGTAATTTGATCCTGTCTTTGCGCGATGGTGTGTTCAGCACGATTCAGCCGGCGGGCCTTGCCAGCATTGCGCGACGTCTGAACCTGTCTTGGCAGGAGTGTGCTAAGTACGTTGGCGTCTCGGCGCCGGAACTGCACAAGCAGGGCAACATCGACGCCATTGTCGATTACAGCCCGACGGATTCACCGGAGAAGATTGAAAATCTGCGCGCCGCTATTGTGGGCAGCCTGATCAATATCGAGAGTCAAACAGCCGAGTTTGTGGCTGAGAATCCCTACATTCTGGACCACTACCGCCAGAGCCTGCTGCGTTATTTAAAAGATCATACCGAGGGCGACACGGCGAAGCCGGCAAGCCCCATGAGCTTTAGCGGCACCCGCAACCCCACCGAGTATTTGAACGTATTTGGTATCGCCTACCGCTATCTGCGTTACCTGCGGGTACGCAAGCGTATTAAGGCGACCAGCACCCAGCAGTACGGACGTTTGGCGCCACAGGAAATTCCGTCCGGGGAACTGCATATCCGCGCCGACCGAGAGCGACGACAGACGTTTTTGTACTGGCTGCAAGACCCGGACAAGGTGGTATACGACGACGGCCTAGCGAAGGCCTGGCGCAACTATCTGGATAAACGTCAAGCGGTGAACGATGAGCGTGGCCGTATTGCCCAGATGATTTTCGGTGAGCCAAAGCAAAACTACGAAAATGCGCGCAACGCCGCTGTGGCGACCTTTGGCGCCTTCCTCTACAACCGTTGGAAAAAAGAAGCCGCGGGCAATCTGGCGGCGCTGAAGGACTATTTGCACAGCGTGACCGACACGCGCCAGATTTTGCAGGTTGATGCCATCGCCTCGCCCCGTGATCTGCTGCAGGCTATTCGTGACAACGACACCCTAGTAAGCGTGCTGCGGGGCCACTTCTCCTACGAAGGCCGCAAGCTCCTGAGTGAAGACAGCGCCTCGGACAGCTACGTGGCAAAGCAGCTCATCGCCGAACTGAATATGGTGATTACCGGGCCACGCCTTGAAGGCGCCGAGGGTGCCAGCGATATACAGGCGAATCGGGCGTTTTTGGCGGCGGCGCTGCCCGAATTCATACCGGTTCTTGTTGACCGCACGGTGCCGGTAGCCATCGCGGATATGAATGTGCTCGATGTACTGCTGCACGAGGATTTACGCCAGGATTTCATCACCGAGTGCGAAAACCTGCTGTTGTTTGACGGGGTTTACGATCAGGCCCTGTCACGGCTGGAAAGCGTGGCTAAGGAAGCTCAGGGGTCACAGTCACTATCCGAAAGGTCCTTGGGCGAATTTTTACAGGGAGCCCTGTCAGCGGCGGCCCCGGAAGACAGTCTGGCCGAGCACCAAGCGAGATTTTTCGATTGGTACGAGAGCATCAACAAGATGCCGAAGAGCGCGGAATTTTTTCAGACCGTGGAGGAGTGGAAGAAGCTCAGCTTTACCCATTTGTCTGATGCGCTGTTCGTAGTGGTGACCTATCTGTTCACTAACCTGTTACAAAGCTACAGGGGTGCTCAGCGGGACGGTAAGAGCTATCAGGGCCGTATCGCGCCACGGAACATCGGCCGGCGCAAAGATTTCTGGAACCGGCTCGATATGGCCTACAACGACTTGCAGATTCAGCGCGTGCTGAAGGATGTAAAGGCCAATACCACGTTCTCGTATCAGGACATCATTGACCGATATTTTGACGGCTGGGAAAGCCGCTATGACGATTTGCTTAGCTCGGATCCTTGTTCTTTCCCCGGTTTTCGCCTCTCCATCGAAGGCGCGTTGAACAAAAGCCTGCCGCCTTGCGGCGTTGTCACCGGTATCGGCGACTTCAAGGGCGAGTCAAAGACCCGGGTCGGGGTGGTGATTTCCAACGTGCAGTTTCAGGCCGGTGCGTTCGACATGGCCAGTGCTGAAAAAGTCATTCGCCTGTTGGTGGAATGTGCCGAACAAAGCTTGCCGGTGATCTGCTTTATCTCCTCCGGCGGCATGCAAACCAAGGAGGGCGCCGGTGCGCTGTTCTCCATGGCCGCGGTCAATGACCGTATTACCCGTTTTGTACGCGACCACGATTTGCCGGTGATCGTTTTTGGTTTCGGCGATTGCACCGGTGGCGCTCAGGCCAGTTTTGTGACCCATCCGCTGGTCAAGACGTATTACTTTTCCGGCACCAGCATGCCTTTTGCCGGACAAATTGTGGTGTCGTCGAATTTGCCACTGAAGTCGATTCTGGCTAATTACTTATCGGCAACCCCCGGCTCCATGCAGGGCTTGGTGCAGCATCCGTTTTACACCGAGATCGATGAGCAGTTGCGCCAGGTTGATCCTTCGATCCCCGCGCCGCAGGAGAATGTTGAAGCGGTGGTGGATCGAGTGCTCAGCGGCGGTTTGGCTGAACAGCGCCCGATCGTGGTGGCTCAGCGGGAAGTCTTCGCGCCGGAAGATCTCATCAAACCGGTGAAGAAAGTGCTGATTCATGCCCGAGGCTGCACCGCAGCCAAGCTGATTCGGATTGCCCAGCAGCAAGACGTGGATGTGGTGCTGGTCCAAAGTGATCCGGATATGGAGTCTATGGCCGCCGACCAACTGCGACCTCAGGACACGCTGGTGTGTATCGGTGGTAATACGCCCGATGAAAGCTACCTAAATGCGAAAAGTGTCCTGAACGTGGCGCAAATGCATGGGGTAGACAGCTTGCATCCGGGTATTGGATTTTTGTCAGAAAACTCCGATTTCGCTGACATGGTGCGTAACCGCGGCATCAACTTTATTGGGCCGCCGGTACAAAGCATGGAAACCATGGGCAACAAGTCCAATGCGATTAACACCTCTATTCGACTCAACGTGCCGGTAGTGCCGGGCAGTCACGGCATTATGACCGACGTGGAAAAAGCCGCAGCGGTTGCCGAGGAAATCGGCTACCCGATACTGATTAAGGCCGTACACGGCGGTGGCGGTAAAGGTATTCAGCTTGTGAATGGCCCCGAGGAGTTTGAACAGCTTTTCTACCGGGTCGGTGTGGAAGCGCGAAGCGCTTTCGGCAATGGCGACGTTTACCTTGAAAAGTACGTGACGTCCCTGCGTCATATCGAAGCCCAATTGCTGCGTGATACCCACGGCAATACTCATGTATTGGGAATCCGGGATTGCAGCGTGCAGCGCGACAAGCAAAAAGTGATCGAAGAATCCGGCTCCACCATGTTGCCGAAAAAGCTGTTGGATACGGTCATTCGGTCGACGGCGGATATTGCCAATGAGGTAGGCTATATCGGTGCGGGTACCGTTGAATTTATCTACGACCTTAAGTCGAACGCGGTCTATTTCATGGAAATGAACACGCGCTTGCAGGTCGAGCATCCCGTGACCGAATGGACCTCTGGGGTCAATATCGTGGCCGAGCAGTTCCGTATTGCCTCTGGCGAGTCCATTGCCAAGCTCAAGGTTAAGTCCAATGGTTATTCCATTGAGGCGCGGGTGAATGCTGAACGCATTTTGCAGCAGGCCGACGGATCTTTGGTCTTCAGGCCGCATCCGGGCGAAGTTCAGGAATGTGAATTCCCGGAAGAAGAGGGCGTCGAGATCATCACCACCGTAGGCCCGGGCAAGTTTATATCGCCCTACTACGACAGCATGGTGGCGCAAATAATTGTGCACGCCAAAGACCGAGATGCGGCTGCAGACAAGCTGATCGCCTACCTCAACAAGGTGACGATTTCCGGAATTTGCACAAACATCCCGCTGCTGCGCTTGGTGCTGGCCGACGATGTGTTCCGCAAGGGAGAATACGATACCGATTATCTGCCCCAGTTACTGCAGCGCACGGATATTGAAAAACTTATCGGCGAAATCAACGCCAGCGGCGGTGCCGGCGGTGGTATTGATGTGGAGAGCATCCAGATTGACGGCACCGACGAGCTCAAGGTGCTGGCTCCGGCAACGGCAATCTTTTACAGCACGCCGACGCCGTCGGAACCTGAGTATGTCAGCGTCGGTGATGTCATCGACCTAGACCATACCCTGTGCCAGCTTGAGGCGATGAAGATCTTTAACCCACTGGCGTTAAAAGATTTCAATGCCGAAGGCGATGTCTACGATCCGTCTCGCCGTTATCGGGTGACACGGGTCAACATGAGTAACGGACAGCAGGTCAACGTCGGCGACCTGCTCTTTGTTGTAGCACCTGTTTAAGCGGTCTGGGTAAGCAACCTGTTCGAAAGAGTCCCGCGCCAGGCTGGTGATACAAACCGGCAGTAAACATCGGCTAGATGAACCGTTCGGTCGCGCCTCTTTCGCACCGCGTCAGGCGCGATGCGGTGGCTTGATGCCGTCGATCGCCACGGCGTAAAACGGACTCGGCTAGGCGTGCCGGCAAATCATCACATCGCAAGGGGTGCGGTTCAGGACGCCCCGGGCGGTAGATCCAAGCAGCATACGGTTGATGGCGCCGCGGTTGCTGCTCCCCATGATAATCAGATCGGCGTTGAAGGTTTTAGCTGCGGCCAAAATTTCCGCCTTGGGATCGCCGATATGAAGTTCGACGGTCTTGGTGCTAAAACCGCAGGCCGTTACCGCTGCATCTACCTTGGCTTGGGTTTGTTGTTTGATTTCTTCGGTAAGTTCCGCAAACGACCAGCTTAGACCTGCCGCAGCGTCGGGACCCGCAAAGGCCTGAGTTAGCGGCGGAACAACCGAAAGAATCTTTACCTTGGCGGCGTTGGTAAACGACGCCGCATGCTCCAGAACCTTGGTCATGAGGTCGCCGGGTTCGACGGCAATCAGCACCTTTTTATAGGCTTGGTCGCCGCTGTCCGGATGCACGGCCAACACATTGCAGTCTGTGGCATTCAAAACCGAGTGTGTGGTGGAGCCTAAGAGTCGGTGCAAGCCCCGGCGATTGTGGACGCCAATAACCAGCAAATCTGGCTTGCGTGTCTTGACAGCATTGGCGATTTCGGTGGCAGGGTTGCCTTCCAGCACAAGCAAGGCCTCGTCATCAAGCCCCGTAAGTTCTTGCAAAAAACCGAGATTTTCCGCCTTTGCCTGCTTAACCCAATCGGTGAGATAGCCGGCGATTGGCGCAAAGTCCAAGTCGGTATAGACGCTGGTCGCGGGTTTTATGACGTTGATGACCAGACTTTCAGCGTTGCGATTCTTGGCGACTCGAGAGGCAACCTGCCAGACGTGTTTGTCGTCCTCGTTTGACTCTAGTGCGGTCAGAATTTTTTGCATAGCCATAGCTGCTCCCGGTTATGTTGAGTGATCTATCTGTTTGCCGGTCTATTTGTTTTTCTCTCAGTTTTGCCGTTTGTTTTGCCGTATGTTTATTGGTGCTTTGTTATGTCGGTAAAAGCACCCGGTGTTTGCTATCTGCGAAACTGCCTCCTGCGCAGCTCTCCTTGCGCTGCTCCTCGCGGAAAGTTCTTGCACAGCTCCTCCTGCATAGCGCTTGCTATGAGAAGGGCACCTCACACTTGGCGTGTGGTGACGCCAACGTGCTAGTTCAGCAGGGAATGAACAAAGATCAGGCCAGCGGCGATGATTGCTGCGCCAATGATTAGAGCGGTGACCGCCCCTACCAGTACGGTTGCAGGTTTAATGTCTGACATGGCTCTCTCCTATTTGACTACCCGAATCGATCATTCGAATTGATCACTCGAATTGATCACTCGAAACGTCATGCAAAGCTGGCTTCTTGAAGAAGCGTTTATTGACACGAGCATGGTGGGAGATTTCAGTAGGCGGAGCCATCCTAGGGATGTGCGCCGCATCGCACTTTGGGACAAAAGCCAACAAAAACCTGAGAAAAGTAGCCCTAGCCGAAGGGCGGCGGGTCAGTTAGGAGCAGATATAGCCCGCGAAGGATACAAAGGGTGGCAATAACCAAAATGATTTGCTGACTGATGCGTTGAAAACCTGCGTCGTGCCAACGCCCGAGTATTTTTACCCCGGTTTGTGTGCCGATCACGGCCGCGAAGATGACCAGTGCGAACAGCCACCATGCTAATTGGTTATCTACGCTGATCAGAACGCCGTAGTAGGTGATTCGAAGCCCGTGGCCAATTGTTTGGGTTAGGGCCTTGTTGGCCACGACGCTTTGGCGGCCAAGACCGCTGTTTAGATAAAACAGGTCCAGCAATGGGCCCGCAGCGCCGGCAATCAACTGCGCGAAGGTGACAAAGAACCCGCAAAGCACTGTAGTAAGGGGTTTGGTGATGTTCAGTCCCTGCAACCTCTGGCTCCACCGACCTGCCCAAGCAAGCAGGCCTATTAGAATCAGCACCCAAGCGGGTTCGGGTATCAGCACAAGATAGGTGGCGATGCCGATGGCACTGGCGGATCCTACGAGGTACAGGGGCAGCAAACGCCACAAAATATGCTCTCTCAGCATAAACGCACGGGAGCCATTTGCCGTCAGCTGGGTCGCGGCGTGCAACATCATGGCGCTGCTCACGGGCAGTACGGTGATCAGAATGACCATCAGAACCGTGCCGCCGGCCATGCCGACGATACCTGACAAAACACTTGTGGCGAAGGCGCTGAGGACGATCAGAGTCCAGAGTGCTGAAGTGGAAAACATAAAATTCGTGAGATTAGTGCCAGATGATGTATGAATAAAGGGATCGAATAGAATATGATTTATGCGTCAAACGAAACAAACGTTTCTTCGGGGCTGATAGTCCCCTGAGATCGTAGCGAATATTCCGGAGAGTGACCCCGTGATTGAAAACTTGGAAACCCTAATTGCGCTGTCCAAGGCTGGCACCATGATGGAGGCCAGCACTGCTCTTCGTATATCCCAATCAGCTGTTTCCAAGCGGATCGCTGCCCTTGAGCGTTACTACGACCGGGATCTGATCGAGCGTCATGGCCGCCGGGTCGTGCTAACCCACCATGGCACGCGACTGGTGGAGCGGGTGACACCGCTGCTTTCGGAGCTGCGTAGTGTATTTTTGGAGGACAACGCGCTGCGTAAGGGCAAAATTATTCTCGGGGTCTCAGAGGCTATTTTGGCCAGTTGGGGCTCCACGCTGTTCTCCCAAGTGCGCGACTGCATGCCTGGAGTGGAATTTGAATTCCATGCTCAGCGCTCGCCGGTGGTATTGGACCGGCTGCGGTCCGGGGAGTACATGGTGGGAATTTGCACCGGCAGTCCCGACGCGGACACGGATCTGGTTTCCGAGGTGATACGTCAGGAACCCATGGCGATCATTCCCTCCGGTTTGAAGAAGATCAAATACCGCAGCGGCGATCCCTTGGACGTGATGACCATTGAATCCCGTTCTGGCGCGTGGGGTTCCATCGAGGAAAATATGCAGCGTTTGAATCTGAATCGCAGCACGTCGCTGGAGTCTTTTTTTGCGGTGGCGCAGATGGCGCTATCAGATTTCGGTCACGGCCTAGTGCCGACCGGCGTGGCCAAAACCCTGGGTATCGCCGACAAAAAACTCATACGTCTGTCCGCCGAGGATCTTGCCCGGCCGGTACGATTTGTTGCGCGTAAGTCGATGTTTGCCCAGCCTCTCGTGCGCACTTTTTACAACGAAGTATCCAAGCTCACGGCGTCTATTGCAGATTAAGGAACACGCCAAGTGGGGCTAGCGCTCTCAGGCTGCGCTGAGCCCTTCGGCCTGTTGCAGGCACAGCTCCGCCAAGCCTTCAACCCACAGATCATCGTCGTTAATGCAGGGGATTAGGGTAAAGGATTCGCCGCCAGCGGCGAGGAAGGTTTCTTGCCCCTGCATGCCCATTTCCTCCAAAGTTTCTAGGTTATCCACCACAAACGCCGGGCAAGCTACCGCAACACGCTTGATGCCTTGACTGGGCATTTTTTCCAGCACCTGATCGGTGTAGGGAGTGAGCCATGGAACACGCCCCAGACGAGACTGAAAGCTCACGCTGTAGCGATCGTTGGGAATGTCTAGATATCTGGCGACCTCTTTGGAGGTGACGAATACCTGGTGCCGGTAACAGGTTTTGTGGGCCACGGACTCAACGTCGCAGCAGTTTTCCCGTTTCAGGCAGTGTTCGTTAGTGGGATCGGCCTTACTTAAGTGACGCTCAGGCAGACCGTGGTAGCTAAACAGCAAATGATCCCATTGGTCAGGCAAATGCTGACGAATGTTCTCGCCCCAAGCTCGGGTATGTTCGGGCGCCTGATAAAAAGGTGTGATGACGTCTGCCCGCATGCCGGCGGGTAAATGAGCCATGGTTTCATTCACCGAAGTTGTGACGGTGGAGTCGGCATAGTGGGGATACAGGGGAACAATGCATACCTGAGTAACACCGTTTTCGTGCAGAGTTTGCAGACCGTCGGCGATGGATGGCTTGCCGTAGCGCATGCTCAAGGCGACGGGCGCCTCCAGTCGCTGGTGCAGTTTGTCCGCCAACGCCTGACTCTTTACCAACAGCGGCGAGCCTTCCGGGGTCCAAATTTTACTGTAGGCCTCGGCGCTGCCCTTGGGACGAAACGGTAAGATGAAGGCGTTGACGATCAACGCCCGCAGAGCCCAAGGCACGTCGAGGACATGGGGGTCCATTAGAAACTGGCCAAGGTAGCGACGTACATCTTTGACCTCCGGCGAATCCGGGGTGCCTAAATTAATCAGCAAATAGCCGATCTTGCTGGGTTGCTCGCTCATGCTGGCGGGGCCTTTGGTCTGCGAAAAATAATGCGTCAATGGTTCCAGTGCAGCCGTGTATATCTAGTGAATTTTTACCGGTTCCGCTAGTATTTGCGCCCTCAAAGCAGGACACCTATTCATCGTGACATTGATTCTGGATTACGACGCAGGAAACCTTGGTAGCGTCAAACGCGCCTGCACTGAGGTGGGCCTGAAAGCAGAATTTTCTGCTGATCCTGCGGCTTTGGCACAGGCGGAGCGAATTATCTTTCCCGGTGTCGGTGCCGCCGGGAGCGCCATGCGCAGCCTTGCAGAGCGAGGCCTTGATGTTGCATTGAAGCAGGCCATTGCCAAGGGCACTCCGGTTCTGGGCATCTGTCTGGGAATGCAGGTTTCCCTTGAATATTCCGAGGAAAACGATACCCAAACCCTTGGTTTACTCGCCGGCCGAGTGCAGCGCTTTCAACTCAATCACCCGGATCTGAAGATTCCGCATATGGGCTGGAACGAGGTTAGAGTGCGGCAGCCGCATCCGGTGTTGGCCGGGATCGAGGCCGGTGACGAGTTTTACTTTGTGCACGGTTACTATCCCAAGCCAGCGTCCCCGGAGCATGTGCTGGCGGTGACGGACTACGAAGCGGACTTCGCCTGTGCGCTGGGCAAGGACAATTATGTCGGCACACAATTCCACCCGGAAAAGAGCGGCCGAGTGGGTCTGCGTTTGTTTGAGAACTTTGCCAAGTGGGATGGTGTATGGCAGCCCGAGGGAGTGACCCATGCTGAGTAAACGTGTGGTGGCCTGTCTGGACGTCAGGGACGGGCACCTCGCCAAAAGCGTCAAGTTCGTTAACACCAAGAATATCGGTGACCCGATAGAGAAGGCCCGTGAATACTATTTGGATGGTCTAGATGAACTCGTGTTCTACGACATCACAGCGTCCAGCGATAAGCGCAACATCATGTTGGACGTTGTAGAGTCGGTGGCCAGCCAAGTGTTTATACCCTTGTCCGTAGGCGGGGGTATTCGCAGCGTAGCCGATGCCACCGACCTGCGTTTGGCCGGCGCGGAAAAAATCAATGTGAACTCCGCTGCGGTGGCGCGCCCGGATTTGATCAACGAATGCTCCGAGGCGGTTGGGGATCAAAATATTGTGTTGTCCATGGATGTGCGTCGGGTAGAGGCCAGCGCCCAGCAGCCCAGCGGTTTTGAGATCGTCATTAATGGTGGCCGCACCCCAACCGGACGCGATGCCTTGGCATGGGCGCTGGAGGGTGAACAGCGCGGGGCCGGCGAGTTGGTGGTGAACTCCATTGATGCCGATGGCACCCGCAACGGCTACGATATTGCGCTAACGGCCATGATTGCGGAGGCGGTGCGGATCCCCGTTATTGCCTCCGGCGGGGCGGGATTGCCCGAACATCTGCACGAAGTGTTGACCCAAGGTAAGGCTGATGCTGCGTTGGTGGCGTCCATGGTGCACTACGGTGACTATCGGGTTAGCGGCCTAAAGCAGTATCTGCACGATCGGGGACTGAAAATTAGGATGTCTTGGTAAGCGGTAGCGGCCGCTTAAGCCTTACATTTTTGAGCACTAGCGCGAAACTCCGGGCGAGCTAAAGATCATGGAGCGCGTTTTCGATTATCATTCGCGCCGCAATGCAGTAACTAAGGAGCGGGACCGGTGAAAGCAATTCAAGTACAGGGTGATGGACTGGTCTGGGCGGATTTTGAGCGCCCGGTATGTGGACCCGGGGAAGTTCGCGTTCAAGTCGCCGCCTCGGCCATCAATCGGGCAGATTTACTGCAGCGTGGTGGTGGTTATCCGCCGCCGCCCGGTGCCAGCCCGATTATGGGCCTTGAGTGTTCGGGTACCGTCACCGAACTGGGCGAGGGGGTTTCCAGCTATGCGGTTGGCGATGAGGTGTGTGCCTTGCTGGCTGGCGGGGGTTACGCCGAAGAAGTCGTTGTGCCAGCCGGTCAAGTGCTCCCGGTACCCAAGGGTCTGTCATGCGAGGATGCGGCGGCTCTACCCGAGGTCTTTGCCACGGCCTATTTAAACCTGTACATGGAGGCCGCCTTAGCCCCGACGGAGCGGGTCATCATTCATGCTGGCGCCAGCGGTGTGGGCACCGCTGCCTTGCAAATGCTCAAGCACAGTAATAACCCCAGCTTCGTGACTGTGGGCAGTCAGGCCAAGCTCGATCAGTGCGTTGAGTTGGGCGCCGCCGCCGGCTCAATTCGTCATGAGGGATCGTTTTTGCCTGCCGCTCAGGCTTGGCTGGCGGCTGAGGGCGCCGCGGGAGTGGATGTGATCCTGGACCCCGTGGGCGGCCAATACCTGATGGATAACCTAACCGCGCTGGGTCTGGGCGGGCGTCTTGTGCTGATCGGTTTGATGAGCGGCGCGGTAGCCGAGGCCAATTTGGGTCTGCTGATGATGAAGCGGGCGCGGGTGATCGGATCAACCCTTCGAGCACGACCTATCGGCGAGAAGGCATTGGTAATGGATGGTCTACGCCGGGATGTCTGGCCGAAAATTGAGGCCGGTGACATAACCCCGGTGATCGAAGCAAAGTTCCCCATGGAGCAAACCGTCGATGCGCATGCGCTGATGGCCGGCAACGACACTGTGGGCAAAATTCTGCTTACCCTGTAGCCCACCTATCGGCCGGTTCCTGAGAACCGGCCAGTTTTCGCTTACGTGATTTTGAGTCAAAACGACTGGGTCTGTGTGGCCTATGAGGCATGCTTCCGGCATGGTCAAAAGTCGTTTCCAGCTATCAGTCCACCCGCCTACCGGAGCCTTGCTGCATCGGCTGGAGCCGGTTGATGAGCGCTCAAAAACCGTCGGCCCAATCGATATCGCGGGTCGCAGCGGAAAAAACTCGGTAGCAGGATTCTCTCTTATTGAGATTGCGGTGGTGCTGGCGCTGGTGTCTTTGCTGACATGGCTCGCGGTGCCCCGATACAGCGCCCAGCAGGAACAGGGTTATGAGACGGCGATGCGGCTGGAGCTGTTGGCCTGCGTGCAAACGCTGCAGGGCTTGGAGTTAAATGCCAGCCCGCTTGCCGAGAACCCTTGGCTTACCTTGGCCGATGGTGACGGTGACGGTACCGGCGATCAAGCCAGCGGCCGCCTTGCCGCGGCGCTTTGTCCGCTAAGCCCCAACACAACACGTCGCTATGACGTACAGGTGGAAGGTAGCGAGGTGGGGTTTGTTCTGGGTGCGCGGCCTTTAGCGGCGGATTCGCAGAGGGCGTGGCGAATAGACCATCTAGGCCGTCAAACGTGGCATGCGGACGGCCTCACCGGGTCTGACCAATGATCCGTCGTCGGTTTTTGCCCGACCAAGCCGTTGGCGGCTCGCAAAGCGGGTTCACGCTTCTCGAGGTGCTGTTGGCCACGGTACTGGTCGCGGTGCCGGTGGTGGCGGTGCAAATGTTGATGCTGCAATCGGTCAGTCATGGGCGCGGGACGGCCCAGCAGCAGCTTGCCCTGCAGGCGGGAGAAACCGCGCTGAGCCGGATTTTTGCCTTTCACAGTCTTGGTCTGTGGCCGGATCACTTGACCCCGCCTGGATCTTGGCTGCCTGCTCTGGCCGCTACGATAACCCCCCAAGGTATCGGCCGAACCGCCGCGAGCTGTGTCAATCGCTGGTGTTCCCTTGACCAGTGGGTGGCTTATGAGCACGCGTCTGTGGCGTGTGCCTTAGATTTTCGCGCCGGATCGTCGGCCTGCGACGAGATGGTGGCAGACGATGCGTGGTGGCCACAGGAGCTACCCGTCGGCGGATCTTCCCGTCCTGTGCGGACGCCGCGACTGGTTGGCTTTCAGGCGACCTTCACCGCGGACGGTGGCTTGGGTCTGGAGCTGGCTTGGCCCGGTGACGCGCTCCCGGCCGGTGTCGGTGGCATAGCCTTGGAGCCTCGCGTCGGCTGGCAGCAAATCAGTTTGGGTGTGTCGCCGTGAGGGCCGATAAGAGGGGGTCTTAGGAGGTGGGATTCTAGGATGCACCAGTCCAGAACGACGCAGCCAAGGTCCACGCGCATCTCCCGGGGTTTCGGCTTACTTGAACAGCTTGTTTGCCTTGCGCTGGGTTTGCTGCTGTTGATGGTGCTTGGGCATTCGCTGGTCTCGGCAAAGACCCTGACTCATCAGTTAAGGCAACGGGCCGGCGAACAGGAAAGTATTGGGCTGGTGACTCATATCTTCGGCGCTGTTCTCAACGGCGCGGGGCATCTGGGATGCCTTGATTCCGCCGAATCGGTGGTCAAGCTGTTGAACACAAACTGGTCGAATTTAGGCCCATTGGCGCCGGGGCCGGCAGTGGAAATTGTTGCAGACCCCCGAAATTCACCGGATTTTGCCGATATCGACAACCTCGCCGAGGGGGCTCAGGCCCTCATTGTTCGGGGTTTTGCTCGTCCGTTGGCCAAATTGAATCAGCCGCTGGCTCAACATCGCGGTGAAGGGTGGCTGCATGACAGCAGCTCGCGTATCGACTCGGGCGATGTGGTGCTTATCAGCGATTGCCGGCAGGGAGCACTGTTTAGTGCTACCGGCACATGGCATTCCCAAGGACGGGTTCGTTTCTCTTGGGCAGTCGGTGACGCTGGTCTGGACAATGGGCTTGTCGGAGAACTGCTCGACGGTACGCAGGTATCGGGTGGTTTGAGTCAGATGGGCGGCGGCTTTGCCGCGGATGCTGCTTTGTGGGGGGCTTCCGGCTCGAGGCTTTACGTGGCTGAAAGCCGAGTGCAGACCGACTTGCCGCAAACCCGTGGGCTTTGGCAAAAGCCGGCTGGTGGTAGTGCGCTGGAGATGGTGACCGGGGTTGACGGTTTACGCTTTCGCTACGGGGCTTGGCGCAGCGGCGGGGGCGGGCAAATCGGATACTTCGATGCCGCCCATCTTCCGACGGATGCCCGAGTGGTGCTGCTTTCCATTCGGTTTTTCCTCGCATCAACACAGCACGGCCCGGATCGAGGCGTAGTCTGGCGGCCGGTGGAGATAGCCATACCTCTGAACGCCTCAATCGCGTCATGATTAGCGCCGATATGTTTCGCGGCCCAAAAGGTAGGGCGAGCGCGGCTCAAGGCGGGGTGGTGCTGCTGAGTGTGACCGGTTTGTTGCTGTTGTTGAGCCTGTTGGCGTCCGCGGCTGCAACCCAGCTGTCATGGAATTCCCAAGCGTCCCGCCACTGGACCCAAGCCGCTCGTGATCGAATGATTCAGCATCGGTGGATTGTTGAGCTGTACCGGCTGAATCCCGGCTCGCTAGTCGCTGGTGTTGACAGTGTCGACTGCTACGTACTGGCCGATGCCTGCGTCCACTTTGCCGGGGAACATTTGTCTGGGGACACTTGGCGCTTTGTCGTCGAAGCGAAGGATGCCCAAGGCGCCAACACGCCCGCGAAAATCAGAGGCTGGCTGCGTCGGCGGGCCGGGGATACGACCCAGGTCGCCGCGGTCTAGGTCCAAGGGCAGGGCCTTCCCTGAGTTTAGGCTGCCAAGTCACTAAGCTCTGTGGCAGGTTCCGCGCGCAGCGCGCTCAGGCGTTGGCAAGAGCCTGCAGCTGCATCTCGAGGGTTTCGAGGGTTCCTTTCAGCTCTGCTGCTCTGTTGCGCTCCTTGGCTACGACGGCTTCCGGGGCCTTGGCCACAAAAGACTCGTTACCCAGCTTTTTCTCGATCTTTTCCAGTTCCTGTTGGGCTTTACCGACTTCCTTGCCAATTCGCCCGCGCTCGGCTTCCAGGTCGATGAGACCCGCCAGCGGCACCATCACTTTGAGTTCGCCGACCAGACTTAGGGCATTGAGCGGTGCTTCAACATCGTCGCCGAGCCACTCGATAGACGTCACGTTGGCCAGTCGCGCTAGCATGGTCTCGGCCTGCGCCGCGTTGTCCCGGTCCTTGGCTTCACCGCCCTGCAGCAGCAGGGGAATTTCTTGGCTGGGTTTAATATTGGCTTCGCCGCGAATGGTGCGAATGCCGGTAACCACCGCTTTGAGCCATTCGGTTTGGGCTTCCGCAGCGTCGTTGATGGGCATGTCCGCGCTGTCAGGGAACGCTTGCAGCATGATGCTGGCGTCTTGACCCTCCGGGATTAGCCCCAAGCGCTGGGCCACTTGTTGCCACAGGGTTTCGGTAATAAAGGGCATCACCGGATGGGCGGTGCGCAACAAAATTTCCAGCACTTGCAGCAACGTGCGCTGCGCGGCCACCCGCGCAGCGGGGTCGGCGTCTTTGTTCCACAGCAGGGGTTTGCTCAGTTCCAAGTACCAATCGCAGTACTCGTGCCATACAAATTCGTAAACCGTGTTGGCGTAAATATCGAAGCGGTAAGTGTCCAGAGCGAATCTGGCGTCGTTCACCATGCGCGCGCACTTGCTGAGAATCCAATGATCCACAGCGCTGGGTGCGCCGGCCAGCGTCAAATCCAGCGCGTCGGTGTTCATCAACACAAATTTCGAGGCGTTCCAAAGTTTGTTGCAAAAGTTTCGGTATCCCTCGATACGGTTGGTATCAAAACGTACATCCCGGCCTGTGGTCGCCAAGGCAGCGAAGGTAAAGCGGAGGGCGTCGGTTCCGTAGGCGGCGATACCCTCCGGGAAGTCCTTGCGGGTCTGTTTTTCAATGCGCGCAGCCATTTTGGGCTGAGTCAGGTTGCTGGTGCGTTTGGCGACGAGGGCCTCTAAATCGATACCGTCAATAAAGTCCAGTGGGTCCAGTCCATTGCCCTTGGTTTTCGACATCTTTTGGCCTTCGGCGTCCTTGATCAGGCCGTGGACGTAGACGGTTTGAAAGGGGATTTTGCCGGTAAAGTGCAGGGTCATCATGATCATTCTGGCGACCCAGAAGAAAATGATGTCGTGTCCCGTGATTAGCGTATTCGTGGGCAGGTAGCGCTCCAGTTCCGGGGTTTGTTCCGGCCAGCCCAAGGTGGCGAAGGGCCACAGGGCGGAAGAGAACCAGGTTTCCAGCACATCATCGTCGGCGGAGAGAGTCAGATTATCGGCCAAGCTGTATTTGGCGCGGGCCGCGGCTTCGCTTTCGGCGACGTAGACGTTGCCGGCATCGTCATAGAATGCCGGTATGCGATGGCCCCACCATTGCTGGCGGCTGATGCACCAGTCTTTGAGATCCCGCATCCAAGCAAAGTAGGTGTTCTCATACTGCTTGGGAACAAAAGTGATGTCGCCGTTCTCGACCGCGGCTATGGCGGGTTCTGCCAAGGGGCCGATTTTTACGAACCACTGGTCGGTTAACAGCGGCTCAATGACGGCGTTGGAGCGGTCGCCCCGAGGCACCATGAGCTTGTGGTCTTTGATTTCCTCGAGCAGTCCTTCTGCGTCCAGATCCTTAACAATCTGTTTGCGTGCCTCGAGTCGGTCCAGACCCCGGTAAGCCTCGGGCGCTTCGTCGTTAATGGCGGCCTCAGGCGTAAAAATGTTGATTAGGGGCAGCTCGTGCCGGGCGCCCATTTCGTTGTCGTTAAAGTCATGAGCCGGGGTGATTTTGACGCAGCCGGTGCCAAACTCGCGGTCAACGTAATCATCGGCAATGACCGCAATGGTGCGGCCGACAAGTGGCAGGATTATGTTCTGACCGACTAAGTGGGCATAACGCTCGTCTTCGGGGTGTACGGCCACTGCGGTATCGCCCAGCATGGTCTCTGGTCGGGTGGTCGCCACGACAAGATAGTCTTTGCCGTCCAAGGTTTTGGCGCCATCGGCGAGGGGGTAGCGAAAGTGCCACAAATAGCCTTGCTCTTCGTTGTTCTCCACCTCAAGGTCGGAGATGGCGGTGCCCAAGGTTGGATCCCAGTTCACCAAACGCTTGCCGCGATAGATTAGCCCCTGATCGAATAGCTGGATGAACACCTGCTTTACCGCTTCGGCGTAGCCGTCGTCCATGGTGAAGCGTTCCCGGGACCAATCGATGCTGGCGCCCATGCGGCGAATTTGCTGGGAGATGGTGCCGCCAGATTGTTCTTTCCATGCCCACACCCGGTCAATGAACTTGTCGCGGCCCAGACTGTGGCGGTTCTGATTTTCTTCGGCAAGCTGTCGCTCCACCAGCATTTGCGTAGCGATCCCCGCATGGTCTGTGCCCATTTGCCAGAGGGCGCTCTGACCCTGCATGCGCTGATATCGGATTAGGGTATCCATCAGCGTTTGGTTGAAGGCATGCCCCATGTGCAGGGTGCCGGTGACGTTGGGCGGCGGTATCAAAATGCAGTAGCCGTCACCGCTGCTGCTGGCTTTGAAGAAGTCCGCCTTGTCCCAGTGTTCGTAAAGGCGTTGTTCAATGGCCTGAGGATTAAAATTGTTATCCATAGTGACTCAAATAGTGTTTGGTATTAATGCGAAAAACTGCCGACTGCGCTTGGATTCGATCACTGATCCCAATCGGTTAGCGGGTGGTGATGCAGCGGGTAGCCCCGCTGCCGATAAAATTTATAGTGCTCCCGGCGCAGGGTTTTACTCTCATCCACAATAATTTCCGCTACTCGATCAAAGCGACCGAAGTAGCTGGGGATGTCGGTGCCGAGATTAATCAGCAGTCCGGTATCGTGCAGGGGCGTCTGCCAACCGATATGCACGGGACTGGTGATCTGGCTATCGCTGTCGCCCTGAATTACCTCGTGGGGCACGAGGCGGTATTTCGGGTAGTCCCACATCAACTCGTCTACGGCTTGGGCTTGATCGGCGTCATTGACCCGCACATGGACCACCATGTTGTTGCCCAGTGCTTTCAGACACAGACGGCAGGCAAAGCGCAGACTGGCGTCTAGGTCTTTGTCTGGCAGCTCGTAAAAGTCGATGCGAGTCATGGAACGGCAAGCGCGGTAAAACTACAGGCCGCTTTCGGCGACGAGGTAGGCAAATAGCTGGGCCACAGGCCGGCCGCTGGAACCCTTGGCGGCGCCTTGATTGAAGGAGCTGCCGGCGATGTCCATATGTGCCCACTTATAGCCTTTCACGAAGCGCGACAAGAAACAGGCAGCGGTTACGCTGCCGGCGCCGCGGCCGCCGACGTTAGCCATGTCCGCAAAGTTGGTGTTCAGCCCGGCTTGATATTCATCCCACAAGGGTAGGCGCCAACTGCGGTCGCCGCTGATCTCGCCGGCTTGGGTAATGGCATCCGCCAGCTCGTCGTCGTTGGCGAACAAACCACTGGCGTGACTGCCAAGAGCCATGATGCAGGCTCCGGTTAGGGTGGCCACGTCGATGATGGCCTTGGGCTTGTAGCTTTGAACATGGGTCAGCGCATCGCAGAGTACCAGACGACCCTCAGCATCCGTGTTCAAGATTTCAATGGTTTGACCGGAGGCCGAAGTGACGATGTCTCCGGGGCGGCTGGCACGGCCGCTTGGCATGTTTTCCGCCGCAGCGACAACGGTGACAAGGTTGATGGGCAACCGGGCGCCGATAGCCGCCTTGGTGACACCCAGCACGGCAGCGGCCCCGCACATATCAAATTTCATTTCGTCCATGGCGGGCGGCGGCTTCAAAGATATGCCGCCTGTGTCGAAGGTAATGCCCTTGCCCACCAAAGCGATGGGGGCGTCGTTTTTCTTGCCGCCGTTATAGCGCAGGATGATCATTTTGCCCGGCTGATCGCTGCCCTGTGATACGGACATAAAGGCCCCCATACCTAGGCTGAGCATCTTCTTTTCGTCTAAGGCGGTCAAAGACACATCCTTGGCCCGAGCCATTTTGCGTGCCTGGCCCAGCAGGTAGGTGGGTGTGCAGACATTGGGCGGCTCGTTGCCTAAATCCTTGGCTAGAGTGAGGCCTTCGTCTAGGGCAGAGCCAAGCTTGATGGCGGCCCGAAGTGCCTTTTGGTCGCCTTGATTGGCGAGCAGTCGCACGCGTTTAAGACTGACAGGTTGCTTGGGTTTGCTTTTGTAGGTGTTGAAGCGATAGCTGGCATGGCTCAGGGCCTGCATCAGCGCTTGGGCCTTCCAAGCAACGCCGTGTCCCTTAACCTTGGTGCCGACAAGGTGCAGGGCGGCTTGGCTTAGGTTCATACCTGTCAGCTTTTGCGCAACCAGGGTCGCCATCTTTCGATATTGAGTCGGACTGCACTCGTCAGCGCCGCCAAGAATCAGGACCCGCGCTACCGGGCCGTCCAAGTTGACGCACAGGATCTCACCGGCTTTGTCTTTAAAATCGGTAATGGCCCGATTCAATGTTGCCGCGTTGCCGGTTGCTCGGGCGACGCGTTTGGCCACGCTCAGACTGGTTCCCAAGCACGGGGTTCGTAAGGCGGCAAGATCACTGTTGGCGGCGGCGTAATTCATGGTTTTGATCCCTAGTCATGGAACTTTGATTGGCTTTCCTGAAGCATCAACGATTGGTTCGGCGCAGGCTTCACAGCAGCCTGCAGAAGATGACCTGATCACCGGGCTGCAGCAGCGCAAGGTTACCTTGATCCAAGGCTTGGATCTATTGTGGCGGGCATCGCCCCAGCGGTTCATGCCCAATGTCACCCAAGGCCATTTAGCCTCGATCGGGTATGTGCACCACTAAGGTGCCACTGACTTTGTCTTGCCATGTTTGTTTGTTGTGACCCAGATAGAGCCACGCATAGCCCACGCCAAAGCAGGCCAGAGACAGTGGGGCAATCAGCAAGCGCAAGCCGATTTGCTTGAAGCTGGGCAGTTCGCCGGCGTCGTCTAAGATACGTAGTTTCCAGGCGCGCATGCCTAAGGTTTCACCCTGCTTACGCCAGCAATAGGCAAAGAAGCCGGCGACTTCGGCAAGTAAGGTGAGTTGGAAGGCGACCCCTGTGACCACGTCTCCGCTCAGCGCCACCCAGATAAACCCGGTGGCGAAGAACATCGCAATGATCAGCAGGGTGTCGTAAAGCATGGCCCCCAGCCGCCGGCCGAGTCCTGCGGGAAAAGCCTGCACTGGCGGGGCGGTTGAACCTTGGGAGTCCTCCACGATTTAAAAAGTAGCCTCGTGATTGGCCAGATTGACATCGCGGCCGCAGAATTCTTCTTCGGTCATGCTTTGCAGCAAATCCGAGTCTTCGGATATGCCCCAAGCACGCCGGCCGTCCTCCAGCCGCGCCGCGACAAAGGCCTTGGTGACACCTTCGGGTCCATACATCACGCTGTAGCCTTCCACGGTACCGCGGCCTTGATGCTCAATAACCACATCGCGCTTGAGCTCGGCGTCGACTTGGTCTTGCAGATCCGCATGTTGGAACGGCTGGGCTGGAGGCTCGCTGGAATAGATACCAAAGGCGTGTTTTGTAATGTAGCCGCCATTAGCGGTGATCATGCCGCGCTTGCCAGGGTTGTCTCGCAGCAGTTGCGCCATGCGCGCAATGGAGTGCATGACGTAGTTGTTCAGCGGCCCGCCGGCGAAGGTCAGCCCGCCGGTGACGGTTAAGGGACGGTTCATATCAAAGCCCAGCTCACGGCAGGCGATTTGCACCGCAACCGGAAAACAACTGTAGACATCAATCATATCGATATCGTCAGGGGTAGAGCCGGTGAGTTCCAGACACTTGCCGCCAGCAAAGCGGATGGCCGGTGACGAGTAGAAATTATCCCGATTCGAGAAGTAGTAATGATCTTGAGCGTCCGTGCCCGCCCAGGGGTAGATCCACTTGTCCCGGGGGATGCCCAGAGCCTTGGCTTTTTCTTCACAGACCAAGATCAGCGCCGACGCTTGATCCACATTGTTGTTGGAATTCATCAGCTTCGGGTAGGGGAAGGAGACCGGGCGGTTGACCCCAGAGATGGTGCGAATTTCTTCTGCAGTCTTGGTTTCACGGATCCACGCGTTGGGATTGTTTGCCGCAACTTCGCTGAAGCCCGACCACAGTTTTGCAATGTGCTCCAAGTGCGCGTCAACGCTCAAGCCGGTGGCGTGGCGCAGGGCAGTTTCCATAATGGGATAGATCTGAATGGGTCGACCTAGGCGGATGGCAATCTCGGCCTCGTGACGCATATCTTTTTCAGTGCCGATCAAGCGATCTGGGGTGCCAGGCAGCTCAAGCCAACCGAGGTCGTGGCCGGCCTTGGCGGCCTTGGCTTGGGTGTTGCCGCATTCCGCCCCGGTGAGAATGATTACATCGTGGCGCCCGGCTTGAATGTCCAAGGCGCTTTGGTTCAGTGCCGTTTGCACAAAATTACCGCCAAAAGCCGTCAGCGCAGTTTCGGCGTTCGGGCTGCCGATGGCTTGGGCAACCGCTCGTGCCGGATCCGCATAGGGCCAGATGCCGCGAATGACTCGAACGGAGCTGGTCTTCAAGAGTTCCTTGGAGCCGGCGTCTTCGGCGGCTTGGTTAACGGCGTCGATCATCAACTGGATCGGTTCTTTGGCCGATTCAAAGTCCGTGAATCGCTGCTCAAGGTGGCTAATGCCGACCAAAACTGGCGTTTGCTGGGTCATAGTTCTCTCCAAAACAATCAGAAATTGCGCCACGGGACTGGGTAAGCCACCAGCGTCGTAGCCGGTGACTATACATTAGCCGGCGGGTTTTGGTCGCGGGCTACCAAGCCTCTAAGGTGACCGTTCCCTTGGGTGTGTTGAGCTGGGCGCTAAAGCCTTCGGGACCGCTGGCGGCTGCCAACGGGAGATCTAGCGCGTTTAGGAAACCTTGATACACCTCGGCTGACGGCGTGTTGATGCTGAAGCGCTCCAGCGTGCAGCCCGTTGGCGTCGACAGGGCCGGATGAGGTGATTGCAGCCAGTCGATAAAAAACGGCATGTGCGGATCCTGTAAAAACAGCAGTTGCCATGCCAGTTCAACGCCGTCGGGTGTGGTGCGGCTCATGTCGATAATTTCCCGGCTTTCCAGCCCCAGCGCTGCGGCGTGGCTGGCCACACTAGACAAATCGTCGCTTGCCACCGCCCAGCTTCGGATCCCGGATCCACCGTGGCTCAACAGAAGTTGTCCGGTCGTTCCCGGCAGATCTTGGGCCGGATCCGGCGCGATGATCTCGAGGTACTGTAGGTTGTCGAGGGATAACAGGGCGTTACGGGTGCCAACGCCGGGATGAGAGCCCCCCATGGCGGGCATCACCCCGGTGAGTTCGTACATCTCGTCAATGCCCGCCTGTAAGTCGGGGCAGGCGTACATGATGTGGTCGAGCTGGGCCATGGGTCGTGTCCTCGTCTGAGCAAATTCTGAGCAATACATTGCGTCCGTGCTGCCCAGCCAAGGCTTGTTCCCGGCGGTTATGAGCTGGAGAGGGTGATTCTTGCAGTTTTGCCCGGCGCAACCAGAGCGTTGAGCACTTCAAACTTCAGCTTCACGGCAGCGTCCTCATTATCCACGTTCATGGTCAGTCCTGTTACCCCGTTTGGTGCGATCTCGATCAACCCGGTTTGACCGGTCAGCTGCGCGCCAGAGGTCTCCCGAAGCTTAAACGGTGCATCGGACCGGTTGAGAATATTCACCCGTACCCCCCACGGAGTTTGAGTGACCGATTCAATACTCAGAGAGGCTGCTAGTAGCTGAGCGAGGTGGGCCTTGCGGCCGATGAGGAGATCTTTCCACCAGACAATGGAGCGTCGGGCGAACAGGGCTTCACGCATGGCCTCCAACGAATCTCCCTCGGCAAGCACGAGGGTAACGGGGCGGTGTCCGGGGTTGTGTTCGGCCTCGGGCCGATAATCCCACTCGATGAGTTCGTGAACATCGGATACGCCGATCAGAGCCAAGTTGTGCTTTAAGGCAAGTCGGTGGGCATTGGGGTAATAGGCATCGCCGTTAGCGATTTCGATGCCGTGAAGCAGGCCGGCCCTGGTAGCAGATTTGTGGAACGCATTTAGTCCCGAGTTGAGCCGGTCGAATTCTGGGTGATTCCAAAATACGAAAGCCTTTTGTTCGTTGGCGGCCTCCAGCACCTCTCTGGGGTCTCGGCTTGAGGCCAGCCCAAAGTTCATAATGGTCTTATAAGTAGCGGGGTCTGGGTAGGGTCGCCAAATGATCTTGCCGTCGACCTCGACGGAATGCGCCCCATGGAACGGCGGGCTTTGCTGCACCGTGAAAGCAAATGCCTCTTCTTTGGTGGGAAATTCTGCCGAGGGTAGTGTGTCCGCGGCCGTCGCTTGGCGAACCAGCAGGTTCGCATCGGTGACAAAGACCGCATTGATGTGTCCCGGCTCGCCGGTGCGAGTGATTTCAACTCCGGGGATCACGGTAAGCGGGTGACCGTTGGCGGCTCGCAAGGCCTCTTCATAGGCCCGATTGCGATCTGGGTTGGGGATGTAATCCAAGTGTGGCTGGAATTCCAAATGTTCGGTAATAGCAAGGCCGTCTAAACCGTCTCTCAAGGCTTCGGATACCCGCACCGTTGGCCATACATGACCGTCGGAAAACACGCTGTGCGTGTGTAAATCCAGAACCAAGGTTTGATAGTCGGCGGTATCGGGAAACTGTATTTGTCTTTTGGTTACTGCTTCGGAGTTCTTGGGGCTGGGGTAGGCCGGTCCGTGAGCCCATGCCGATGGACCGGTACTTGTGCCGAGGATCAGGGTGACAAGCGTGGCGCAAAGCCGGAGGGGTTGCCGCATAGCTAAACTCCTTTGGTGATGTTGTCTTGTGGTGATGTTGTCTCGTTGCCCCGGCTGGGGATTGCAAAGCAGGTTTAGCTATCACGGCAGGTTTTATTTGTGGGTCGCGGCGGTGTGATAGGCCTCTCAAAATCGAAGGTAAAACCCGGCGCCCCAGTGTGCCTTGGAACTGAGCGGAGGCTCTGGCAAAGACGAGGCCGAGGGCCGCAGCTCGGCGGCCCAAGGTTGGATGGTTTAGGACGCCGGGGTCTCCCCACCAAACAGCTCGTCGATATGCGACTGACTTAGTGGTTGGGTGAGCTTTGATACGACGATGGTGAGCACGATGGAGACAATCTCACCCATGACCGCACAGGAGTAGGGGTTTGGTCCTTCACCGCGCAGCCACGTCACCGCGCCCTCCAGCCCCACGCCGGTAAACCAACTGGGCTGCAAAATTTGCGAGTGCAAAATAATGAATACGCCGAAGCCGCCCAGCAGCCCGGCATAGGCGCCTTTCAGGGTGACGCCGGACCACAGCGCCCCCAGCACCAGCGGACCCGCGAAGGCCGCCATCATGCCGCCCACACCGATCCAGACCACCAAGGAGACGTTCACATCCATCAACGACCAGGCCATGGTCATACAGATCAGCAGCACGGCCACGGTCGACCAGCGGCTGATGACCAGAACCCGGCGATCCAGTTGTTCTTGGCTGAGGTTCGGATGCAGCTTGGGCGCCAGCGTCCGCCGGTACACGTCGTTGGCAATGATTTGCGAAGACGAGACGACCAGTCCATCGGCAGTGCTCATCACCGCTGACAACACCCCGACACCAATCAGAGCGGCCAGCCACGTTGGAAACAGCTCAATAAATAGCAGCGGCAAGGCCTGATTTGGGTTCGCGCCGGAATCGTAAAGCGCATCGCCAAAATAGACCCGAGCCAGCAGGCCGCCAACCCCCAGTAGGCCCAGGGTGAGGCCGAAGATGGCGGCCAATTTCACGAATTGCAGGCGCGAACTGCCCGTGTCTAAGGCCCAGAGTTTGTTGCCCAAGTGAGGCAGCAGGCCCAGCGGCATGTGGGCAAAGGCGATGACGAAGATCGACCACCAAGAATGGAACAGCGGTGTGTTGGGGTTGGTTGGAGAGACTAGGTCCGAGTCCTGCTCGGCCAGATTGTCCACCAAGCCGGAAAAACCGCCTTCCACGCCCCAGCCGAACGCAGTCAGCACGATCACCAGAACCGCCAGCAGCAGCATCATAAAGCCCTGCACCCCGTCGGTCAGAATGTCCGCATGAGCCCCGCCGAGCACTACGTAGATCAGCAGGATGAAAGTGGTAATGCCCAAGGCCCAAGCAGAGTCCAGCCCCAGCATGATCTCGAACATCACCACGCCGGATACCAGTTGGCCAGCCAAGTAGAAAAACAGCACGAGCGAGATCAGGGACACCATCAGGCGCATGGTGTCGGATTGGTAACGGTCGCCCAAATACTCGGGAATGGAACGGTTGCCAAAACGGTTGCCGGAGGTGGCCACCAATCGCATGGAAATTAGAATGCCAACGTAGACGCCAACGGGATACAAGAAGTGCATCCACAGCGTCGAAAGCCCCCATTCGTAGGACATGGCTGGGCTGCCCAAAAAGGTAGCGCCACTGGCCGTTGACGCGGCAAAAGCCAGCGCTAAAAAGACCGGGCCATAGGCGCCGCGGGCTGTGGCGAAATCGTCCGCGTGTTTGATTTGGCGTTGGGCGTAAACGCCAATACCAACCATCAGGCCCATATAGCCAAACAAAAATATCCAGGACCAAGTGATCAGACTCATAGAAATACTCCCCTCAAGCGCTAACGTTAACCCGAAACGACGTTCGGGTGGGGCGTGATTGTGATTTTTTGGTGTATTGGGGGGCGATGCCGTTCGGTGATGGTTCTTCAGCCGTTAAGTGAACTACCTCGCATACTCACAGATCGGTTTGGCGAGCGCGTTGTGATGCGTAATGCCGCAACCTAGCATCCGCTGATTCGCTGGAATTGCCATGGAGGTGACGATGAAGGCGTTTCTCTGGATAGCTAATCGCAGCTATTTGCGTTGCGACCGCCAAACCGGTGACGCCGCGAATCTGGCTCGCGTCGGGCGGGCTACGATCAACTGTTATTGCTAAGGACTCGGAAGATGCGTGACTTGGGATTACTAATGCTCCCTTACCGGCCTGATGATGTTGTGGCTGCGGCCCTCGACAGGCCCGAAGAGCAAGAGCAGCCAGAGATGGAACTTTTTACATGACGCGCCTTTTGGCGACGAATGCCGCGATCACGTTACCCCAGCAACGACAAACCTAGGGGAATTTTCCCGGGTCAGTGACCTTACCGCAGACACTTGGTAGCCGACGCGCTATCGGCGGTAGCCGTCAAGGGAGCAGACCCTCCGCCGAGCCCGTGTTAGTTAGCTACTCTTCTTTGCTGAAGTCTCGGCTCGATATCGTTAGTTTTACTCTCATCGAGTTTGATCGCGCACGCTCTGACCCACTGCCTTGATCTGATCAAATTCGGCCCGTCGTTTTGCCAGTTCGTCATCTGACAGCTTAGCAATGCTGTAAAACTCATCCTTCCACTGGTCGTCATCAGACCAGCGCTGGGGGGACTGAATCGTGGTTCTGGGTTCTTGCGCGGTTGCGAACAGCTCCAGAGCCAGTGCCAGGGTTTGTTGCTGAGATGCTCGGTTATTGGGCTTGCCGGCGGAATTGCCCAAGGGGAAGTCACTGAAAACAAACCGCGGCACCCCGCAGTGCTCGACAATGTCTTTGGCGGAGCCCATAACCACGGCGGCGATGCCGTTGGCCTCAAGGTGTCGTGCGGCCAAACTGACCGACTGGTGGCAAACGGGTCAGTTGGCGACCAAGATCGCAAGGTCCACCTCGTCTTCTTGCAGCATTGCCAACAGTTCTGTGCAGTCTTGATCTTGGGTGGTGGCTTGGCTGCGATTGGTGGGCAGGCCGTAGTAGCGGGGCGCAAGGCTACCGACTAAACCCTGTGATTGAGCCTGACGTAGGGCCTGCAGAGGGAAGTAGCTGTTGATGTCCTCTGCCGTTGAATAGTTGCGGTCATAGCTGACATGGGAGATACCCAAAAAATCGTCCTTGCTCGCGTTTGCTGCATAGACCCGATAGAACTTGGCTGCGGCGTTATAGGGTGCGCCGGGGCCTTGGTCCCCTGCGTCTGGCTTGAAAGGCGCCGCCGTGGTCACCAGTCCTAGGTTGCTCTGGCTCACGGATTTTCTGAGTGGCTGAAACGGCACGCCCGCAAAGTGCGCCCACTGATAAGGATTGTTGTAACCAAGGGCGAGGTAGTATTCGCGCATGCGCTGCATGTAGGGCAGTGGGGCAGTGGTCACAGCGCTGGCCCGCTCACACCGGCGCCAAGCGCGGTAGCCGCGGTTGGCGTGCCTCGGGGAGGTGGTCGTCCAAATCGGCGATTAGGTCGCTTTTGAGCGACGCACAGCCGGGATCGTCCCAGCGATTGATGCGCGAACCGGGATCCTCGGCCAAGTTATACAGCTCCCCCTCGGTGCCCTCATACAGCGAGCTTGCTCCATAGCGGGAACACACCCATTGGTCTCGATAAATACTTTGCAGGTTAAGACTCACCGGCCCGTGCTCGCTTTCCCATTCGGTCAGCACCCGTTCTCTGCGTTGATTAGCCGCCTCTGTTTCGCTCTTGGGCAGGGGTTGGCCCTCGACCCAGTCCGGCTCCTCAATGCCGGCGATTTGGCAGAAAGTTTGAGCCAAATCCAGATGGCCCACTGGTGCGCTGACCTCAGCCGGGTCGATGTTAGCGCTGGGGGCCGGTCGCCAAATCAGCGGCAGACGCATGAGCGAGTCCACGTGGTAAGCCCCTTTGAAGAGCAGGCCATAGTCGCCCTGCAGTTCGCCGTGATCGGTGGTGAAAATGATGTCGGTGTCGGCATCCCAGCCGCGCCGCTGCAGGTAATTGAAAACTTGAGCGCAGGCCTCGTCGATCAACTCGTTTTCGATGTGGGTATAGGCGTTAATTTCGCGGATCTGATCCGGGGTCATATCGCAGGGTTTGAAGCCTCTGGGGGACTCTAAGTTGGCCCACAGGCTGCCGTCGAAGTAACCCATCCAGTGCTTGGGCTTGTCCTTCAGCATTTCCGCGGCTGCCTCGGGGCTGCCCGGGTACAGCTCGGGCAAGGGCACGTCGCGCCAGTCTAAACGCTGCTTCTCCGAAGCCGGCGGATCCCAGGGATGATGGGGATCCGGAAAACTCATCCACACAAACCAGTCCTCGTCATCGGACAGGCTATCCAGCCACGCCATGGTGCGCTGGGCGACCCAATCCGTGTGATACAAATTCTTGGGTATGTCCGTGGGCCAAACCTGTACCGCCCCGGTGTCGCCGTTGGCGGCCATGTTCTGTTGGCCCTTGTCGGTGACAGCCTGATAACGCTTGGCATCGATGTCTGGATGATGCTCTGCCAGCCACAGATCGTAATGGGAATGGCCCATGCCAAAGTGATTGGCGAGCTCCATATGCTCAAAGCCCCGGTGAGGGCCTCGCTCGCCCAGCGCCGCCATGCGGTTTTCGTAAAAATCCTCGCCGGAACCCAGCCAAGGCTCGAAGTGGGCCTTGCCTAGAATGGCGGTTCGGTAGTTGTGCTGCTGCAGGTGATGGGCAACGGTAGGGGTGTTCTCAGGCAGGCTGACGCCGTTCATCCATACCCCGTGACTGGCCACATGCTGCCCGGTCATGATGGTAGCTCGGGCGGGCATGCAGATCACGTTTTGATTGTGGGCCCGGCGATAGTTGATGCCATTTGCCGCGAGCCCATCGATGGCTGGCGTGCGAGCAACAGTTCCGCCGTTGCAGCCTAAGGCGTCGTAGCGCATTTGATCCGTGGTGATAAAGAGTATTTTTCGGCCCATATTTCTTGCTCGGTGTTACGTGATAATGCTGGTGGCGGACAAAGTTGGCCTCAGCCGTCGAGACTTTTGCCAAGCGCCTTGGCGTCGGTCTCATAGTTGGCGTAGGAGTCTTTCAAGGTGGCTGAGTTCAGGATGACTTCGGCACACAGGGTGTCGGTTTGCGGATCGATCACTCGGGTCATAATCCAGTTGGACTCGGTTCGCCGGCTTTCGCTTAGGGCAATGATTTCACGCTCAAGTTTGTAGGGGTGATCTACGAACAACGGACCATTGATCATTTTAATTTCCTGGGCGGCGAATAAACCAATGGCCGGGCCCTTAGTACGAAAGCCCGACTGAGCGCTGGTGTACTGGGTTAGCACACTGATCATCTCCAGTGGAATTACCGCACGGCCCCACGGGTTATCGTTGCTGTAGAAGGCGTGCTGTTCGGTAATCTTTTGCAGCTTTTCTTCGAGGCTGAAGGGGTACATGGCCCCCATATTTTGATCAAAGGCCATCTGGGCAGGCTCCGGGTTCCCTGCACCCAGTTGGCCTACCACAAGTTCGCTGAGAATCACCAGCTGATCAGATGGTCGCAGTTTGGCTCTGCGTCGGTCCAGCTCGGTTTCTCCGTAGTCCGGTCCCAAGGAAGCGGTCCCCGTCAGCACCGGCGTGCCGTCGCGCTTCTCTGCACTAATCTGCGCCACTTGGTCGGTGGCCACATGCTCTACCATTACTCGCACTTCTTCGCCTTCCACCACCATGGTTTGGTAGTGGGCGCTGATGCAACCCCGTTCGAACCAGGCACCGCCAAACACCTGGTGAAGCAGCGGAACAAATTGGCTGAAGTGGGTGGGACCCTCGATAGGGGCGCCGGCAAAGCCTAGGTCTTCAGCCATTTGATCGTCGTGAATGGACAGATGACCGTCGTATTCTTGATCGCCCAGCATTTGGCGCGGTTTGCGAAACTCGCCTACGAGCATGTTGGATTCGGTCATGGAATGGCCCCTCAGTTGTTTTGCAAAAAATAAAGCTAGCAGAACCCGTGCGCAAAGTCCCAAGACACGACGGCTCTGCCGATCGTTGGCGTCCGCCGCGTAGATATGGTGAGATAGCCGACGCATTAAAGGCAGAGGATGTCGAATGACTTACGCGCACAGAAACGAGATTTACGACGCAGACACTCACATGATGGAGCCGCCTAACTGGTTGGCGGAGTTTGCTGACGCCAAAGTGCGCCCGCATGTGGCGGAGTTTGGCAAGGATAATCCTGTTGCCCGGGAGCGAGCAGAGCTTGGCGTGCAAAACTATGAAAAACGTCAGCAAGACGCCGCCGCCTACGCCGACGCAGAGCAGTCTTTTATGTCCATGCAGTACAAGGGCTTTCAGGGACTGGGGGCTTGGGATCGCGACGAGCGCATTCGGGTCAACGATCTGCTGGGGTTCAAAGCTCACATCGTATTTCCCACCTCGGCCTTTGATCAGGTGCAGGCCGCCACAGACCCAGAGATGTTTGCTGGCTCGGTCCTTGCGTTAAACCGCGGCTTGGCCAGCTTTTGCGAAACCGATTCCAGAATGCATCCGGCGGCCTATGTTCCCTTCAGGCACGGGCCTGAGGCGGCCATGAACTATTTGGATGCCGCCATCGCTCAGAATTTTTCCATTGTTATGATCGACACCATCGCGCCTCATGGCGCGCGGGCCTTTACCCACCCCGACTTTGATCCGATTTGGGCCAAAATTCAGGACGCGGACCTTGCCATCACCATTCACGTGGGTACCGACGGCGGTTGGGATCCCGTACCGCTGTCGTTTTATAACAACGGCGGCACCGTGCCCCAGCATAAAGACGGTGATGCGCCTCGCGATGCCATTGCCTATATGGGTATTCAGTACAATGCAGAGCTGTTTTTGGCGGCGATGATTTTTGACGGCGTATTTCATCGGTTTCCGCGGTTGCGGGTGGGCGTGGTGGAGTTGGGCGCGTCATGGATCGTGTCGTGGATGAAACACTTGGATCAGGCATATAAAGCCTTTCGACGCCTGCAGGATCTGTCTCAAGTGCAGATGCAGCCCTCGGAATATGTGCAAAAACACATCAAGGTCACACCCTTCGCCGGTGAGGATGTGGGATGGCTACTCAAGTCCGAGGCCCAAGATCTGCTGCTGTTCGCGTCGGACTATCCCCACCACGAGGGCACCGACGACCCCATCGCGCGGTTTGAAAAGACCATGGACGGCGTTAGCGAGGCGGCGCGGCAAAAGTTTTATGCGGACAACTTCCGCGAGCTGTTGGGTAGTCATCTCACCACCTAACCGCGCCAAGTTAACGAAAGCGAAAATCACTCAGAGAAGGAGAGACTCACAGTGCAGGATATTTACATTGTTGAAGCAGCGCGTAGCCCCATAGGGAAACGAGGCAAGGGTTTGGCTGGGCTGATGCCAGCGGACCTGCTGGGCAAAGTTCAGCGCGGGGCGTTAGAGCGTGCAGGGATTGATCCTGCCGATGTTGGTCAGGTTATTGGCGGCTGCGTGTCTCAGGTGAATCAGCAGTCCTTTAACATTGCGCGGATTGCGTGGTTGTCTCAGGGCTTTCCCGAAGAGGTTGCTGCGACCACGGTAGATTCTCAGTGTGGTTCAAGCCAGCAAGCGACCTCTCTGGGGGCTGCGATGATTGGCTCTGGTATGGAAGACATTGTGATGGCCTGCGGGGTGGAAATGATGTCCGTGATTCCCCTTGGCTCTAACATGGCCGGTGGTGTGCCCATGGGCGAGAGCTACATGCAGCACTATCAGCCCACAAGTCAATTCCAAGGTGCGGCGATGATCGCTGAGGAATATCAAATCACCCGTCAAGATACTGACGCCTTCGGCCTCGCCAGCCAGGAAAAAGCCATTGCGGCTTGGGATGAGGGCCGCTTTGATCGAGAAATCGTGCCAGTGGAGGCGCCTGTGCTGGACAAGGAAGGTAATCCCACCGGTGAGATGCATACGCTTAGCCGGGATGAAGGTTTGCGCGCCACGGACATGGAATCGCTGGCCTCTCTGCAGGCGGTTCCCGGCCAAGAGATTCATACGGCGGGTTCCAGTTCCCAAGTATCCGACGGCGCGGCTGTTGTCATTCTGGCGAGCGCTTCTGCGGTTGAAAAATACGGCCTAAAGCCCCGGGCGAAAATTCGCGCCACCACCTTGGTGGGTTGCGACCCAGTGACCATGCTCAAGGGTCCGATTCCCGCCACGGAAAAAGTGTTGGAACAAACGGGTTTGAGCATCGATGAGATCGATACCTTCGAAGTAAACGAAGCCTTTGCGTCGGTTGTGCTGGCATGGCAGAAAGCCGTTGGTGCAGATGCGGCCAAGGTCAATCCCAACGGCGGGGCAATTGCCTTGGGCCATCCTACGGGGTCAACCGGGGCACGACTGATTACCACGGCCCTGCACGAACTTGAGCGGACGCAAGGACGTTATGGCCTTATTGCCATGTGCTGCGGTGGTGGCTTGGGCACCGGTACTGTGATTGAGCGGATCTGATTGTCTCAAGTAACAGATTAGTTCTCTAACAACGAAACGCGCGCTGGCCCGCAGGTTCGCCCGCGTGCCCGGCCCTGCGGCGCGGGACTCCTTCCAGAGGTTGCACAGTTAATGAGCAAAATGAGACTTCGAGGGTTCGAAAGTGCCCCGGGCCAACGTCATGTCACTGAGGCTGATCGGTATCTTTACCGCAAAGAACCCCCGAAATACCGGCTGGTGGTGATCGGTACCGGCACGATGGGGCAGGAGCATATGCGCGTGGCGGCGCTGTTGGGTCGCGCGACCGTTCACGGTATTTACGATAACGAGCGTCACAGCATGGATATGGCCGAAGCCAATTTTCGGCCTCTCCAAGCGGAACCGCTGGTGCGCTACGACAGCTTAGAGGCCGCTTGCGCGGATCCAGCAGCCGATGCGCTGATGATTTGCACGCCGAATTTCAGTCATTTCGATGTTCTGCAAACGGCCATGGCCTCGGGCAAACCCATTTTTTTGGAAAAGCCCATGGCCACGGATTTGCAAGATGCAGCGGCCATTGTCGCAGCGGCCGATGACTATGCGTCATTTATTCAAATCGGCCTGCAGTATCGTTACAAACCCCAATATCTTGAAGCGTTTGCCGAAGCGCTAGATCGCGGTTCTTTGGGTGACATTAAAACCATCAGCGTCAGCGAATATCGACCGCCGTTTCTCGACAAGGTTGGTCAGTGGAACAAGTTTCAGCGCTTCAGCGGCGGCACCTTGGTCGAAAAGTGCTGTCACTATTTTGATCTGATCAACCTGCTCGCTCGGGCGCGGCCCCAGCGCATTCACGCCACCGGCGGGCAGGCGGTTAACTTTTTAGACTTTGAGCGCGACGGCCAAACCTCGGACATCGACGACCATGCCTTCGTCAGTATTGAATACGAAAATCAGGTGCGAGCCAGTTTCACCCTAAACATGTTCTGTCCGGATTTTTATGAGGAGCTTGTGTTAGTGGGCGACGCCGGCCGCTTGAAGGCGGTTGAGGAGCACGACATTCATCGCTCAGCCTCCGGCGCTGCCAGCATGACCTTGCGGCTTGGCGAGGGGGGCGTATCCAAAACAACGGATCTGACCTACCCCAGAGTGATAGAGCAAAGCGGTCACCACGGATCAACCTACTTTGAGCATATTGCCCTAATGGATCGACTGGACGGTAAAGAAGTTAACTGCGCAACGCCCCTGCAAGGTATGTGGGCCATGGTGGTGGCCAGTGCGGCTCAGGAGTCCTTGGTCAGCGGCCTGCCCGTGAGTATTCCAGAATTTATCAGCGGTCATGGCCTCGATGAGTTGCTCAATAGCTCCGATTAATCAGTGTAAGGATAAGTAATACATGCAAACAATTGCCGTTGGTAAGGCCAACATGCCGGCTGTGGGGCTGGGGCTGTGGAAAATCGATCCCAGCGACGTGGCCCAAGCAGTTTATGACGCCATCAAGGTCGGTTACCGCCATCTGGACAGCGCAGCTGACTATGGCAACGAAGCCGAAGTGGGGGCGGGCATTGCCCGGGCGATTCACGACGGCCTATGTACACGGGATGAACTGTGGATCACTTCCAAGCTTTGGAATACCTATCATCGCCGAGAACACGTGACGGCAGCGTGCCAAAAGTCCTTGGACGATTTGGGAATCGATTACTTTGACCTGTATCTGGTGCACTTTCCCATAGCCCTGCGCTATGTCGACTTTGCAGACCGCTACCCGCCAGAGTGGATTTTTGATCCCGGGGCGGCAGACCCGCGCATGGAACGCGACAACGTGCCGCTCAGCGAAACTTGGGGCGGTATGGAATATCTGGTGGAACAAGGTTTGGCTCGGCAGATTGGCGTGTGCAATTACAACAGCGGTCTGCTGCACGATCTGATGAATTACGCGCGCATAAAGCCCGCCATGCTGCAGCTGGAGTCACACCCGTATCTGACTCAAGAGGCCATGCTGCGGACGGCCCAAGATTACGGTATTGCGGTGACGGCGTTTTCGCCCTTGGGGGCTGCGTCCTATCTGGAGCTGGACATGGCGTCGGAGCAAGAGTCGGTGTTAACCGAGCCCACCGTCAGTCAGATCGCTAAGCGACACAATGTCAGCGCGGCGCAAGTGGTGCTGAAGTGGGGGCTGCAGCGAGGCACCGCGGTCATTCCTAAGACCAGCAAACCCGAGCGGCTGCTGGAAAATATGTCGCTGGACGGCTTTGAACTCAGCGACGACGACATGGTCGCGATCAGTGCTCTGAATAAAAACCGGCGTTTTAACGACCCCGGTGCGTTTTGCGCCGACGCCTTTAACACCTTTCATGCGATCTACGATTGATGGAGGCCGTGGAACAAATCAGCCTTAGCGGTGTGGATGCCGCTAACGCTTTTCCTCGGGTCTTTCAGGCCTCGCAGCCCTTGGGTTTGGAGAACGCGGTCGAATGGGTGACTGCGCATCGGGCCCATGTGGAGGCTCAGTTAAATCAGAGCGGCGCCGTGCTTTTGCGAGGCTTTGGGCTGGCCACCGACACGGATTTTGACCGGATTATAAGAGCCTTCGATTGGCCGAACTTCACCTACGCGGATTCCCTGTCCAATGCGGTGCGGCGTAATCGCACCGAGCGGGTGTTTACCGCCAACGAAGCGCCGCCGGATGTGTCGATCTTTTTGCATCATGAAATGGCTCAAACGCCGATTTATCCGTCTCGCTTGTTTTTCTTTTGCGAGCAGCCGGCCCAGCAGGGCGGGGCGACCCCGATATGCCGGTCAGATCAGTTGCTAACGCGTCTGGCCGAAGCCGCTCCCGAATTTGTGCAGGCCTGCGAAACCAAGGGTGTGACCTATTCCCAGACCATGCCACCGGTCGAAGACCTTGCATCGGGGCAGGGGCGCAGTTGGCGCAGCACCTTGAGCGCGGATGATCCGCCGGCAGCGGAGGCCAAGTTGCGTCAGTTGGGCTATCAGTGGCAGTGGCAAGATGACGAGTCTCTCAGCGTCACTACGCCTTTGCTGCCCGCCGTACGAGAGTTGGCGGACGGAAGCCGGTCATTTTTCAATCAGCTGATCGCCGCGTTCTTCGGTTGGCAGGATGCTCGTAATGACTCGCAGAGGGCCATCCGCTTTGGTGACGGCTCCGCCATCGATGCCGACGCTATGGCGCTGGCGGTTCAACTGGCCGAAGAACTGACAGTGGACTTGGCTTGGCAGCGCGGTGACGTGGCCATCGTGGACAATTTTCGGGTCATGCACGGCCGTCGGTCTTTTCAGGGTGAACGGCGTGTGCTGGCATCGCTGGTCGCGTGATCTCTAGTTACTTGACCGCAGCTTGCTTGTCGCTTACTTGCTTGTCGCTTAGTTGTGGCATGATTTTCGGACGTTAATTACCTGCGGAGGGTGGGTTATGGGAATCAAAGTGACAAGACTGATCGCCGGTCTCTCTTTATTCGGCGTTTTCGCGTTAGCCGGCTGTGCTGCCGAAGAGGTATCCGTGAGCGAAGCCGGTCCGCCCACGGAAGGCGACCCGTTAAAGCTCTACGTCTTTCAGTGCGGGGAAATCGACTTCCCTTCCATTACTGCATTCGGTGTGAACGATGACGAGACCCTTGTCCGTCGGCTGGTAGTACCTTGCTATGTCATAGAGCACCCCAAGGGCACGCTGCTCTGGGATGGCGGTTTACCCTTTTCCATGGCGGATCCCGCTGGGTTGCAGACGGATGCCGCCGGGTGGCAAACGGATCCCAACACAGGGGTACGTGCGCGACTCCAGCAAACCGTGAAGGATCAGCTGCTCGCTCTGGATCTTGGCTTCGACCTATCCAGCATTGATTACGCTGCGTTTTCTCACATTCACTACGACCATGTTGGGGCAGCCAACGAACTCACCGGGGCCACTTGGCTGGTGCAACGCGGTGATTACGATGCGCTAATGGCCGCTGACGGCAGTGTGCCGGCGGTCGATCCGAGTTTGTTCAGTGAAATCAGGAATCGCCCCACCCAAGTGCTGGATGGTGACTTCGATGTTTTTGGTGATGGTCGGGTTCGGCTGATTTCAGCCCCCGGGCATACACCCGGTCACCAAGTTTTGTACTTGAAATTGGCGGATTTTGGGCCCTTGGTGCTCTCCGGTGATTTGTACCACTTTCGTCTGAGCCGGGCTCAGCGCAGGGTGCCGATGTTCAACGTGGACAGCGCGCAAACCTTGGCTGCCATGGATAAAGTGGAGGCCTTGGTGGCCGAAACAGGCGCCACGTTTTGGATCGAGCACGATGCCAAGCTGTTTGAGACGCTGACGCTAGCGCCCGGATTTTACCAGTAGCCTGAATGCTTACGTCCTTGCGTAGCCGGGTCGTTCGTCGCAGGCGAGCGACAAAGGCCGCAACCGGTGGACTGTTGCTGTCCGGCAGCTTTAGCCAGCAGTTCTAGCCAGCAGTTCTAGCCAGCAAGGCGTTGGGAAGTACTCTGTTGCGAAAGGTATGCTATATCTTCTCAACGTGATTTATGATGCTCGCGGATATTTCTTGTCAGGCGAAGCGTCATAGTCTAGCTTGCGTACCTGTCGGCGGCCGCGTGTGTCGCTCCAGCGTATTGGCTGGCTGCGTGGTCAGACCTGCATTAGGAAAAAGAGGGGGAAGAAATGATTGAATTAATCGTGCTGAGTTTGCTGTTGCTGTTGGTGCAGCTGGTGTTACCAAGCGTGCTGGCCTTAGCTGCTGGCAATGTCTCAACAGCGTATTTGCTGAGTGCTCGGGATGAGGCGCCAGAGATGTCAAAGTTGAGCCAGCGAGCTCGGCGGGCCAGTGCCAATTTGCTGGAAACATTGCCTGCTTTTTTAGTGCTCGCGGTGCTGAGTATCCTCAATCAAACCGATGTTCTGATGTTGGCTCAAATATGGTTGGCGCTGCGGGTTCTATATGTGTTTGCCTACCTGTCATCGGTGGCTTACCTGCGTTCGCTGATTTGGAGCGGCGCCCTGGTCTGCCTTATTGGCATGGCGTTGCCGCTGATTTAGCGACGCCAAGCCCACAGCAGCAGGGCAGCTAGGGTGGCCAAATACAGGCTGCCTTGATGACCTCCGGCTTGGGCTAGGGCGGTCAGCAGCCCCCAGTCTTTCTGGTACGCCCTCACCGCTAGCTGGGAGTGCCAGCACGGCCAGACAGCACCCTGCGATGCGGTTTGCTGATGTTGCTGTTCGATATTCGCTAAGCAGCGCCCGTGGGCGGCGACGGCCTTGGCTTTGTTTGCTGAATAGTCGGCCCCGATACTGGCGATGCTCCAAAGAGATGTGCTGAGCAGTAGCAGAGTTAGCACACCAAGGGCGGAGATACCTTTGAACACCAACCCCCGGCCTTAGCTGAGCGGATGCACGACCACCGGAAGGTCGGTATAGCCGCGCACGAAATTGGAGTGTACCCGCTGTTCGGGGCCAACCACCTCCACGGTTTCAAAACGCTTCAGAATTTCCTCCCATAGGATTCGCAGCTGCATCTCAGCTAGACGGTTGCCCATGCAGCGGTGAATTCCAAAGCCAAAGGAGACATGGTGGCGTGGGTTGGCGCGATCGATAATGAACTCGTCTGCACGGTCTATTACCGATTCGTCCCGATTGCCGCTGATGTACCACATCACCACTTTGTCGCCCTTGGGTATGGTCTGGCCGCCCAGTTCGGTGTCTTCGAGCGCGGTGCGCCGCATGTGGGTTAGCGGGGTTTGCCAGCGGATGATCTCCGGCACCATGCGTTCCACAAGGGAGTGGTCTGCCCGAAGCTTGGCGTACTCATCCGGGTTCTGATTCAACGCCAACACACCGCCGGTGATGGAGTTGCGGGTGGTATCGTTACCGCCGACGATCAGCAAGCTTAGGTTGCCTAAATATTCCATGGGCCGGTCCACCAGATTCTCTGTGGTGGGGGCCTGCTGCATTAGGGTCAGGAGATCGAAGCCGCCGGTAGGCGCGGCTTTACGCTGGTGCCAGAGATCCTGAAAACGATGCAGGCATTCCAGCATGGTGTCTTCTCGAGCCTTGCGGGCCTGCAAATCACGGCGCGGCACACCGGCTGTAAACGCGTCCGACCATAGGGTTAATTTGGAGCGCTCCTCAAAGGGAAAGTCGAAAAGGGTGGCGAGCATCTGGGTTGTCAGATTAATGGACACCGCATCAACCCAATTGAACGGCTTGCCGACGGGCAGATTGTCAAGGATTTCGCAAACTCGGCCGCGAATCAGGGATTCAAAGTTCGGAAGGTTCTTGGGCGCAACCACGGGCTGGACCGATTTGCGCAAAAGGCCGTGTTGGGGCTGATCTGCGGTTATGAAGCTGCTGGTGTTCAGGTTGGTATCTTGGTCGACGATGGCGACGCCGCTGGCAGAGGAGAGTTGCCGGTTGTTTTTGTCAACCGCCATGATGTGCTCAAAGGAGGTTACGGACCAGTAAGGCCCAAAGGCTGAGTCTTTGTGGAAGTATACCGGAGCTTCTTCGCGCAGGCGTTTGAAATAGGGGCGCCAGATATCCTTTGAAAACATGGCTGCGCGGCTGACGTCAAAACTGTCTAGGGGGCCTTCCCACGGCCGATCTTCAGCGTTGGCATGCGTATCCACGGTGCTCCTCCTAATTCTGACCGAATTTCGATTCTCTAATATGCCCGATTTCGGCATGTGAAGGGAGTGGTGGGTTCACGGCAGCGAAGCGATAGCCTCAGGTCTAGCGGTTTTGCATTTGATAAACCCGGCTCCGCCGGCCTGTGCCTGAGCGTGGAAACAACGGTACCCCCGAGTGAGTGATCAGCTCAACCCTAGCTGACAAGGTAGTAGGCTGAAAAAACAAGCACGTAGGCGACGGCGTAGTAGTAAAAAATCGCTTTAGGCGGCATTTGGTATCTCCCCTTTTCTTCGCACTGTGCGTGACTTTTCTGCTGGCTTCAACCAGTCTGTTTGCTCTGAAACACCGCCCGCGGGCTGTATTGGGCCGCAGATATGAGGGGAGAAGGGAATGCGTCTGCTATTTTTGATTGGCTTGTTGCTAACGGCCTCGGTAACTTGGTCTAAGACCCAAGTGGTGATGCTGGGTACCGGTACACCGATACCCACACCGGAGCGGGCGGGGCCGTCCACGGCAATCGTTGTAGACGGCAAGGCCTACATCGTGGACTTTGGTCCCGGGGTAGTGCGCCGGGCGGCTGCAGCTTCCACCGAGTACGGTGGCGCCGTCGAGGCTCTTAACGTCGAACACCTGGACATCGCGTTCCTAACCCACCTGCATCACGACCACTCAGCCGGATTACCCGATTTGGTCTACACCAGTTGGACTCACGGGCGCGAAAAACCGTTGGAGCTTTACGGTCCCGAGGGTACCAAGGCCATGGCTGCCAACGTTGCCAAAGCATGGCAGGAAGACAATCGGTACCGCCTGTACGGGCTTGAACCGGCCACGCCAGAAGGCTGGAAAATTAACGCGCACGAGATTCAAGAGGGCGTTATTTACACCGATGATCGGGTCACAGTTGAGGCTTTTGGCGTTAAGCATGGTACCTGGCCCAATGCCTTTGGTTACCGGTTTACCACGCCGGATAAAGTTATCGTCATTTCCGGTGATGCGGCCCTAGACCCCAAGATCGAGGCGATGGCCACGGGCGCGGATATCTTAATTCACGAGGTTGTGTCGAATCAGGCGCTCAGTGTGCGAACACCTTTTTGGCAGAACTATCATCGCAGTAACCATACAACCAGCTATGAGCTTGCGGGTCTTGCCTCCCGAGCCAAGCCCAAGCTGCTGGTGCTCTATCACGTGCTGGTCTTTGGTTTAGAGGAAGAGGTGGCCTTGGCCGAGGTGCGCGAGCGCTACGACGGCGAGGTCGTGCTGGCAGAAGATTTGGACATCTACGAGTAACTGGTCTTGTGTTATTGAACCCGTTTCTCGGCACGGGGCGGTCTGTGCAACCCTGAATCTTTGTATTACGATACGGTGCGTCTCGTTAAATTACAAAGGTGAGGGTCAGCAATATGAAACTGACTGTGAATGGCGAACAACGCCAAGTGGCAGAAGATTGGCGGGATGAGACGCTTCTCACCGTGCTGCGCGAACATCTGGGGCTCACGGGCACGCGCTTTAGTTGCGGGATCGGCCAATGCGGAGCGTGCCTAGTTCATATTGAAGGAGCGCCGGTAAGCAGTTGTCTGGTACCGATCAAAGACGTTGCGGGCAAAAACGTACTCACTATTGAGGGCATTGCACCCCAAGACGGCAGTTTGCATCCGCTACAGCAGGCGTGGCTCGACGCCAACGCCCCTCAGTGCGGCTACTGCCAGTCAGGACAGATCATGCAGGCCCTAGCGTTACTGCAACGAAACCCAGAGCCGGACGATGCGGATATCGACGCTGCCATGAGCGCTAATCTCTGTCGCTGCGGCACTTATGACCGTATTCGCACCTCCATTAAGTCCGCTGCGGTGGTCATGAAGGAGATCAGCTGATGGCCATTTTTACCCGAAGGCGTTTTCTGGCGGCGACCGGTGTGGTTGCCGGCGGCGTGACCGCGGTATATGTATTTCGACAGCGAGCCGAGGCGGTAGCCCCCACGTTTATCTTTCCGGACAACGAGGCCGCTGCGACCTGGGTGCAAATTCGCCCAGACGGTTCCTGCATGATGTACTTCCCGCGCATGGACATGGGCCAAAATGCCAATACCGGGCTGGCCCAGATTGTTGCCGAAGAGCTGAACCTCGATGTCGGCGAGATTGACGGAGTCTTGCCCAGCACCAGTGATGTGCCGCCCTTTGCGGTTACGGCGGGCAGCATGTCATTAACCGCTTTTTCCCGCCCGGTGGCCGTTGCTGCCGCCACTTTGCGAGAGAACTTGCGCCAGCGGGCGGCGGGTAAACTGAACAAACCCCTCAGCGAGATCCTCGACGACGCTGGCGGTTTTCGAACTGCTGGCGGGCAAGTAGTGAGTTATCGGGATCTGGCGAACGGCGCCGGTGCCGTCATTGAATTAGATGAAAGCAAGGAAATACCGCATCTCTATACCTTTGATTCGTCACGTCAGAAACAACAGGTAGGCAAGTCAGCACAGCCATTGGGCATGCGTGCCTTGGTAACCGGTGCTCCGGTATATACCGGCGATGTGCCCATGGACGATGTGCTTTACGGTCGTGCGGTGCTGCCGCCAGTGCGCAATGCGCGGATGGCTACGGTGGACACCACGGGTGTAGAGCGGGTCAAGGGTTTCGTGGCCTTGGTAGAGCAAACCGAATTTGTTGGCGTGGTGTGTAAGACACCGAGTGCCCTGGACGCAGCCATGGCAAAGATCAAGGTGACTTGGGATCTGCAGCAGCCGATCAATCAGCAAGAAATTGATCGGCTGGTGGATGTGGACGCCGCCATGAGCGAGGGGAATCTGGAGCATGTGCTGGTGGATGAGGCTCACCGTCGTGATGTGAACTGGGCGGTTGATTTACGCTTTGATGTGCAGGTGCAAAGTCATGCGGCTCAAGAGGCTCGAGTCGCCATTGCTCGCTTCGACGACTCCGGCGACCGCCGTAAGCTGGAAATCTGGACCGGTACCCAAGACCCCTTCGCTATCAAACGATTCGCAGCCATGGACACTGGCATGGCTAAGGACGATATCGTGGTTTATCCCCAGCGCTTGGGTGGCGGCTTTGGCGGCCGGGAACACTATGAGGTTGAACGGGATGCGGTGCGGCTTGCCCGGGCGGTAAAACGACCGGTTAAGGTTCAGTGGACCAGAGCCGATGAATTTATGGCCAGCCGCAGCAGGCCTGCATCGTCCCATCGGGTGCGCATTGCCGCGGATGAGGCGGGGAACTTACAGGACTGGTGGCACGGTTACGTCACGGGTCACGTGGTTTTATCCCGGGAACGGCTGCCGGACTGGCTGTTGCCAATCGCTCGCTTGAGCGAAGACTTTGGCGTTACCAAGGG
>Ga0181579_10000162_pt1 | contig 48772 bp, 43 predicted proteins | sample 071ome_24_FD_132996 | JGI IMG/M metagenome (GOLD analysis project Ga0181579, IMG submission 132996) | Coastal salt marsh microbial communities from the Groves Creek Marsh, Skidaway Island, Georgia - 071402CT metaG (megahit assembly) | ecosystem: Environmental > Aquatic > Marine > Intertidal...
CCCCGCTCGGAGGATGTACACTCCCCCCGCGGGCCGCCGACCCGCGCCAGGAGGTGCCTTGACCGAGCGCAGCGATCTCCCCTCCCCCGACGCCAGCGGTGGCGCCCGCGGTCCCGTCGTCCGGATCGACCTCGAGCGCCGGCGTGACGATCGGCCGCCGCGGGGGAGGGACTCCGTCGCCACCGAGGAGCCCCTGGAGATCCGCCTCCGCTTCACCCCCCCGGGCGCGACCGCCCCGCTCGAGCGGACGATCACCGTGACGATGCGGACCCCGGGGGACGACTTCGAGCTGGCGATCGGGTTCCTGCACGCGGAGGGGATCCTCCCCTCCCCCGACGCGGTCGCCCGGGTCGATCACTGCACCGGAGCCCCCGGTCTCCCCGCCGGCTCCCCCCAGCTCTTCAACATCGTGACCGTGGAGCTGCGGCCCGGGGTCGCGGTCGACATCGATCGGCTGACGCGGAGCTTCCTGACGACGAGCAGCTGCGGGGTCTGCGGGAAGGCGAGCCTCGATGCCCTCCGGGACGAGGGGCTGACCCCGGTCCCGGCCGGTCCGACGGTCGAGGAGACCCTGCTCCGCGCCCTCCCCGATCGTCTCCGGGAGGCGCAGCCGCTCTTCGAGCGGACCGGGGGCATCCACGCCTCGGGGCTGTTCCGTCCCGACGGAGGGCTCGAGCTCGTCCGGGAGGATGTGGGACGGCACAACGCCCTCGACAAGGTGGTCGGGGCCCTCGCGGCGCGGGGGGAGCTCCCCGCGCACGATCGCATCCTGGTCGTGAGCGGGCGCACCAGCTACGAGCTCGTGCAGAAGACGGTGCGGGCGGGGATCCCGATCCTCGTCGCGGTCGGCGCACCGTCGAGCCTCGCGGTCGAGACGGCGGAGGAGTTCGGGGTGACCCTCCTGGGCTTCGCGGGGCGGAGCGGCTTCAACATCTACACCGGCGCGGCGCGCATCCGCTCCGCGTGAGCGGGGCGCGGGATCACGGCTCGAGCGGGCGCGGGACCCAGCGGCCCTTCTCCTCGACGAGCCGCGCCGCCGCGACCTGGATGTCGTGCTCGAAGACGAGGATCGCGTCCTCCTCCACCGTCGCATCGAGCATCCGCTGCTTCTCCTCCATCACCGTGGTCGCGCAGATGTCATAGCCCATGGTGAAGGGGATCCGCAGGTGATGGTGCGTGGGGGCGAGGTCCGCGAGGTAGCGCACCACCACGCCTCCCCCCTCGATCCGGATCGTCTGCATCCCCACGGTGTGGCCGTCGCACCGCTCCACCCGGACCCCGGGGAAGAGCTCTCCGTCCCCATCGCTGAGCTCGAGGAGCCCGTCGAGGAGGGGCTCGATGTTCTCCCGGAGGTAGCTGGCGCGCTCCCGCACCGATGGCGAGAGGCCGTTGTCCCGGTTGCTCACCTGAAGATGGTGCCGGGCGCCGGGGAGGACCGCCACCGCGCTCCCATCCTCGGCGAGGCGGGTCAGCCCCCCCGCGTGGTCGAAGTGGAGATGCGTCACGATCACATCGGTGATGCTCTCCGCCTCGACTCCCCCCGCCGCCAGCCGCTGGACGAGGGGGGCGCCGTCCACCCCGAAGCGGTCGCGGAACGCTTCGTCCTCCTTGTCCCCCACGCCACCATCCACCAGAACGCGACGACCCAGGCGCTCGTTCTCGAGCAGGAGGAGGCGCAGCGCCAGGGGGATGCGGTGCCGCCCGTCCGGCGGGATCAGGCGCTCCCACATCGGGCGGGGGACCGATCCGAACATCGCACCCCCGTCGAGCGCGATCGCTCCCCCGTCGATCGCCCGCACCGTCCAGTCGCCGGCGGTGATCTCGAAGAGGGGCATCAAGCGGGGAGCAACTCCGGACATCGGGGACTCCTCTCGGGGGGCGGGACACCGCGCGTTCCCACTCCGGGATTGTGACCGGAAGCCGCCGCGGTCGGAAGAGAGACCGTCGAAGCTGTCGGCGTTGCAACCGCGTCGAGGGTTCACTACCATTCGAGCAGCGGAGGGAACCCCGCCCGGCTCGCACGCCCTGCGCCGACCGCCGCCGTCATCGTCCGGCCGATCCGTCGTCTGAAGGTCCCCCCCGAGGTCCGTGGACGCCCCACCCGATGTTCCGGGCGGGTCCCATCGTCTGCGCGCCGTCCGAGCACTCCCCCGGGAGTGGAGAGGAGCCTGCTCCCCATGCCGACCACCGCCCTCCGCCCCCTCACCCCCTCCGAGGTCGAAGCCCGCCTTCCCCTCCTCAATCGAATCGCGCGCGACCTCGTCGAGACCTGGCGTGCCCGCTCCTCGGCGAGCGCTTCGGGAGCCCCCGATCGGGAAGAAGGCGGCGAGCCCGCAGCGGAGGGCACCGAGCGCTCCCGCGAGAGCCGTGGTTCGGCGGATCTGCGGCGCCGGGAGGCGGAGCGACAGCACTTCGAGACTTTCCGCACCCTCTCCCGGGAGATCGAGGAGCTGGGCGGCGTGGTCTCCGAGGCGAGGGTCGGCTTGATCGAGTTTCCGGGCCAGGTCGACGGGAAGCCCGCCTGGCTCTCCTGGAAGCTCGGCGAGAGCCGGGTGGAGAACTACCGACCGACGGATGCTCCCCGGGGGACCCGCATGGCCCTCCCCGAGGGCCCTCCTCCGCCGGGCGCCCCGGAAGGCGCCTGAGCCCCCCGACCCGGGAGCCGACGGTTTCAGCTTCCCCCCGCGGGTGGTTCCCGGCAGCATAGGGGATTCGGGGGCGCCTGCGCGGCCGCCGAATCCCGAACACCCCAGAGTTCACGACCCCACCCGCGGAGCGCCGACCACGGTCGGACAACCCCGGGAGGGATCCGGAAGGAGACGACGCACATGTCCGGCACGACCCTCGACATCAACGACACCAACTTCCAGAGCGAGATCATCGAGTCCGGTGCCCCCGCCCTGCTCGACTTCTACGCCACCTGGTGCGGCCCCTGCAAGACGCTCGCCCCGATCGTCGACCAGCTCGCCGACGAGTACGCGGAGAAGGGCGTGAAGGTCGGCAAGGTCGACATCGAGGCCGCTCCGGAGATCGCCGCCAAGTTCGGCATCACCGGGGTCCCGACCCTGATCTTCTTCAAGGGAGGCGAGAAGGTCGATCAGATGGTCGGCGCGCAGCCGAAGTCGATCCTCGAGAAGAAGCTCGACGAGATCACCTAGCGTCCCGACCGCCGGGCCGATCGCTCGGCGCGGGAGGCTGACGAAGAGACCCCGATGGGCCCGCGCCCGTCGGGGTCTCTTCGTGTCAGAGTCTCTTCGCATCCGGGTCTCTTCGCGTCCGGATCTCTTCGCGTCAGGGTCTCTTCGTCGTGAGGTCCCCGAAGGACCGGAGACCATCGCCCGGGGCAGGGAGCGGTCAGCTCTCCTCGCCGTTCCTCTCCAACGCATCCACCCGCCGCTCGAGGAACTCGATGTCCTCGTCGATCGCCGCGTTCCGCCGGGCGGAGAGGACGACGAACAGGATGATGCAGCCGACGACGAGGCCGTAGGCGAGGGTGACCTTGCCGCGGAAGTCGACCGGCGCCTCCGCTGCCGCGGCGCCATCCGCCTGGGCGAGCAGGAGGCCGGGGAGGAGCGCGAGCCATCCGATCCCGAGCCTCAGGATCGTGCGCCCTGCGCTCGACCGTCCGTGGGCCTGCCGTTGCACCTTCATGCCGCCGCTCCTTCCTCGATCGCGCGGACCCGCGTGAGGACCGACCGCAGCCGATCCTTGGTTCGCTCCCGCTGGAGGGCCCAGCGATAGACCAGACAGTACAGGGTGAAGAACGCGAGGACTCCCACCGACTTCGTGATGACGATCGCCTCGTCGGTCGCGATGTTCGAGAGCTCCGCCGGGTGCGCGGTCGCGCCGAACCACTCGATCGCATACTTCGTCAGGGGGATGTTCACGAAGGCGAGGATCCCGTAGATCGCTCCGAACCGCCTTCGCCGGACCGGATCCTCGACCTGGGCGTGCAGGAGGACGTAGCCCGCGTAGGTGAAGAACATGATCGCCGCGGTCATCAGGCGCGGATCCCCCCAGTCCCACCAGGTGTTCCACGCGGCGCTCGCCCACGTCGAACCGCTCGCGAGGGTGGCGGCGCAGGCGGCCACCCCCACCCGCCCCGCGACCACCGCTCGACGATCCCACTCCGCGCTCCCCGTGCGCAGCACCTGAATGCTCCCCACCAGGACGATCGCGAAGAAGATCGAGCAGCTGAGCGCGGAGGGGAGGTGGTAGTAGAAGATCAGATAGCTCTGCTCGATCTTCTTCACCGAGAAGGGGACGGCGTGGGCGATCCGATGGTTGAGCCACGCGATGAGACCGAGCGCGACCACGGCGTGGACGAGCATCGAAGGGGACAACCCGGGCGTGGCCCGATCGGCGCGTTCGACATCGCTGACGCTCATGAGCGCTCCTTCTCGATGCGGCATCCCGCGGGGTGGAGGATCAGCCCTCGAAGTCGGCCACGATCTCGTCGAAGAGCAGCTGCCCCGCGGCGAGGTAGACCAGGTCGAAGGCGAGGATGATGGCGATCTCCCGGGGGCCGATCTCCTGGCCGCGGAGCGCCTGGGTCGTCAGGCTCACCACCCCCTTGAAGACGGGAATGAGCAGCGGCAGCAGGAGAAGCCGGTGGAGGATCTCCCCACCCTGAACGGTGCGCGTCATGGCGGCGAGGGTGACGCCCACCGCGCAGAAGCCGATCCCCGCGGCCCACGCCCCTCCGAGGATCGTCAGGAAGGTCGCGAAGTCGGTCCGCACGTTGTAGAGGACGAGGAAGGCGGCGATCACGACGAGGTTCATCACGGCGACGAAGAGCCAGGTGGAGATGACCCGGGCGTAGTAGATCGACACCCGACCCACCGGAGCGAGGAGGAGGCCTTCGAGCACCCGCTCCTCTCCTGCGCGGCCGAACGCCCGCTCGACTCCGATGCTCCCGGCGAGCAGGAGCACCGTCCACAGGATCCCGGGCTGGGCCCGGACCGCGGTCTGGGTCCCCGGGTCGATGGCGAAGCTGAGGATGAAGATCGAGACGAGGGCGAAGAGGATCATGCTGACCACGATCTCCCCGCGGCGCAGCTCACGCATGCACTCCCAGCGGACGAGTCGCATCACCGTTCGGAGGGAGCTCACGCCACCCCCTCGATCTCCGCGGCGGACCAGCTCCCCCGCTCGGTCGTGCGGCGGAGCCGCCCCCGCTCCAGCCAGGACACGCGATCACAGAGGCGCTCCGCGCGACGGAGCTCGTGGGTGACGAGGATCACGGTCCCCCCCGCTGCCACCCTCTCCGTGATGACCTCCTCCACCAGAGCGCAGCCCTGGGGATCGAGACCGGTGAAGGGCTCATCGAGAATCAGGAGCTCGGGATCGGGCAGCAGCGCGAGGGCGAGGCTCGCCCGCTGCGCCATTCCCCGCGAGAAGGTGCGGATCGAATCCCGCCGACGCCAGGAGAGGCCCACCCGATCGAGGAGGGCGGCGGAGCGGGCGCGCGGGATCCGCCCCCCGTGGAGGTCGGTCATGTAGCGCAACGCCTCCCCCAGAGAGAGGTGATGCGGCACCAAAGGCTGATCGAGCAGCACCCCCAGCCGACGGCGCACCTCGACGGCGCGGCGCGGGATGGGGAGCCCCAGGACCTCCACGCTCCCCGAAGAGGGCCGGAAGAGACCGGTCAGGAGCTTCAGGAAGGTGGTCTTCCCGGAGCCGTTCGGCCCGCAGAGTCCATGGCAGGTCCCGCGATGGACGGTCAGGTCGAACTCCTCCAGCGCGGCGCGCTCGCCGTAGCTCTTCCCAAGCCGATCGGCGAGGACGACGGTCTCCGTGGTCGCGGGGAGACCGCCGCTCATGCGGTGTCGCCTCGATCATCGGGAGTCGACACCCGTGGGGTCTGCAACGCGCGCAGGAGCGCCTCCGCGTGCTCGGCCGCCTCCGGGGGAAGGGTCGGGAGGGAGCGCTCGAGCACCTCGAGCGACTCCTGCAGCTGCGGCGCAGTCGGCGCTCCGGAGGACCCGGGGTCGGTCGGTGGTCCCGCCGCGATCGCGTCGATGCGGGCGAGCTCCGCGCGGTAGTCCTCCTCGCTCAGCTCCCCCGCCCGATGGAGCGCTTCGAGCCGACTCCTTCGTGCGACGAGGCCGGCCGCGGAGTCGCGTCGCCGGGCGACCCAGAGCCCCCCCACGACCGGAGCCGCGAAGGAGAGGAGGATGAGCGCGGTGACGAGGATCGTGCGGGTGGAGACCGGAGGCGGGCCGAAGCGGATCGGAATCCGCACCGTCTCGTGCGCCGGGACCGGGGTGTTCGAGGAGTGCACCACCACGGTGCGACCCACATCCGGCATCTGCTGCGTCCGCGGCTCGGAGAGGAGAGGACTCCCCCACTCGCCGGTGAGCTCGGCATCGAGGGAGAACGCGCCCTCCTCGTAGGCGACCTGGAACGCACCGGTGTCGACCACCGCCGAAAACCCGAGGTCGAGGACTTCGCCCTCTCGCACCGTCTGGACGTAGGTCCCGATCAGGGAGCCCCGGGTCAGGGGGAAGACCGGCCCGGGGATCGGCACTCCGTAGCCCCAGTGCTCCACCTCGCGGGCGGTCAGGTCGAGGACATCGTCCTCCTGAAAGCGAAGGCTCGTCACGGTGGCCCCGGCCGGGACGGGGAAGAACAGCCCCGCGCCCTCCGCGCCGGGAGGGCCGGTGTAGGCCGCCACGCCGTCGTACACGACGGGCGCGATCTGCCGGACCTGCACCATCTTCTCATCCGCCCCCTCATCCTGACCGGGGATGACGGTGACGATCTTCATGATCAGCTGCTGGGTCAGCTTCCCGTGGTCATCGGTGGTGCGGTACATGTTGAAGCGACCGGCGCGGGGGCCGAGCTGCTCCTCCTTCGAGATGAACACCTCCCCCGCATCTCCCGCACCGGGGGCGCGGGCCGTGACGGAGAAGGGGGAGCCGGGGTTTCGCAGCCCGAGCTCGAAGATCACGAAGCCGTTCCGGTCGGCGGTCGCGGTCACCGTCTCCCGCTCCCCCTCCAGGGTCCAGCAGCTCAGCTCCGCCGTGGCGTTGCGGAGGACGAACAGCGCGGGGTCCGGCATCTGCTGTCCGTGCTCGGGGCTCGCCTCGATCAGTCCGGAGATGTCGATGAGCTGCAGCTCGAGGCGCATCTCCCGGGGCGGCGGGACATCCGGAGTCGCGCCCGGATCGTAGCGGACCGGGATGCCCATCGAGGAGCCGGCGGGGGCTCTGCCGGCATCCTGATAGTGCAGGAAGGGCTCCGCCTCGGCCTGCAGGACCTGGGATCCGAGCGGCTGCAGACCGTCGGGGATCGCGGTCCCGGCCTCGCTCCAGGCGACGGAGAGATCGCCCTCCGCGAGGAACAGGAAGAAGGCGACGATGTCGTACCATCGGTGGAGATCGAGCAGGAACACCGATCCTTCCGCGACATCGAGCTCGTACTCTCCCTCGAGGAAGCCCCGATCGTTCGGGAAGATCGTCTCCGGGATCAGCACCCCGGTTCCCCGCTCTCCGAAGTCCTGGACCGTGAGGTCGGAGACCGGCTCCTCGCGGAAGCTCAGGGAGTTGAGGCGCGCGCCCCGCGGGATGGGGAAGACGATGCCGCCACCGCCGACCTCGGGCACCGAGCGGTGAGCATGAAGGAACTGAGCCTGGAAGCTGACGAGCTGCTGCACCCGGATCTTCGACCCATCGTCGCTGCGCCGGGCCGCGGTGATCATCATGCGCTGGTCGATGCCGGTCGGGTCGTCGCGGAGCGGGAAGAGGCTGACGCTCTCCTCGATCGAGGCCATCGACTGCGGCTTCGAGATGTAGACGGTGCCATCGGCGGTCCGGGCGGTCAGCGTGTAGGGACTCCCGGGCACCCTCGCATCGAAGCGGAAGCGCACGGCGCCGCCGTCGTCCGCGGTGGTGCGGGCGATGTCGGTCCCGCCGCCGGGGAGAGCGCTCTCCAGCTCGACCTCGGCCCCGGCGAGGACCGCCGGAGGCGGAGCCTCGAGGGCATCCTCCCCCACCCCGCGCGTGAGACGCTCGGAGATCTCCACCAGGGTCAGGCGCAGGTCGATCGGAATCGGCTCCGCGGAGCCCGACTCCTGGGCGCGGACGGAGGCGGTGAGGAGAGGGAGAACGGAGAGGGTGAGGAGCAGTCCTGCCCTCCGGCGGGTCGAGATCATCGGTCGCTCCCCTCGTTGTCGCTCCCCTCGATGTCGCTCCCCTCGATGTCGATGCCCAGCTCATCGAGGCGCCGATAGACCGCGGCGGCGTCCGCCATGTAGTCCGCCCGGAGCTCCTCGAACTCATCCGCGCTGATCGACCCCGCCTCCTGCTCCTGCTCAAGGTCCTTCATCGCACGCAGCAGCTGCGCGCGCTCATCGAGGAGCTGCCTCTCGATGGTGGCGGTCTCGCGAGGCGCCCAGGAGCGGCGGACCCCGAAGAGAGGCTGGATCATCCAGCAGACGGCGAGGAGGCTGACGACGACGAGGACGGCTTCCAAGGGAGAGCTCCTACTCGAAACGGGAGAGGTCTCGCTCGATCCGGGCGACATCCTCCGCGGAGAGGGCGCCCTGTCGGTCCCGCCGCGACTCGCGGGCGGCCCGACCGTCGATCGACCAGCGACGGACCGCCGCGCCGGCGATCCACGAGAAGATGAAGAGGGCGACGACCGGGAGGAAGTACGCCCCCGCCCCGGCGCCGCGCATGCCGGGATCGGCCCGGGCCTTCGCGCCATGGAGCGCGACCTGCTGATCGATGATCTCGTCGTCCCCGAGCCCGGCGACGATGGCGCGCTGGATCTCCATCTTCTGTGGGATGGCGCAGCCGTCGGGACACGCGGCGAGGGTCTTGCTCCAGTTCTCCTTGGGGCAGGCGCAGACCACGTTCTCGTAGAGCCACTGGAGACGGTCGACGTCGATCCCGGACTCGACGGGGAGCGGGTCGACCGCCACGCCGTGGCCGCCCCCCGGCGCGTCCCCGTCGGCGAGGACCGGGGCCGTGAGCAGCAGCGCGAGGAGAAGGGCCGCGAGCGGTCCCCGAGCCGGTTCAGTCCGCAAGACCCACCCGCTTTCGTCCGAGGGGCAGGGCGGCGTACCCCCCCCCCGCGATCATGAAGATCCAGCCGGCCCAGACGAGATTGATGAGCGGATTCCGGAAGAGGGACAGGTTGATGTGTCCGGCCTCGTCCGAACTCTGGAAGAAGACGTAGAGGTCCTCGAGGAGACCCTTGCGGATCTCGACCTCCGTCACCGCCTGGTTGTCCTTCTTCGGGTAGACGCGCCGCTCGGGGAAGACCTGGAAGGTCCTCCCCGCGTCGGTGCGGACATCGAGCTGCAGCGCCATCCGCGCGTAGACGCGCCCCTCCTCGTAGTTCGGCTCGGTCTCCTGAATCACGTCGCTGAGGGTCAGCTCGTAGGTGCCGATGCGCACCGACTCCCCTCGCTCCATCGAGAAGTCCTTCTGCACCTTGTACATCGACGAGCAGACGATCCCGATCGAGATCACGGCGAGCCCGACATGGACGAAGTAGCCGCCGTAGCGCCGGTTGTTCCGGAGGAGAAGCGTGACGAGCGCGGCGGCGAAGCCCTCCCCCGATCGCCGGGCCCGATTGCTCGCGGTCCGGAGGACCTCGTAGAGGACGGTGAACGAGATGAGCACGGAGACGTAGAGGAGGACGAAGGTCGGGTAGAGCCGCGCAGAGAAGTCGAGCGGCCGCGGCTCCCCGCCGTGGATCAGCTCGGCGCCGTACTGGATCACCAGCGCGACGGGGAGGGAGGCCACCATCGGCAGGATGAGGTTCCGCGCGGCGGCTCTCCGGCTGGTGCGGATCCAGCCGAGGGCGGGCCCGATCGCGGTGATGAGGAGGAGCAGCACGAAGAAGGGCACGGTGACCTTGTTGTAGACCGGCGCGAGGACGCTCATGTCCTGCCCGAGCCACTCCTTGGAGATCTTGGGCCACATGGTGAGGATCAGGATGCAGGCCGCAATCGCGCAGAGGACGAGGTTGTTGATGACGAACATCGCCTCGCGGGACCAGACCGACTCGATCCGGTGGGCCGCCCGCATGTTCGGCTGCCTCAGCGCGATGAGGAAGAGGCAGGTGGCGATCGTGGCGAGCAGGAAGCACAGGAACCACATCCCCACCGCGTTCCCGCTCCCGAAGGCGTGGACCGAGCTCACCACGCCGCTGCGCGTGAGGTAGGTGCCGAAGATGCTCAGGACGAAGGTCGTCGTGGCGAGGAAGGCGTTCCAGGTGCGGAGCATGCCGCGGCGCTCCTGGACCATGATCGAGTGGAGGAGCGCGGTTGAGGTGAACCAGGGGAGGAAGCTCGCGTTCTCCACGGGGTCCCACGCCCAGTAGCCGCCCCAGCCGAGGACGACATAGGCCCAGAGCCCTCCGAGGATGATCCCGGTGGTGTTGAACAGCCACCCGATCATCGTCCAGCGACGGATGCGGGTGATCCAGTAGTTCCCCTGCTCCCCGGTGATGAGCGCGGCGATGGCGTAGGCGAAGGGGACCGTGTACACGACCCAGCCGAAGTAGAGGCAGGGCGGGTGGATCATCATCCAGTAGTTGACGAGGAGAGGGTTCAGCCCGGAGCCGTCCTCCACGACCCCGCCCGGGAAGCGGGCGAGGAACGCCTGGAGATCACCCGCGAAGGATGGGGAGTGGAGCAGCAGCTCGAACGGGTTGTTCACGAACCCGATGATGGTCAGGAAGAAGAGCTGGACCACGCCGAAGACGAGGTAGACCCACGGCTCCATTCGACGCCCGTGGGGATCGCTTTGTCCCCGGCGGAAGCCGATCGTGGTGATCAGGGCGACCACGCCGATGAGCGCGGCCCAGAAGAGGATCGAACCATCGAGCCCTCCCCACAGGCCGGCGATCTTGTAGCCGAGGGGCAGCCCCTTCTCCGAGTAGTTGTAGATGTAGGAGCGCTCGTAGCGACCGTCCACGAACCCGACCGTCAGGAGGATCGCCGAGGCGATGGTCAGGAAGCTCGTCGCCGCGACCGCCCGACGGGCGCTGAGGACGAAGCGGCGGTCCTGCACCGCGCTGCCGATGAGCACGGCGAGGACCCCGAGGAGCGCGACCGCGCCTCCGAGGAGCACGAGGCCGCGGGCGAGATCGAGGTAGTCGAAGGCATTGGACATGCGGAAGGCCCTAGTCTCGGAGTTGCACGGCGGGACGCCGGGGATGACAGCGCGACGGAGACCGGGGGACCGGGCTCACTCCGGGTCGATCGGGGGATCCTCCGGGGGGACGGATTCGCCGCTCCGAGCGGCGACGGAGCCCATCGAGCCGGGATCGGAGGCCTCGTATTTCGAGGGGCACTTCGTGAAGATCTTGGTCCCCTCGAAGACCCCCGTCTCCGGATCGAGGATCCCGATGACGGCGACATCCGTGTCCGGCTTGAAGATGTCGGGGCGGTGATCGTCGACGATCACGGGGTAGCGGACCTCCGGGTCCTGCATGTCGCGGATCGTGAAGCGCATCGGTCGGACATCGGTTTCGATCGCCTCGATCACCCCCTGGAGGCGGACCTGACGACCGGCGAACTGTCCCGTCTGGAGGCCCTGAACACCGACTTCCGGGATCGCGCCCTGCACGATCCCCATCCAGATCAGGCTGACCATCCCGATCAGGATCAGAAGCCCTGGCACGGCGACCTTCATCGCTGACTCCCTCCGGGCGCCCCCCCGTACGCTCGTGACCGAGGAGACCCGGGGGAATCGGTCCCTCGCTCGGGGAAGGTATCCTAGAATGGCCGGGAATCGGAGCGCAATCCCCCCGAATTGGGGCCTCTCCGGCTCTCCTGCGCCCGCACGCCGTCGGTGAGGAGCCGACGCTTCCATCGGCCCCGTCTTCGCGAGGTCCCATGTCCGAGCTCCGCTCCGATCCCGACACTCCCGCTGCAGAGAGTGCCACTGCGGAGGGCGCCGCCGGGCTGCGGCCTGTCGATCCTCGGCTCGTGGTGTTCGACCTCGATGGCACGCTGATCGAGTCCCTCCCCGCGATCGAGACCGCGGTGAACGAGGTTCGCCGGAAGAATGGCCGCCCCCCCCGCAGCACGGAGGAGGTGAGGAGCGCCATCGGGGACGGCGCACGGGTCCTCAGCGGTCGCCTTTTCTCCGACTTCGCGCGCGGAGACGACCTCGATGCGATCCACCTCGATTTTCTGGAGGTGTACGAGAGGCAGTCCGTGCTCGATCCGCACCCTTGGCGGCGGGGCGCCCGGGAGCTCCTCGACCACCTCCTCTCCGACGGACTCGAGCTGGCGATCCTGACGAACAAGCCTCTTCATCTCACGGAGAGGATTCTGGAGAGAACCGGCACCGCATCCCTCTTCCGGGCGGTACGGTGCCCCGAGAACTCGCCGAGGAAGAAGCCCGATCCTTCCTCCCTCCTCGCCCTCATCGCGGATGCGGGTCGCCACCGTGGGGACACCGTCTTCGTCGGCGACTCCGTCGTCGACTTCGCGACCGGTCGCGGAGCGGGGGTGACCACCTTCGGTGTCCGTGGAGGTTACCGCGCCGAGGGGGAGCACCGGCCGGACCGGTGGTTCGAGGACCCCGCGGCCCTCGACGCGGCGTGGCGGGAGGACCGGTGGTCGAATCGCAAGGAGCGAAGCCATGGACCCTGAGGAGAGACTCAACCTGGGATCCCACCTCTCCGTCGCCGGAGGGGCGTGGAAGGCGCTGGACGAGGCGATCGAACTCGAGCTGACGAGCCTCCAGATCTTCACCAAGAACGCGAGCCGCTGGGTCCAGAAGCCGATCGATCCGGCGGCGATCGAGAAGTGGCACGCGGGGCGCGCGCGCTGGGAGGAGGGGGCACCGTCCCCGCGTCGGGTCGTCAGTCACACTTCCTACCTGATCAACCTCGGCTCCCCGAAGGACGAGCTCTTCGAGAAGTCCTGCGCCGCGCTGACCGATGAGCTGGCGCGGGCCGGTCAGCTCGGGCTCCACGGGGTGGTCCAGCACCCCGGCGCCCATGTCGGCTCCGGAGTCGAGGCGGGGATCGCCCGGATCGCGGAGGGTGCGCGACGCGCCCTCGACGCGACCGAGGGGGGACCGAAGCTCCTCCTCGAGAACACGGCCGGAGCGGGGTCGACGATCGGGCGCACCTTCGAGGAGCTTCGAGACCTCGTCGCGCAGATCGATCGCCCCGGTCGGGTGGCGGTCTGCCTCGACACCTGCCACCTGTACGCATCGGGCTACGACCTGCGGGACGCCGATGCCTACGCCGCGACGATGACCGAGCTCGAGGCGCACCTCGATCTCTCCCTCGTCGAGTGCTGGCACCTGAACGACTCGCGAGGCGAGCTCGGGAGCAACCTCGATCGCCACGAGCACATCGGTGAGGGAAGGATCGGCGTCGAGGGGTTCCGTCTCCTCCTCGATGACCCTCGCTTCCACGGCGTCCCCAAGATCCTCGAGACCGCCAAGGAGGATGACGGGGACCGACGGAACCTCGCCGTCCTCCGCGCGCTCGTGGAGGCCTGACCGCGCCGCCGGGAGAGCCTCCCGGCCGGAACACACCCGGAGGTTGCGATGCGCCCGGAACCGGAATCCCCCCCGCCCTTCACCATCGATCCTCGGATCGAGCATGCGTGGACGCCCCCGGGCTCCTTCTACTCGGACCCGCAGTGGTTCTCGCGGATCTCCCGACGCGTCCTCGGGCGGGCCTGGCACTGCCTCGGGCTCTCCTCCGGACTCGAGTCACCGGGCGCGGTCCGTCCCGTCCGCCTCCTCCCCGGCGTGCTCGATGCAGAGCTCGCGCTCGTCCGGGGCCCGGATCGCACCTTGCGCCTGCTGTCGAACGTCTGCACCCACCGGGGAATGCTCATCGTGGAGGAGGAGGGAACGGTCGAGGGGCTCCGCTGCCGCTATCACGGCCGCCGCTGGAGCTGGGATGGGTCTCTCGCCGGGGCCCCCGGGTTTCGCGGAGTCGAGGGGTTCCCGCGTCCGAATGACGACCTCCCGTCCCTCGAGGTGCGGGAGAGCGATGGCATGATCTTCGGCTCCCTCGACCCCGAGCTCCCCTTCGAGGAGTGGTACGAACCGGTCGCCTCCCGCCTGCGGGGCATCAACCTCGGAGACCTCGTCCCCGCGCCGACGCGTCACCACGACTACGCCTTCGAGGCGAACTGGATGCTCTACCTCGACAACTACCTGGAGGCGTTCCACATCCCCTTCATCCACCCCGGCCTGAACGCCGCGATCCCCCTCGCGGAGTACACGACCACGCTGCTCCCGACCGGGTCGGTGCAGATCGCCGGCGCCCGGGCGGGGGATCCCGCCTCGATCACGCCTCCGTCGGGGCACCCGGAGGCCGGGCGGGAGATCGCGGCGTGGTACTTCTGGCTCTTCCCCACGACCCTCGTGAACGTGTATCCGTGGGGGATCTCCCTCAATGTGATCGTCCCCCTCGGACCGACCTCGACGCGGGTGGAGTTCCGCTCCCTCGTCGGGGATCCGACCCTGCTCGAGGAGGGCGCCGGAGGAGACCTCCATCAAGTCGAGATGGAGGACGAGGCCGCGGTCATCGCCACCCAGCGGGGCCTGGGCAGCCCCCTGTACCCGCGGGGACGCTATTCGGCGCAGGAGGAGCAGGGGGTCCACCACTTCCACCGGCTCGTGCTCGACCGCTGCGGGGAGGATTCCTGACGGCGAGGGGATTGCCTTTCCGAGCGCGCATCCTCACCATTCCCCGCGGGTGGACCCGACGCCGGGCTCCCGCCCCTCCGATGCTGACCGCGTCAACCCACCGGGTCGGAATCGACCCAGAAACGGAGGCTCGTCATGGTTCGCAAGCTCGCTCTCGCGCTCGCCCTCTGCCTCTCCACCCTGGCCCTCTCGGGCTGTGGTCTCCTCTCGATGGGAGGGACCACCTGCGCATGCCCCGACGGCGCCGGCTGCGAGTGCGCGGGGACGGACGACTGCACCTGCAAGGCCTGAACGCCGCGTCCTTCGGAAGGCGACCGGGAAAGTGGCAGGGGGAGCGCCGTCTCGACGGCGCTCCCCCTGCTCCGTTTCCCACGGAATGAGGGTCGGACTTCTCAGTCGATGACCTCGATGTAGACCTTCGCCGTCACGCTGAGGCTGCGAAGCCGCTCGTCGCCGTCGTAGAGCCCCGTGACGAGGTGGAGGTTCAGCGGGTACTCCCCCTCCAGGTCGCGACCGACCCGGAAGGTCTGCGAGCCCGAGAATCGCCCGTCGTAGACCCGGATCTCCTGCTCCTGGTAGACCGCATCCGCGCCGGCGTCCGCCTGCAGGGTGCCTTCGGGCACGAGGACCACCACATCCTCCCCGCCCTCGATGATCGTGGTGCCCGTGAACCGGACCTGACTCCGGAACGCGGGGACATCCGTGAGACCACGCTCGAGGAAGTCGAGGAACTCCCCCTTGGAGTTGGTGTAGGCGATCCGCGCGACCTCGAGCCGGCTCGTCGAGTCGAGGACGATGTAGGTCGGGTTCGCGTTGTAGCCCGTGATCTCCCGCTGCAGGGCCGCGAGGTGCTTCTCGTCCGGGTCGTCGGTGTAGATCTCGAACCGCTCCATGCGTCGAAGAGCCTCTTCGACATCCGGCTGATGGAGGATGCCGTTCTCCCCCTCCATCTTCCGGCAGTTCTGTCAGACATGCCCCGTGAAGTTGATGAAGATCGGTCTTCGCTCGCCCCCCGCCGCGATCTCCTCCTCGAGGCGGGCGAGCTCACCCTCCCAGGAGAGCTCCGTGTCCTTGGAGAGGATCCGGTACTCGAGATGATCCCCCTTCCCATGGAAGGAGCGGACGAGGAGCTGGGACTCGAGGTTCTCGTTCAGTCGTCCCCCGGCCACCGCCCAGAAGCAGAAGCCGGCTCCCGTGATCGAGAGGATCACGAGGAGGGCCCGCCCCGTGCCGATCTTCTGCAGCGGAGAATCGTGGGGGAAGCGGATCCGACCCAGGATGTAGAGCGCCATCGCGATGAGGGTGAGACCCCAGATCGCGAAGATCACCTCCCGCGAGATCACCGCGTCCCAGCCGAGCCGGCCGATCGTCGCGCTGAAGAACTTCCAAGCCGCGAGGAGCTCGATGAACCCGAGGATCCCCTTCACCGTCCCGAGCCAGCCCCCCGACCTCGGGAGCCCGGAGAGGGCCTTGGGGAAGAGCGCGAGGAAGAAGAAGGGGAGGGAAAAGGCTCCGGAGAAGGCGAGCATCCCGATGGCCGCATAGCCCGGGCCCTGCCCGGCGGCGAGGGCGAGGAGCGCGGCCGCGATCGGTCCCACGCAGGTGAAGGTCGTGACGCTGAAGACGAAGCCCATCACGAGGACGCTCGCCACCCCGCCGCCGCTCCCGCTCCCCGCGACCCGATTGCGGAGGAACGCCGGGAGCTGCACGTCGTAGTAGCCGAACAGGCTGAACGCGAAGTAGATGAAGAGCGCGCCGATGAGGAAGTTGACGACCGGGTTCGTCGCCATGAAGTTGGCGCCGTTCTCCCCCAGGATCGCGCTGAGGGCCAGCCCCAGGGTGGTGAAGCTCCCCATGACCCCGACACAGAAGAGGACGGCGAGGCCGACCACCGCGGAGCGCCGCTGGTGGGCCTGCTTGGTGAAGACGCTGATGGTGATCGGGATCATCGGATAGACGCAGGGAGTCAGGAGCGCGATGAGCGCGCCGGAGATGCTGAGGAGGACGATCCCCCAGATCCCCTGCTCGCTGACGAGATCGCGCTCGATCGCGGGGATCCGACGGCCCGGCTCGCTGACGCTCCCCTCGAAGTGGAGGGTGACCAGCTCACCCTCGCGGACCTGGCTCCGGTCGAGCCGGGCGGTGAGGGTCACGGGACCCGTCGGCGCCGCGACCGGGTCGACCATCGTCGAGGTCGTCCCCCCCGCGCCCCCGCCGACGAGGACCGGCAGGTCGAAGATGAGCCGGGAGGTGTCGAGGCAGAAGTTCGCGTCGCAGGGCATGTACTCGACCGCGACGCGCACCTCGTAGCGGCCATTCGCAAGCTCCTCGGGGGCCTCGAGCGGGACTCGGAAGGGGACCTCCCCCTCGTGCTCGAGGTAGATGTCTCCCTCGACCGCCTTGGGTCGCGGCTCCGGTGAGATCACGGCACCCGCCGCGAGGAACGGTCCCGGGCTGAGGACGGTGACGCGCGTCGGAGTTCCCAGCTCGGGATTCTGGTCCGCGCCGTAGATGTGCCAACCCCGATCGATGAGGGCGGTCAGGAGGAGCTCGAAGCGTCCCCCCGCCTCCTCGAGGGCGACGCCCGCGCCGCGCCAGCGCACCGGATGATCCGGCTCCACCTGCTTCTCCTGGACGAGCCCCTCCTTCTCCTCGACCGGGACCTCCCCGGTCCCGGCGATGACGGTGATGGGGAAGGTGAAGGAGAGGGTGTCCGGCATCAGGCACGCGTTCGCATCGCACGCCTGCACAGTGAAGGAGCCGCGGACGGCGTACTCCCCGGGTGCGGCGGTGGCGGGGATCGAGACGGGGAGGGCGAAGCGCGCCTCCTTCTCGTGCTCGATCATCATCGCCTCCATGGTGGGGTCGAAGCGCTCATGGGGCTCCGACTCGATCACCGCCCCGGCGAGCGCCCACCCGTCGGGGAGCTCCGCGGTGAAGGAGGTGGGGATGCCGAGCTCCTCGGAGAGGCGCGTCCCGTAGATGTGCCAGCCGCGGTCGATGGCGGCGGTCACCGCGACCTCCACCGTCACCCCCCCGGGCGCGGGCGCGGGCACGAGCGCCGTGAGGCGCACATGACCGTCCGCCGCGGAGGCCTCCCCGACCTTCCTCGTGGCCCCGCGGGGGGCTCCTTCGTCGGCTCCTCCGGAGTCCGCGGCCCCGACCACGGCGATGGGGACGACGATCGAGAGGGTGTCCGGCATCAGGCAGGCGTTGGCGTCGCACGCCTGCGTGGTGAAGGAGAGGCGGATCTCATGGGTGCCTCCGGCGAGCCCCGCCGGGGCGGAGAAGCGCCGCGCGAAGCGCGCCTCCTTCTCATGCTCGATCAGGGTCTCCCCGAGGGATGGATCGAAGCGGGAATGGGGCTTCGACTCGATGAGCGCGCCGACTCCCTCGAAGGGACCCGGGTCGCTCACCCCCAGCGAGGTGGGGATCCCCAGCTCCTCGGAGAGAGTGGAGGCGTAAATGTGCCAGCCGCGATCGATGCGGACCTCGACCGCCACCTCGAACTCCGCGCCGGGCGCGATCGGAGGGACGGCCGGCACCGTGACGAGCACATGCCCATCGGCGACCCGCCCCTCGAAGGCCGGGGCCGGGTCCTCCCCCCGCGCCGAGGCGGTCGCGAGACCGAGCACGAGGAGGGCGATGAGCCCGCCGGAGATCGGCGCGGACAGACGGCGGCCCCGTTCCCGACGGATGCGCCCTCGAGGGATGCGCCCTCGCGGGTCGAGTCCACGGAGGGCGGGTCGCCGGGAGTCCCGCGAGTCTCGCGGTCCGGTCGATCGAGCAGAGAGGAGTCTTCGGATCACAGCGGTCTCCGGTTCGAGGTCGGGCCCTTCGGGGCGGATCCGGGCCGACCGGCTGAGGGCGGCCACGGCGGGGCTGCTCTGCCGGGAGCCTCGGATCGCGACGGATGTCGGCGGGTCGGGGGGCGGCTTCCCCCCGGTCGACGGCGGCGGCGCGTCTCTGAGGAGATGGAATCATCCCGGGGGGGCGGATTGAAGCGAATCGACGGAGCCTCCCGCCCCCACCGGGGGAAGCGTCTGCCCCCGGCGCCCCTCCTGAGGTATCCTCCCGCACCCACGGTTCGGAGCGCGGCGCGGCGCTCCCATCGAAGCCAGCGAGGAGTCGCCCGATGACGCAGAAGCCGGGACTGAGCGGTCTCAGGGAGAGTTTCACGATCGGGTCCCGCTCTCTCCCCTCCCCCCTCTGGATCGTGGGTCCGGATGTCATCGAGGACCCGGGATTCGCCCTGGAGATCGGACACACCCTCGCCGAGACCGCCCGCACCCGCTCCCTCTCGCTCCTGTACAAGGCCTCCTACGAGAAGGCGAACCGCTCCCGCGCGGACTCCTTCCGCGGGCCGGGGATCGAGGCGGGCCTCGAGGTCCTCGCTCGCGTGCGCGAGGAGACGGGGCTCCCCGTGACCACCGATGTCCACACCGACGAGCAGGCGCGGCGCGCCGCCGAGGTCGTCGATGTGATCCAGATCCCCGCGTTCCTCTGCCGCCAGAACTCGCTCCTCGAGGCTGCGGCGGCCGGAGGTCGGATCGTGAACCTGAAGAAGGGACAGTTCCTCTCCCCGGGGGATGTCCCCCAGCGGGTCGAGGTGCTCCGCAGCGGCGGGGCCGGCGATGTCTGGGTGACGGAGCGCGGGGTCAGCTTCGGTTACCAGCGCCTCGTCAACGATCTCCGCGTCCTCCCCGAGATCCAGCGCACCGGGGCCGCCGCGATCTTCGATGCGACGCACAGCGTGCAGACCCCGGGGGGCGGCGTCGGGGGGTCGAGCGGCGGGGAGCGCCCGATGATCCCGGTCCTCGCTCGCGCCGCGGTCGCCGCCGGTTTCGATGGCGTCTTCTTCGAGGTGCACCCCGAGCCGGACCGCGCGCTCTGCGACGGTCCGAACGCCCTCCCCCTCTCCCAGCTCGAGGCCCTGCTCGACCAGCTCGAGCCCCTGGCTCGCCTCGTCCGTGAGATGCCCGACCTCCCGCTGTGAGCCTCACTCCCGCGCCCATCGAGGAGCCGGTCGTCCATGTCGTGATGCCCGCCCTCGACGAGGAGGCGGCCATCGGAGCCGTGATCGCGGAGATCCCGAGGCGCCATGTCGCGGGGATCTATGTCGGCGACAACGGCTCCCGCGACCGGACCGCCGAGATCGCGCGGGCGAGCGGGGCGACGGTCGTCGAGGCCGCCCGGCGGGGCTATGGCTCCGCCTGTCTCGCCGCCCTCGCCGCGCTCCCCCCGGCCGAGGATCGAACGAAGGAGATCATCGTCTTCCTCGACGCGGACCACTCCGACCACCCCGAGGACCTGCCCTCCCTCCTCGCCCCGATCCTCTCCGGCCGGGCGCTCGTCGTGATCGGCAGTCGCGTGAATCCTCGGTGCGAGAAGGGCGCGCTTCTCCCCCAGGCGCGGTTCGGGAACTGGCTCGCGACGCGGCTCCTCCGGCTCCTCTACGGGGTCCGCTACACGGACCTCGGTCCCTTCCGCGCGATCCGACGCGATGCCTTCGACCTCCTCGGGATGCGGGACCCCGACTTCGGCTGGACGGTCGAACTCCAGGCTCGGGCCGCCCGCCTCGGACTCCCATCGACGGAGGTCCCGGTCGGGTATCGCCGGCGGGTCGGCCGCTCGAAGATCACCGGCACGATCCGGGGGACGGTCCGAGCCGGGGTGAAGATCATCGGGGTCATCCTCACCGAGCGCCTCCGTCGAGATCGCCCCGCCCTCGGGCCGGAGGACCCGCGAACCGGCGACGAACCCCAGGAGCCGCTGGCCCTCGGGGTCTCGCCCGGCGAGGATCGAGGGGAGCCGAGGAGCTGCGAGGCGGGCGCGAGGAGCGAAGGGGGATCGGGATGAGCCACGGGTTGAGCTGCGATCGATGCGACGAGACGCTCCTGATCGACTCATCGGTCCGCTATGAGCTGCGGATCGTGGTCCAGGCCGCCTACGACCCGATGGAGATCACCTCGGCGGACCTCGAGGGCGCGCGCCCCTCCGACTGGGAGGAGCTCCTCGCGGAGCTGGAGAGTCTCAGCGAGGAAGAGGCGCAGGATCAGGTCTACCGGGAGTTCCGCCTCGACCTCTGCCCGACCTGCCAGCGGGAGTTCCTCCGGGACCCGCTCGGGAACGGGCGCCCGCTCCCCCCCGACGCCATCGTCGGACCGAAGCCTCAGGAGGGGGAGGACCCGGATGGATCCCCGGAGCCCGAGAGCACCTCGTAGCCGAGGCGCCCCCCCGGCTCCTCGATCCCGAGGATCGAGGGCTGGGGAATGACCACATCGATCGCCCCCACCGTCTTGCCGACGACATTCCGGATCACCGGAGGATCCGCCACGAGCCAGGCCCGATGGCTCTCCTCGTCGATCCAGCCGAGGTGATGCAGCAGGGCCGGCACCGCGTGCCGGTAGCCGCGCTCGAGACCGTCGATCGACTTGATCGCGAGTCCTCCTCGCGGTCCCCAGACGACGAAGACACCCTCCGCTCCATCCTTGGAGAGGAGCCCGGGGCGGAGATGCGCGCTCCAGAGGTACGGGAAGCGCTGCTCCCCGGCCATGAGGAGGGGGTGGGCAGCGAGCGCGCCATGAAGTCGCGTGATGGCGGAGGACAGCCCCGCCTCCTCCACGAACTCGCGATCGGTGAGCCGGGCGAACGCCCGGGCGATGGCGCTGAGCGGGACCGCCCAGGTCGGAGCCCCACAGCCGTCCGTTCCGACGACCGCCCCATCGAGGTCGACCCCGAGGAAGGGGCCGAGGAGCCGCGCCACCGCGCGCTGGACCGGGTGATCGGGATCGAGGTAGCTGGTCGGATCGGCGCCGAGAAGCGCGGCGTGCAGCAGCATGCCGGCGTGCTTCCCCGAGCAGTTGTTGCAGAGGACCCCCGGACTCTCCCCCGCCGCGATCATGCGACGACGCTCGGAGGGCGTGAACGGAGGATGCGCCCCACAGCGGAGATCCTCCGGGGAGAAGCCCCCTCGGCGCAGGAGCGCATCGACCCTCCGCCGGTGCTCCGGCTCGCCGCCATGGGAAGCGGTGACGAGCGCGATCTCCTCGTCGGAGAGCCCGTGGTGGTCGATCACCCCGCCGCGGAAGAGCGCGAGGGTCTGGAAGGGCTTGGCAACCGAGCGGAGGAAGGTGGTCCGATCCGCCGCGCCGAAGAGGAGCGGGCGCTCCCCGGCGGGGATCACCACGGCGATGGCTTCGTGGACCGACTCCACGAGCGTGCTGCGCCCAATGCGTGTCTCGATCGCGATTGGATTCATGGGTGCACGAATACATCCTGCGAGGGGAGTGGTCCCGGAGACTCCGCGCGGAGTTCCGAGACCTCGGGAGGACCCCGACGATCCCCACGATCGGCGGTTTCCTCGGGGCAGGAGTGGGCCCCCTCAGTCCCCCGAGCCGGGCTCAGGGGTGGGCGGAGTGGAGTCCGTCTCCTCCGGAGTCGAAGGGGTCGGGCGCAGGCGCAACAGGCGGGCCCGGACCTCATCCCCCATAGGATACCGCTCGGAGAGGCCTTCGAGACCATCCAATAGTGCGGTCGGATCGGAGATCGGGGCCTCCCGCTCGAGGATTCCCAGGAGCCACTCCCGGGCCGTCCCCCGGAAGGGGCCCCCCTCCGCCGCGTCGAGGGTGCCCGAGGCCTCCTCCCGAGCGAGAGAGGACTCCAGCGCGGTCAGGACCGCCGGGGTGTCCTCGGCGCCGAGCGCCGCAGCGATGGCCGCGCGACTCTCCGCCGTCGCGAGGATCGAGGCGAGGACGACGCGCACCGGATCGAGGGGATCGGCCGTGGCCGGCGCGCCCCCCTCTTCCGCCTCTTCGTTGCCGGAGACCGGACCGAGGTACTCGACGGCCGCCGGCAGCTCCTCGAGGACCCGGGCCAGTCCCTCCTGGACGGTCATGAGGTCCGGGCGCGCGAGGACCGCTCCGACCCGGGCCTGCCAGTACCGGCCATGCAGTCCTGCGAAGCGCTCGAAAGCGTCCGGTCGCTCGGTGCGGAAGTCCGCGAGCTGGAGCGCCGGGTCGAGCAGAGGCGCGATCGCATCCCGCCCGAGAACGCTGAGGAACCACCGACGGGGCTCGCCCGCGTCGTCGATCAGGAAGCGATCGAGGCCCTCGAGCGTCGGATCGGCGGTCGCGAGGCGCGTGCCCACGGCGAGGAGCGGGCGCTCGATGACCGCCGCGACCTCGGGCTGGGAGAGGAGATCGACGACCGCGTCGAGGGCGGCGCCCCCTCCGATCTCCTCGAGGCTCTGGAGGGCGATGCCGGCGAGGCCCGCGTCGATGCCGTTGCGGACGAGGGCCTCGATGAGGATCTCGATCCCCTCCGCCTCGCCCAGCCGTCCGATGGCGATGATCGCCGACTTCCGGAGGTTCTCACCGTCCGCGGTCCCGCCCTCGCCGCGAACCAGCTCGGCGAGCACTTCGAGGGCCCCCGCCCGGGCCTCGACCGGCACCGGCCGAAGGAGGGCGTTGACGACATCCTCGCTCCACTCCGGGCGGTGCGGCACGATCCGCCCGAGAAGCTCGACCGTCTTCGGGCGAACTCCGATCGATGAGATCGCCCGGAGGACCGCCCCGAACGGCGCGGTCGGGACACGCTGCCAATCCGCCGCGCTCTCCGGGGAGCCGATCAGGTCCTCCAGGGTGTCGTCGAGGAGCGGGCCGAGCGGCGCCCTCAGGGCCCCGGCGACCTCCACGGCGATGAGCCCCAGCTCACCCCGGCGCGTGCTCGTGTCGAAGTGCTCCGAGCGAAGCCCGGAGATGAGGCTGCCGAGCAGCTCCAGCACCTGAGGATCCTCGCGGAAGATCGCCATCGAGCGGAGAGCCCGGACCGCGTTCACCCGCGTCGCGTGGACTTCGGCCGGATCATCGGACTCGTCCTCCGTGATCTCCCCGGAGATGATCTGCTGGAGCCGCCGGAGCAGCAGCCCGAGGAGGTCCCCCTGGGTCTGTTGATCGACCGCATCCTCGCCGGTCGTGATCCGAGCGACGAAGTTCTCGATCTCCTGCAGCGCGCGCCGCCGGACCGGCCCCGGAGACTCCTTCGGATCGAGGGACTGGAGCAGCCAGGTGCGCTGCTGCGCCGGCGGCCCCTCCGCGATGATCTTGTTCGCCAGAGCCCACAGCTTCACCGTGCGCGCGTTCGCGCGGCCTCGCGCGCGGTCGAGGATCTGCTCGTGAATCGCGGAGTACCGATTCTCATCCCACCAGGAGATGAGGGCCCCACCGTCGGAGAAGCGGCGCCCGAGGAAGCGCTCGATCGCGGCCCGGACATCCTCGCGGGGGTGCTCGCGGTAGAAGGCGATCGCCCGACCGACGATCGCTCCCGGCTCGTGGGGGGCGAGGAGCGGGAAGACCCGGGGAAACAGATCGGGGGGGCTCTCCGCCTCGTGGGTGAGGATCGAGTCGACGAGACGCTCACGCCGGACGGGGTCGGCCGCGATCCGGGTGATCGCCGCCTCGATCTGGGGACGGAACCCCTGGTTCTCGGCGAGGAGCAGCTCGAGTAGGACCCACTCCCCCGGGTCGGGGGTCCGCAGGATCTCGTCCCGCAGCAGCCGCCGCGTGCGATCGGGGATCTCGAGCGCCCGCTCGAGGAGGTACTCCCGCAGGAGGGGAGCGATCCACCGCGGGACCGGGCGCGGAGCGCCCCCATCCCCGGGGCGGAGGGCGCTCGCCAGCTCGATGTTCAGCACGGTGAGCCCTCGGACCCAGTCCTCGGGGTCATCGGAGTCGAGGAAGCCGCGGACCTGCGTCTCCTGGGGGGAGGGCGTCGGCGCCACATCCCCATCCTGCGCCGAGTGGCTCCTGAGGGCCCGCAGGGGGCGGAGCTTGTCCTCCTCCCCGGACGCGGCGGGGCCCCGGGCGAGCCGACTCTCCTGTCGGGCCGCGAAGACGGCACCGGTCGTGCTCAGGTTGAGGATGAGCAGAAGGAACAGGAACCCCACCCGACACCCGCCGGATCGAGAGGGTCGCGGTGGTGGTGGAGCGGTCCGGAGCACTCGAGCTCTTTTCTCGACAGGGATCACGAGACGGCGAGCTCGCGATCCGGATCGATCGGGCGGCGGGTCCGGTCGGGGGGGGAGCGGCGTCCCCTGAGTCCGGGCGGTGCAGAAGAGTACATCCTCGACGCCGCGAGGGGGAGGGCCCAGAGCTCAGAAGATGCCGGCGGCGAAGTTGTCATCGGGAGGGGGGAGGTCCCGACCGCCCCCCCCTCGCGGGGTCGGCTGCGCCGGTCGCTCCGCCTGCGCCGGCCGGGGCGCGGGGCGATCGATGGCGCGGGGGTCCCGATCCAGGTCGCGGACCGGTCCGAGGGTCGCGGAGGAGCTCGGCGCGGACTCGCCACCGGGGGACTCCTCGGCGTCGCCGGTGGCGAGCACCGGGCGCCGCTCCTCGGGGGGCTCGATGTCCTCGAAGTCATCGAGATCGCGGGGGCGGTAGTCCGGGCTACGGGAGGCCTCGACCTCCCGCTCGTAGGCCTCGACCACGCGGGCCTGCAGCTGCTCCCGGCACTCGGAGTGGATCGGATGCGCGATGTCCGCGTGGACCTTCGCCCGTCCGTCGACCGCGCCGGACTCCTCGGGGAGCCCCGTGCCGCAGTCGTTGCAGTAGTTGCTCCGCACCTGGTTCTTGAAGCCGCAGCGGGGACAGCGGCTCGTCAGCTTCCGGCTCGGCATGGCGACGAAGAGTCCCTTCGTCCCATCGATGATCTTGAGGTCCCGGACCACGAACGCCTCGTCGATGGTGATGCTGCAGAACGCGCGGAGCTTGTCCCTCCCGCTCTCCACCAGCTTCACTCGGACCTCGGTGATCTCCAAGTCGGCCTCCTCAGTGTCCACCGACGCAGCCGCGCCGTCGCCGAAGCCCCCACGGGGACTCCCGGGGAGGGGCTCTAGGGGGTCGGGGGAGTGTGGGAGAGGAGGAGATGCGGACGCGCGCAGCGGGTCTCGACCGCCACGCCTGTCTCCGCGGTGAACCGCTCGAGCGCTCCTCCCGGCCTCCGCAGGCGATCCTCCAGACGACGCGCGTCGGTCAGATCCCTCGCGGGGAGGAAGAAGGCGGACCCGCTCCCGGTCATGATCGACCGACGCGTGGTGGATGCGGAGGAGGACATGCGATCCGCCGGGACGAAGTCCCGCGCGAAGTCTGGAGGGCGGTCGGCGATGGGCGACGGGACCGGGGCCCCGGGTCCATCTCCGCTCCGCGCTCGCTTCCCCTGATCGCGGCTCTCGACGAGGTCGTTCTCCAGGTGCTCCACGAGTCGAGCGAGCGGGCGGGCCGCGTCGATGACGCTGCCCTCGAGACGGTTGAAGACTCCCCTCTGCCATTCCCCTGAATCTTCAAAAGTCTTGGCGGGGACGCTAATTGGGCCCTCAGGATCTGTCAAGGGGAACGCCAGTCGCGCGAACGCCGCGGCGGTCGAGGAGTGCAGCGCGGGGAGCACGAGGACGAAGGCGACCGGCGCGCCGCCGAAGAGCGGACCGCGGAGCGGGGAGAGGGTCTCACCCCGGCCGGTTCCGATCGCCGACGCGTGATCGAAGAGGAAGAACGGGATGTCGGAGCCGAGGGATGCCGCGTCCTCGCGGACCCCCTCGACTCCCCGCGGATCCGGATGAAGATCGTGAAGGTGGGCGAGCACCCCCGCCGCGTTCGCGCTGCCACCCCCGAGCCCCGCACCCATCGGCGTGCGCTTCCGCAGGTGCACGGAGAGGGGAGGGATCGGCCGACTCGCGCGCGCGCGATCGATCGCCCGAAGCACGAGGTTCGTCCCATCCTCGGGAGCGGGCACGCCGCTCACCCGGAGGGAGTCCCTCCCCTCCGGAGCGCACCGCACGAGCATGGTGTCTCCGGCGTCGAGCGCGAGGAAGAGGGACTCCAGCTCGTGGAACCCGTCGGGGCGGCGCCCGACCACCTCGAGGAAGAGATTGAGCTTGGTCGGGGTCCCGATCGCGTGCGCGGTGCCGATCGCCCGCCGGCGGATGAGTGGGAAGGGCCTCAAGCGCCTCCCCCCTCCCCCCCGAGGGCGATGTTGTCGATGAGCCGGACCGACTCGAGCCGCGCCGCGACGAGGAGCCGCCCGCCCCGCTCCGGGTCGACCGCATCGAGGGGAGCGAGGGTGACGGGATCGACGAGTTCGAGGTACTCGAGGGAGATCCGGGGATCCTCGATCTCCACCGCCGCGCCCGCGATGAGGCGCGCCGCATCGCGCTCGCCGCGGTCGAAGGCCTCGCGCGCCCGGAAGAGGCCGCGGGAGAGCGCGACGCCGACCTCGCGTCCTTCGGGAGTCAGGTTGGAGTTCCGCGAGGAGCGCGCGAGCCCGCTCTCCTCGCGGACGAGCGGGCAGCGGACGATCTCGATCTCCAGATCGAGGTCCCGCACCATTCGCTCGACGAGCACGCACTGCTGGTAGTCCTTCTCCCCGAAGAACGCATGGGTCGGTCGGAAGAGGTGGAAGAGCTTGAGGACGATGAGCGCCACCCCGGGGAAGTGAACGGGGCGATCGAGGCCGCAGAGCCGCCGCGCGATCGGGGGGAGATCCACGGTCGTCGCGAAGCCGGGAGGATAGACCTCCTCCTCCCGGGCGAACCAGATCGCGTCCGCGCCGGCGGAGCCGGTCCGCTCCGCGTCCCCCTCCCGATCCCGGGGATAGCGGTCGAGGTCCTCGTTGGCGCCGAACTGGGTCGGATTGACGAAGACCGAGACCGCCACGACCTCCGCGGCCTCCCGCGCTCGGGCGACGAGGCTGAGATGGCCGTCGTGGAGGGCGCCCATCGTCGGGACGAATCCGACCGTGGCTCCCGGCTCGAGGCCGCGACGCCATGCCCTCAGCTCTTCGATCCCGTCGAGGATCCTCATCGCGCTTCCTTCCACAACTCCACTCTCGGTCCCGCCCCGGCCGAACTCCTCCGCTCGAGCTCCGCCAGCGCTTCGGCCACCGTGCCCCCCGTCGTGGGGATCGACGCTGCCCCATCCACCTCGGCCCACGGGACGAGGACGAAGCGCCGCTCGAGGCACGCGGCGTGGGGCAGGCAAAGCTCCGGCTCCCGTCGGACCTGATCCCCCACCGAGAGGATGTCGATGTCGATGATCCGAGCCGTGTTCCTCGGTGCGCCGCGGTCCCGCCCCATCTCGACCTCGATCCGCTGAAACCGATCGAGCAGCTCCCTCGGATCGACGCAGGTCCACCCCACCAGGACCTGGTTGAGATAGTCCGGCTGGGCCGGGCCGACGGGATCGGTCTGCCAGAGCGAGGAGGAGCGGATCCGCTCCACCCCGGACTCCCGGATCCTCTCGCGCGCGAACGCGAGGTTCCCGGCCCGGTCGCCCAGGTTGGAGCCGAGCCCGAGCGTGATCCTGACAGCGGCACTCACCCGGGCACCTCCGGTCCGTTCTCCCCCCGCATCATACGCGTGCCCCCCCCGCCTCTCCAGCGATCCCGACCCCGGGCAAGTCCGTTGACAGTCCATCGCCGCTCCCGCACCATCCGCTCGTCCGCATCCCCCTCCCCCGACACCCCGGAAGGACCCCCCGATGGGCATCATCATCGATCTCGACTGCCGGATGATCCTCGACTCCCGCGGCTTCCCCACGGTGGAGGTGGACTGCCTCCTCGACGACGGCGCCTTCGGTCGAGCGGCGGTCCCCTCCGGAGCCTCCACGGGGGCGGCGGAGGCCCTCGAGCTCCGGGACGGCGGCTCCGCCTGGGGGGGCAAGGGGGTCGAGAAGTCGCTCGAGCACATTCGCGGCGAGATCAGCGATGCCGTGGTCGGGCACGATGCGATCGACCAGGCCGCCATCGACCGGCTGCTCGTGGAGCTCGATGGGACCGACAACAAGGCACGCCTGGGAGCGAACGCCACCCTCGGAGTCTCGATGGCGGTCGCCCGGGCCGCGGCGGAGTCGAGCGAGCTGCCCCTCTACCGCTACCTCGGCGGCGCGGGGACCCTGCGCCTCCCCATCCCCCTCCTCAATGTGGTCAACGGGGGCGCCCACGCGAACAACTCCCTCGACTTCCAGGAGTTCATGCTGGCACCCTGCGGGGCACCCGACTTCCCGACCGCGCTGCGGATGGGAGTCGAGGTCTACCACGCCCTGAAGCGGCGCCTCGCCGACCGCGGATTGACGGTCGCGGTCGGGGACGAGGGGGGCTTCGCTCCCGACCTGCCGGGTGACGAGGCAGTCCTGGAGGAGCTCGCGGCCGCGGTGGACGATGCCGGCTACGGAAGCGGCTGCGGGAAGGAGTTCGCGTTCGCCCTCGATGTCGCGGCCAGCGAGTTCCATCGCGAGGGGGCCTACCACCTCTCGACGGAGCCGGAGCCGCTGAGCGCGGAGCAGATGACCGCCCGATACGCCGAGCTCGCGAAGAAGTTCCCGATCACCTCGATCGAGGATGGCCTCGCCGAGGACGACTGGGCCGGCTGGCAGCACCTCACGCGCTCACTCGACGGGGTCCGCCTCATCGGGGACGACCTCCTCGTCACCCAGACCTCCCGCCTCCGCCGGGCGATCGACGAGGGGGCGGCGGACGCGATCCTGATCAAGCTGAACCAGGTGGGCACCGTCTCGGAGACCCTCGAGGCGTGCCGCCTCGCCGCGGACCACGGCTTCCGGGTCGTCATCTCCCACCGCTCCGGGGAGACCGAAGACGACTTCATCGCCGACCTCGCGGTCGCCACCGGCTGCGGCTGGATCAAGACCGGCGCTCCCTGCCGCTCGGAGCGGAACGCCAAGTACAACCGCCTCCTGCGGATCGCCGATCAGCTGGGGGGGGATGCCGGCTTCGGCCCCTTGCGGTGGTGAGCGGATCCCGGTTCAATGCCCGGAAGCTCCCGCCGGGAACGGGAGCGTGCGCCGCGACGAGCTCGAGAGTCTGATCGCGCCCGGATCCGTCAGGACCCGGGCTCCCGGGATCGGGGCTCTCGGACGAGGGGAGACTTCAGGCACTTGGCGCGTCGACCCGAGGAACGGCAGCCCCGACCTTCCTCGACCCCACCAGCCCCTGCCTCCTCTTCCGCGACAGCCTCCGTTTCCGGGCGACCCTCCGCTCGGGGCGTCGACAGGGGCGCGCTGGACTCCGGACCTGTGCTCCTCGCGCTCCTCCCCCGCTTCCGCCGCCCCGATCTCTCCTTCCTGCGCTTCCTCCTCATCGTCTCAGGGATCGGGATGGCGATCTTCGCCACCACCAACCAGCACCGGAGGGCTCAGCTGATCGATCTGCGCGAGGAGGCGCTGCGGGGGGAGCAGGGCGCCCGGCGGCTGCGGCTCGCCATCGCCGAGGATCGACGGGTCTACGACGCGCTCGCACAAGACCCGCGGGTCCGGGAGGCCCTCCTCGAGGACCTCCTCGGGCCGGATGAGGAGCGCCACGGGATCCCGCTCGATCGGTGGCTGGCCGGGGAGCGATTCGACCCGGAAAGCTGACGGGAAGGGCGGTTCGCCCGTCTCAAGTTCCCCCCGGCCCAGACCGAAGATGAGGATACGGGGATCTTCCCGGAGCAACGCTCCCCTCTCGGGAGAGCCGGACAACGGTCCGCCAGGGGACCCCACGGTAGCGCGCGGAGAGGTGCAGCCATGCCGGAGCCGCTGAAGCAGGAGGAGGTCGATGCCCTGCTGAGCCTCGCCCAGGGCTCCGAGGGGGGGGCCGCGCCCGGCACTGCCGTGGCGACCGAAGTCCCCTCCCCCCCTCCCGGCGATCGTGGGGTCGAGAAGTACAACGCCCTCCCCTCCCACCAGATCTCGATCTACGACTTCAAGCGACCGGAGCGGGTCTCCAAGAGTCAGGTGGTGGCGCTGGAGGCGCTGCACGAGGTCTTCGCCCGGAACCTGAGCGCCTCCCTCTCCGGGTACCTGCGCACCATCGTCGAGGTCCGTCTGATCTCGGTGGAGCAGTTCACCTACTCCGAGTTCACCATGTCGCTCCCGATCCCCACCTCCTTCAATCTCCTCTCCTGCGAGCCGCTGGAGGGGAACGTGATCCTGGAGGTGAACCCCTCGATCCTCTACCCGATCATCGACCGGCTCCTCGGCGGCGGGAAGTCGGACTCCCCGTTCCACGAGAGACCGTTCACCAACATCGAGCTCTCCATCGTGAACACCATCCTCGAGCGAGTGATCTCTCAACTGCGCGAGACCTGGGAGAGCGTGAAGGGGATCGACTTCCAGCTCTTCGAGACCGAATCGAACCCCTTCCTGCTCCAGATCGTCGCGCCGAACGAGCCGATCGTCCTCCTCAGCTTCGAGCTGACGATGGGAGACTTCACCGGCATGGTGAACCTCTGCATCCCCTTCAAGGTGATCGAGCCGATCATGACCGAGTTCTCCCAGAGCAACTGGTTCTCCTCGAAGGGACCCCGGGAGGGAGGCCGCAGCCGCGAGCGGATCCTCGGCAACATCGCGAACGCGGAGATCGAGTTCTCCGCCGTCCTCGCGGAGACCCCCCTCAGCCTCTACGACCTGCTCCAGCTTCAGCCGGGGGATGTGATCGACACCGGCCGGTCGACGGACGAGCCGATCACGATCGCGATCCAGGGTCGGCGGAAGTACCGCGGCACGCCCTACCTGCGCAAGGATCGCCGCGTGGTCCAGCTGCTCGATCGGGTGCAGCCGAACGACCCCGACGCCTGAGCCCGGTCACTCGGGCCCCTCCTCCGCGCGGGTCCCCCCTCATCATCGACAGAAACGGGAGCGGGGCGCCACGGTCATCCCGTGGCGCCCCGCTCCCGCTTCTCGCTGCCCATCGCCGGTCGGCGAGCCCGGCGGCTCACTTCAGCGGCACGAGGATCTGCCGCCCGACCTTCAGTCGGCCCGGATCGAGTCCGGGGTTCGCCTTCTCGATCTCTGCCCAACGCAGACCGTTGTCGAGGAGCGCCTCCGCGATGTCGTAGAGAGTGTCTCCGTCCACGATCGTGTAACTGCGGAAGCCGGGGGCCGCCGCGGGCGCGCCCGAACCGGACCGCGAGGCGGCGGTCGAGCGGGCGGCGGTCGGCGGCGGCGGCGGAAGGGTGATCACATCCCCCACCCGGAGACTCGACCCATCCCCGAGGAGCTGGGGGTTCTTCTCGAGAATGTAGGTGTAGAGGGTCCCTCGGCCGTAGTGCTCATCCGCGAGCATCCACAGGCTGTCCCCATCCGCGATGGTGTGCTTCTTCGGATAGCCCTTCACCGGAGCCGGCGCGCTCGCTGCGACGGGAGGGGTCGAGACGGGCGCGGCGGTCGTCCCGGCCGCCGGGCTCGGCGGCGTCGCCGCGGCAGAGGCCCCGGTCGCATCCGGGCGGAGGATCACGCGCGAGGTGCGGACCGGGCGTCCCTCCCCCTCCGCCGTCGCGGACGGGAGCGGAGTTCCGACGCCGGTCGGGCTGGGAGAGAGTCCGGCGAGCTCCGATCCCGCCGGAGACGCCGTGACCCCGGTCCCGGTGGGGGTCGGACGCGGCTCGACCGCTCCCGCGACGGCACTCGAACCCGCCCCCGGGGAGGTGACCTCCGTGCCCTGCGGAGGACCCGAGCGGCCGGGGACCGGCGAGCGGGCCGGGGCCGAGGAGACCGAGCCGCCCGGATCCCGCGCTGCGGAGCGCTCGGTCGCCCCGGAGCGTCCGGTCGCCGACGGGCGCTCACCGGTCGGTGCGCTCACGCCGCGGCGCCCACCCGGGGGAAGCGAGGGGGTGGAGCGCCGTGTCCGATCAGTGGCGCGCTCCGAACTGCCGCGGCGCGCTGGAGAGCCCGCCCGGCTTGTCGACGGCTCCGGCGCGGAGGCGGTGATCGCTCCCCCCTCCGGTGCGTCGGGGGACGCCACCGGCGCGCTGCTCGTGTTCATCAGGACGATGACGACGAGCACCAAGACCATGACCATCGCGACCTTCGTCAAGTTGCCCATCTCAGGACTCCTCCCCTGAAGAGTCGACTCCCGACGCGGGAGCCATGACCCCGTAACGGGGCCGGTGCCGGCGCGCGCTCGACGCGCGCTCTCGATTCCAACGGAAACGGGACGGAGACGACCTCCGGGGGTCGGGCGGGGCCCTCGGCTCCCGTGGCCCGGGAGGCTGAGCCTCGGGAGGCGAGAGAACAGCCCCCGTGGGCCCGCCTCCCCGGCAGTCCACCGGGACCGACCCGCTCCTGGGCCCGCTCCTAGGCCCCTTGCGAGGGTCGGAGCGGCGGTCCGGGCCGCGATCGGCGCCGGCCCCGGGAAGCGCCCGGGGCTCGCCCACCGGCCGGATGTGCGTCCGGGGAGGAGGGTACACGGAATCGACGGGGAGCAGGAGACGAATTCTCGCGGGAAGTCCCCCGGATGAGAGCGGGGCTCCGTCAGACCGATCGGTCCGACGGAGCCCCGCGTTGAAGCGGACCCATGATCCCGGATCAGCGGGCCGCAGCCGCCTCCGCGAGCATCGCCTCGCGACGCTCGAGGGACTTCTTGTGGAAGTAGATGAGCGCGGGCGAGGCCACGAACATCGAGGAGTAGGTCCCCACCAGGACCCCCACCACCAGCGCGAAGCTGAAGGCCTGGAGCCCCTCCCCGCCGAAGATCAGCAGGACCGAGACGACGACGAAGGTCGTCATCGAGGTGAGGATCGTCCGGCTGAGGGTCTGATTGATCGACTGGTTGACCAGCTCGTTGTAGTCCACATCCCGCTTCTTGCCCTGAAGGTTCTCGCGGATGCGGTCGAAGATCACGATCGTGTCGTTCAGGGAGTAGCCGATCGTCGTGAGGAGCGCAGCGATCACCGGCAGGTTGATCTTCAGGTTGAGGAAGCTGCCGAAGAGGAGATCCCCGACCGCCATCGCGCCGAGCACGAAGAGCAGGTCGTGGACGAGCGCCACGATCGCGGCGAGCCCGAACTGGAAGCGGAACCGGAGGGAGATGTAGAAGACGATGACGAAGAAGGAGACCATCAGCGAGATGAAGACCTTCCCCTGCATGTCCTGCGCGACCCGACCGCCGATGCTGTCGACCTGATCGAACGGCGTGGAGAGGGAGTTCCCCCCGAGCCCACCCTGGACCGCGGCGGAGAGAGCGCCCTCGAGCTCGTTGAGGGTGATCTCCTCGGTGGGTGTCGCCGTGACCCGGAACTGCTCGAACGACGAGCCCTGGGCGTTGGAGAGCGCGGTCACGCCCTGGGGCGCGACCGGGAAGCCCGCATCCCGAAGCGATTGCTCGAGAGAGCTCGGCGTGAGCCCCGCGTTGTTCCCGGTCCCGTTCACCACGTTGAGGGTAGCGCTGAAGGTCGGGGGAGCGTCCTGCACCTCGATGTCGACGATTCCATCCGGGACGAGGAGGCCCTCGCCCTCGAGGGCGGCCGCCACCGTCGAGCGGAACCGGTCGGTCCCGGCCGAACCGGACTCCTCTTCGTCGACATGCCGGGTCCGGATCGAGAACCGGGAGGCGAGCTTCCCGCCCTCACCTTCGACCGCGCCGATGCTCTGCACCTGCACGTCATCGAAGATCAGGGCGCCGCTCTCGTCCTGAATCCCGCGGACGAGGTCCCGGACGCGATCCTCGGAGACCGCCTGCTGGAGGTTCGCGACGAGGCGCCCGCCCCCGGTGAAGTCGAGCCCGAGGCTGTCCTTCCCCCGGAACATGAGCGCGCCCGTGCCCACCACCAGGCAGATCACGGAGAGCGTCGCAAACTGGCGCTTCTTCGCCATGAAGTCGATCTTCAGGTCGGTGAAGAGCGCCATCATGCGGAGCTCCTTCACGATCCCCTTCCGGATCAGCGCGGTCATCACCAGACGACTGACATAGACCGCGGTGAAGAAGCTCGCGATGATCCCGATGGCCAGCACGACCGCGAAGCCCTTGACCGAGCCCGAGCCGAACTTGAAGAGGATGTAGGCCGTGATGAGCGTCGTGACGTTCGCATCGAAGATCGTCCAGAACGCGCGCTGATATCCGGCCTGCACGGCCTGGGCGAGCCCTCGGCCCCGCGCCTTCTCCTCGCGGATCCTCGCGAAGATCAGGATGTTCGCATCGACCGCCATTCCGACGGTCAGGATCAGACCGGCCATCCCGGGGAAGGTCAGGGTGTTCCGGAAGATCTGCATCGCGGCGAGGAGGAAGAGCATGTTGAGGAACAGGGCGATGTTCGCGACCACTCCAGCCGCCATGTAGTAGACGAGCATGAAGATCACCACGATGGTGAAGCCCACCACCATGGCCGTCGTGCCACGGGTCACCGACTCCTTGCCGAGGAGCGCTCCCACCGTCTGCTCGTTCTCGAGCTCCGGCTTCGCGGCGAGGCTTCCGGCGCGCAGGAGGGTGACCGTGTCGTTCACCTCCTCGCTGCTGAAGTCGCCGGTGATCCGACCGCTGTCCGTGATCCGGCTGTTGATGTTGGCGTACTGGATCAGCGCGCCATCGAGGACCACGCAGAGCTGCTGGTTCACGTTGTTCCCGGTGAGCTCACCGAACTCGGGAGCGGCCCGTCGGCTGAGGTCGAAGGCGATCGCCGGCGCCCCGGTGTCGGAGTCGATGATCGAGCGCGCGTCGGTGAGGACCTCGACCGATCCCTCCGTCTCGCCGTCTCGGACCAGGTTCGCCGCCCGGACGGAGCCGCCCGGTCCCCACTCCACGGCCATCCGCTCCGGGTACCGCGGGACGGAGGAGCGCACCACGCGGCGGGAGGGCTCGGTTGGTGCGGTGGTCCCGGTGCCGTTGTAGAAGGCCGCGAGATCCGCCTCGTACTTGCGCCACTCCGCCTCGATCGCGTCGAGGGTCGGAGCGCTCTGGTCCGAGGATTCGAGATGGAAGGAGAGCTCGCCGGAGCGCTCGATCTGCTGCTTGAGGCGCTGCAGGGAGGCGTCATCGAACCCCGGCAGCTGGAGGACGATCTGATCGCTCCCGGCGGTCGCGATACTGATCTCCTTGAGGCCGAACGCGTCGAAGCGGCTCGCGATGACGGACTTGACGTCCTCGAGGACCGTCCCGCGCTTGCTCGGCGCGACCTTGTTCCGGTCGATCCGGTAGACGAGCTCGGTCCCCCCCTGGAGATCGATCCCGAGCTGCAGACCGAGCTCGGGGTCGCTGTAATCACGCAGGGAGAAGAGCGACCCCGCGATGAGGAGCGCGACGAAGACGAACCCCCCGAAGGTGTTCTTCAACATGCTTCAAGACCTCTTTCCCGTGGCCGCGACCGGCTCCTGAACCACGCCGCTGACATCATTGACGGCGACGATGGAGGACCGCAGGACCTGGATTTTCACATTCTGCTTCTCATCGATGATCAGGGTGACCTGCTCCTGACCCTCGTCGACCCGGGCGACCTTGCCGAAGATCCCTCCGCTCGTCCGCACCTGGTCGTTCTTCTTCAGCTGCCGGAGCAGCATCTCGTGAGCGATCTGCTGCTTCCGCTGGGGGCGGATCAGCAGGACGTAGAACACCAGGTAGAGGATCACGAACATGAAGATCATCGGCATGAAGCTCGGCTGCTCCGCGCTCCCGCCGGGCTGACCGAGGATGGGGTGCAGCCACGGGCTCCCCTCCCCGAGAAGGGCGGTGAGGCCTCCATGGTCGAGCATCCCGTTCGGGTCGATCCCCTGCATGGTGTCTCCCTCGTTCGTCGGCTCCCCGGGCGGTCTTCCGCAGGGGTTGCCCCCCTCGAAAATCAAAGCCGCCCCGGAGCTGGTCCGGCGGAGTGGGGTGCCGTCCGGTTTCCGGACGCTCCCGGGGTCGAACGCACCCCCTCCACCCTCCCCGGTCCAGGGAGGTCGGGAGAGGGGTCGGACCACGACCCTTCGCCTGCGCTAACGTAAAAGGGATCCGAGGCTTAGGCGGCGGATCCCACCGATGGCCGGGGATCATAGACGACCCATCCGGGGCGTTCAATGGCTCCCGGAGGGCCATTCCCGGCGATTCGAGCCGGAGAGGAGAGGGAGGACCCCTCAGCGGGCTGGGGGGCGGTACTCGGCCTCCAGAGGTGCCATCTCCTCGCGGAAGCGCTCCCAGGTCCCCGCGGCGATGGCGGCGCGGGCCCGCTCCAGGAAGCGGTGAAAGACCCGCAGGTTGTGAATCGACCCGAGGGTGTATCCGAGCATCTCCTTGCGGAGATAGAGGTGGTGGATGAAACCGCGGGAGTAGTGCCTGCATGCAAGGCAGTCGCAACCCTCCTCCAGCGGGCCCGTGTCCCTCTTGTGGACCGAGTTGCGGATGCGGATCGGCCCCCCGGTGAGGCGGAAGAGGTACGCCCCCCGGGCGTTTCGAGTCGGGATCACGCAGTCGAACATGTCGATCCCGCACTCCACGGCGACCCGGAACTCCTCGAACCCGCCGACCCCCATCAGGTAGCGCGGTCGATCGACCGGAAGGGCATGGGTCCCCCACGGGATCGAGCGGAGCATCACATCGCGCTCCTCCCCCACGCTGACCCCCCCGACCGCGTAGCCGTCGAAGGGCAGCTCCGCGATCCGCTCCGAGGCTTCCCGCCGAAGGGACTCGTGGATCCCTCCCTGGACGATTCCGAAGACGGCGAGGGGGGACACCGAGGTCACCTTCTCCCGGTGTCGGACGGTGCGCTCCGCCCAGGACATCGTGCGCTCGAGGGCGGCCCGCGCCTCCCCCAGCCCCACGGAGCCGGGGGCGCAGTGGTCGAGCACCATGGCGATGTCGGGGTTCAGAGCGGCCTCGATCTCGAGGACCCGCTCCGGCGTCAGGCGGACGGTGGCGCCGTCCACATGGGAGCGGAAGCTCACCCCGTCGTCATCGAGCTGGCGCAGCTCGGCGAGAGAGAAGACCTGGAAGCCCCCCGAGTCGGTGAGGATCGGTCGCTCCCAGCCCATGAACCGGTGGAGCCCCCCGAGGGCGGCCACGGCCTCCTCCCCCGGACGGATCGCGAGGTGGTAGGCGTTGGCGAGGACCATCTGGGCGCCGGTGCCCAGGACCTGATCAGGGGTGAGCCCCTTCACGGTGCCCTGGGTCCCGACCGGCATGAACACCGGGGTCTCCACCAACCCATGGGGGGTGGAGAGCCGTCCGAGGCGGGGTCCGTTGGGAGAGCCTCCGACCACCTCGAAGCCGAAGCCGTCGATCATCGGGTGGCGGGCCACGGGCTGCGCGGCCTCGGGGCTCACCACAGCGCCTCGATCCGGGAGCGCTGGTAGAAGTACTCGAGGATCGCCCGGTAGCCGTAGCCCTTGCGCGCGTAGCCGTCGGCCCCGTACTGACACAGCCCCACCCCGTGGCCCCAGCCACGCCCCACAAACTTCATCAGCTCGCCGCTGCGGGTGACGACGAACGAGGTCGACAGGCACCGTACCTTGCGGGCGAGCAGCGCCCGGCGAAAGGACTCCGACTCCAGCTCGAAGGCACCCCGCTCGTGAACGACCCGGACGTAGGCGCAGTGCCCGCCGAGAGAGGGGTCGATCGGCTCGATCGTCCGCACCGCTCCGAGCTCGATCCCGTGCCGTCGGCAGATCGGGGCGAGCACCTCTCCCAGGGTCTCCATCGAGACCCGGGCCTCCCAGGTCGCGCGGGAGGAGTGGCCGCACCCCTCGCAGGTGACCCCGGTGAGGGCGTCGAGGGGGCTGCCACCGAAGCAGGCCTCCACCGGCCGGGTCGCTCCACCGCAGGTCGAATGGAAGAACGCCTCGAAGATCCGGCCATCGGAGGTGAGCACCTGCCCCCGGGTCGCCTCGATCGCCGCGCGCGCGGCCTCATCGACCAGACCGCTCCCCAGGAAGACCTGGGAGCGGGTGTCGCTCCTGAGGTGAACGCGCGAGCCGGGGCGGGCGAGCACCTGGAAGAGAGCGTAGGTCCGGGAGGCGACCGCCTGCGCCTTGAGCGCCTCCGGATCGAAGAGGGAGGTCGGCGTCTCTCCCGGCAGGACGCCGAGGAGGTAGCGCTCGAGCGGGAGCCGATTGATCACCTCCCAGTCTCCCTCGGCGCCGGGAGCGGGGACCTCGATCCAGCCGTCATAGGAGCGGATGTCCCCGCCATCCGCGGTCGTGACGCCGACCGCCGAGCGCAGCCCGCGGAAGCGGAACGGGGTGGTCCGCGGGAGACGCCAGTCGGCGATGCGGGCGTGGGTCCCGTCGAGCCTCAGGAGGTAGCTCCCCGCCACCACCTGCTCGCTCCCGCCCGGGTACTCGATGACCATGCCACCCGGACCGACCTCGAGGCGGCGATCCAGAGACCCGGAAGCGATGAGGACACCGATGATCGGGCCCTCATCCGCGTGCGCGGCGGTCACGGCTCCCGCGACGAGGGAGGCGAGGAGCGCGATCCGCGGGAGGAGGGAGCGGCGGAGCGGCGGGAGGCTCATCCCGACGCTTCCCCCTCGAACAGGCCGGGGTCCGTGACCTCCGGCGTCGGCGGAGCGGGGCGCTCGAGGCCCGGGATCTCATCCGCCCGGGGCCCGAGGGTCCTCCCGCGCGGGGTCTTCGAGAGATAGCCTCGCTGGATCAGGTACGGCTCGTAGACATCCTCGATCGTCCGCTCCTCCTCGCCGACCGAGACGGCGATCGTCTTCACGCCGACCGGCTCTCCCTGGTGCGCCCCCACCACCTCGAGGATGCGGCGGTCGAGGGTGTCCAGTCCGAGGGAGTCGACCCCGAGGCGAGCGAGCGCGTCCTCCGCGGCCCGACGGTCAATGCGGCCGACCCCCGAGGACTCCGCGAAGTCGCGGACGCGTCGGAGGTAGCGATTCGCGATCCGGGGCGTCCCCCGACAGCGGCGGGCTAGGGTCAGCGCGCCCTCCTCGTCGAGCTCGATCCCGAAGATCCGGGCGCTGCGCCCGAGGATGCTGCGCATGTCCTCGACCCCGTACGGCTCCAGCTTCTCCTGAATGCCGAAGCGGGCCCGGAACGGCGCGGTGAGGTTCCCCTCCCGGGTGGTGGCCGCCACGAGGGTGAAGCGGGGCAGGTCGATGCGGACCGAGCGCGCGTTCGGCCCCGAGTCGATGAGGATGTCGATCTGGAAGTCCTCCATCGCGGTGTAGAGGTACTCCTCCACCACCCGGCTCAGGCGATGCACCTCGTCGATGAAGAGGACATCCCCCGCCTCGAGCTCGGTCAGGAGACCGACGAGGTCCTTCGCCTTCTCGAGGACCGGCCCGCTCGTCGCGCGGAAGCCGGTGCCCATCTCGTGCGCGACGAGGCTGGCGAGGGTCGTCTTCCCGAGACCGGGCATGCCGGAGAGGAGGATGTGGTCGAGGGCCTCCCGGCGGCGACGGGCCGCCTCGATGTAGACGCGGAGGTTGTCGGTGACCTGCTGCTGCCCGATGAACTCCTCGAGTCGATCGGGGCGGATCGTGTCGTCGCCGCGCCGCTCGTCATCGTCGAACGACCCGGGGTCGGTGGACCGCGCGGACGCGGTGCTCGGGGGGGGGATGTCGACCAACGCTCGGGCTCCTCCCGGATCCTCGCTCCGGCGCGGTCCGATGGACCGTCGACCGGGGCTGTCGCAGCCAGCGTCGGAGAGAGTATCGGGCGAAGCGGGGCCCCGCTACCGGATCGCCGGGGAGAGCGCCCGCCCTCTAGCCCACGACGACCCAGCGGTGCGCCACCACGAAGCCGTGCCGGTCGTAGAGGCGGTCCGCCTCGGGCGCCTCCCTCGGGACGGCGAGGGCCTCCAGCCGCTCCGCTCCACGGGCGGCGAGAGAGGAGAGCACGTACTCGAGGAGCGAGCCCCCGAGCCCTGCCCCACGGCGGAGCGGCGTCACCTCGAAGGAGTGGATCCCCCAGTGGGTGCCGTCCTCCCGAATGGGGTAGGCCACGAGCGCGGCGAGCTGCTCGTCCCGCTCCCGGAGGACCCAGGTCCGTGACGCGTTGGCGATCGGGAACGCCGCGCCATCGTCGGAGCCGAGGATCGGCTGGTAGTCCTCGATCTCCTCGACGACCACCCCCTCGGGGAAGCTCCCTCCGAAGCGCGGGCGATCGGCGAGGGAGCGAACCCGCGTGACCGCCTCCTCATCCTCGCGGAACCCGACGGCGCGGAAGAAGGCGCGGGTCCCCTCCGCCCCGGCGGGGACGGCGATTCCCTCCGCGGTCCCCCAGGGGGGGGGGAGCGGCGCGACGAAGTTCCCGTAGAACGGATTGAAGCAGCGTCCATCGGGCCGCAGGGGAGGCTCGACGCCATGGGTGTCGTGGAGGGTGGACTCGAGGTCGCGCAGGAGCGCGCGGCCGATCCCGGCCCGTCGGTGGTCGGGGTCGACCGCGATCACGAGCAGGGTCCCGAGGCGGGCGGCGGCGCCGGCGGGGAGGAGACGGGCGAGGAAGGTGTCCTCCCAGGTGCCGCCGTGGACGAAGCCGATGACCCGGTCCTCCAGCACCGCGAGGCGGAAGAGCCGGGGATCGAAGCAGGTCGGACCCGCGCCGGCCAGACCTCCGCCCCCACCCGGGGCGGAGAACTCCTCGATGCGAGCGAGCCATCCGGCCGCACCGAACGGCTGGTGGTTCGGCATCTCCGAGAAGACCCGGTTCCAGAGCCCGATCACGGCCTCGCGATGGACCGCTCGATAGGGCACCAGGATCGGCACGGTCGGGTTCACGGTCGCTCCTCCCGTCGCGCCGTCATGCTACCACGGAGCGAGGGGAAGCACCGCGTGGTTCCTCCCCCTCCCGCGCCGTGGGATTGCGGTCGACAACCGACTTCTCCCTCGGCTATCCTCGCGCCCGCCGGGACGAAGCCGCCCCGACGCCCCCCCCGAGCCCGAGGAGCTGCCGCGCGATGGACCCCGCCGCTCACGACCCGGCCGCCTCCGAGGGGACGGCGCCCGGTGCGGCGCACGGGACCTCCGCACGGTCGGCGGACTCCCCCCCGGAGCCGGAGCGCGGGGGCACCCCCCTGCGGGTGATCTTCCTCACCCTCTTCCTCGACCTCGTCGGCTTCTCCATCATCTTTCCCCTCTTCCCCGCGATCCTCGAGCACTACGCGGACGACCCGACCCTCATCGCCCTCGTCGACGGCCTCCGGCGCAGCTTCGCGATCGAGAGCCCCTCGGACCCCCGGGTCCAGGTGCTCTTCGGCGGAGTCCTCGGGTCGCTCTACTCCCTCCTCCAGTTCTTCGCCAGCCCGCTGTGGGGCCGGATCTCCGACCGGATCGGCCGCCGCCCCGTCCTGCTCGTGACCGTCGCCGGAATCGGGCTCTCCTACCTCCTCTGGGGACTCGCCGGCAGCTTCACGCTGCTCGTGGTCTCCCGCCTCCTCGCCGGAGCGATGGGGGGGAACATCTCCGCGGCCACCGCGGCGGTCTCGGACATCACCACCCGCCGCGACCGTGCGAAGGGGATGGGCGTCATCGGAGCCGCGTTCGGGCTCGGCTTCGTCCTCGGACCGGCGATCGGGACCGCCCTCGTGCAGATCGACCTCACCCGCCTCCTCCCCGGGCTGGTCCCGTGGGGCCTGAACCCATTCAGCGCCTGTGCCTTCGGGGCGGGGCTCCTGTCGGCGCTGAACTGGATCTGGATCCGGCGCCGCTTCGAGGAGACGCTGCCCCCTTCCCGTCGCAACCGGGAGATGGCGCGCTCTCCCCTCCCCGTGCTCTCGATCGGTCGCCGCTTCGGGGGGGCCGTCGCCCGGGGAAACCTCGTGAACCTCCTGCTCCTCATCGCCTTCAGCGGCATGGAGTTCACCCTGAGCTTCGTGGCCCGCGATCGCTTCGATTGGGGACCGGCGCAGATCGGAGGGCTGTTCGTTCACATCGGCCTCGTCCTCGCCCTCGTGCAGGGCGGGATCGTGCGGCGAATCGCGCCGCGGCTCGGGGAGCGGCGGGTCGCCCTCGCCGGTCTGGTGACCATCGCCCTCGGCCTCGCGGGGATCGCCCTCGACGCGGGCCTGGCCAGCTTCTGGCTCTCCGTCACCGCGCTCTCGATCGGAGGCGGCCTCACCTTCCCCACCCTCAGCTCCCTCGTCTCGCTGCACGCCGGAGAGTCGGTGCAGGGGGAGGTGCTCGGGATCTTCCGCGCCCTCGGCTCCCTCGCCCGGGTCATCGGGCCGTTGGTGGCCGCGGTCCTCTACTGGAGGGAAGGACCTGCCCTCCCCTACTGGAGCGCGTGCGCCTTCCTCGTCGTGCCGATCCTCATCCTGATCTCGATCCCCCCCCCGCCGATCGACACCGCCCTCGCCGCGACGGGAGACGATTCCCCTCGACCTGAAGGGGCCTCGCGCTAGACTACGGCACGCCGCGCGCTCCGAAGGACGACAACACCATGCCGCAACCGGGAGTCATCTCTCCGGCGTCGAGCCTCGTGCCCCGCCTCCCCCGTGCGACCCTTCTCCTCCTCCTGCTCGGACTCCTCTTGACGAGCGGCTGCATCGGCGGCGGCCAGAAGCGCGACGCCGACACGGGAGTGGCGATCGAATCCTCCCACTGGGTCTTCCCTCTCTACCACTACCGCGAGAAGCAGGGGGAGCAGACCGTGACCCCCTTCTTCCTCGTCCCGATCCCGATCGGCCGCACCGACGAGGTCGTCATCGCCGGGGGGGCCGAGTCCTTCCCCACCACGAGCGGGATCGACAGCCCCTCCTGGAGCGACGAGGCGTCGGGAGCGGGGCTCGGGGGGCCGCCCTCCAGCTCGGTCGAGCCGGGACTGTGGGCCTCCAGCGTGCCCCCCCACGACGCCGGCGGGGCCGCCGCCGGGGAGGTCCGATCCCACCGGGTCCGTCAGGGAGAGACCCTCTACTCCCTCGCGACCCGCTACTACGGCAGCGGCCGCGAGTGGCGGCGGATCGCGGACGCGAATCGGGACCGACTCCCCGCCCCGGAGAAGCTGTCGGTGGGCATCGAGCTGCGCATCCCCTGAATCGCGGATCCCACGGACCGCAGATCCCACGGACTGCGGATCGACCGCGCAACGAGCGCACTGAGCCGGACTCCAGCGAGGGGAGCGCCTTCCGCGCGGAGGATCGGCGGCGACGCGCCGGGGCTGGGACCTGCTGCGAGAGCGCCCGGCGCGACCAAGGTCGCGCCGGGCGCTCTCGGCATCCGGGCGCGGGATCTCAGGTGAGGGAGCCCCCGCAGGAGCTGCCCGCCCCGGCGGTGCAGCCGAAGCAGTGTTCCCCGGTGATGATGGAGTGGGCGTCCCAGGCCTCACGGGTCAGGGTATGGACCGTCAACGGCTCCTCCCCGCCGAGCTCCAGCTCCAGCATCTGGTTGAAGTCGCAGTCGTAGACGACCCCGTCCCAGCCGACACTGATCGTGTTGCGGCACATGAGGTGCGGGATCGTGGCCGGATTGAAGGCGTCGCGCAGGAGCGCCTCGTATCGCTCGAGCTCCCCGGTCCGGCGGAGGAAGCTCTCGTAGCGGGAGATCACCATGTTCGTGATCGTGATCAGCCCGTCGAACACGATGCCGAAGTTCTCGGAGAGCTGCTCCTTGTAGGCCGCCTCCAGCACCTCGGCCGGAGGGGGCAGGCTCGGGCCGACCGGGTTGAAGACGAGATCGAGGCGTCGAACCCCGTCCCGCCCGTAGCCGAGGCGATTGAGTCGGCGCAGGGCCTCGATGCTCCGCTCGAAGACACCGTCCCCCCGCTGGCGATCGACATTCTCCTCCGAGTAGCAGGGGAGGCTCGCCACCACCCGAACCTCCTCCTCGGCGAGGAACTCCGCGAGGTCCTCGTACCCCGGCTCCTCCAGGATCGTGAGATTGCAGCGGTCGATCACCCGGAGATCGCGCCCTCGCGCCTCGGAGACGAGTCGGCGGAAGCCGGGGTTCATCTCGGGAGCACCGCCGGTGACATCCACCGTCTCGATCGTCGGGAAGGAGTCGAGCAGGCGGAGGGAGGCGTCGAGCACCCCCTCGTTCATGATCTCGGAGCGCCCCGGCCCGGCGTTGACGTGGCAGTGAGCGCAGGTCTGATTGCAGAGCTTCCCCACGTTGACCTGGAGGATCTCGGGTTCGCTCCGGCGGAGCGAACCGCCGACCGCGGAGCGGAAGGAGGCGGTGTCCGGTGCCGTGTCGCTCATGGGGGTCCCCTCTCCCTGAAGCCGGGAGAGAGGGATAGCACCCTCGCCCTCCGTCCTCAAGCTCACCCTCTTGTTCCCCGCCTGTAGAACCTGTCCGAGCTGACACCCGAGTCTTCTCGTTCTTCTCGGTCCACCTCTTCATCTCCCGGTTGTCGGAGATGCCGGGAGCGATACCATCGCGGTAGTTACGGTCGACCGAAGGTGTGTGCAGCGGTCGATCCCATCCGATTCCAACACTCTATGCCAGAGGCGCGCTCCTCGCCGGTCCGGATCGGGCAGCATTCGTCTGCCCGTGTCGGTGAGCGGTATCCCACGCCTCAGGAAGGAAGTTCGGGAAGATGCTTAAGAGCCTCCTCACCCTCACCGCGCTCCTCTGCTTCGGCAGCGTCACCTCCGCTCAGGTCGGGATCACCCTGACCCTGCCCCAGATGGACGGAGAGCCGGGCCAGTCGGTCACGATGCCGATCTCTCTCACCCTCGACACCGCCGCTCAGGGCTTCCAGCTCGGAGTCGCCCACGAGGGCACCTTCCTCACCGCGACCGCGATCGATCAGGGTCCCGCCCTGCTCGCCACGAACGCCGGCGGTGGAGCGGACTACTTCTTTCAGGACCTCTCCCCGACCGGGGGCACCGGCGTCAATCTCGGAGCGATCCTGAGCCTGACTCCGCCGCTCGAGTCCCTCCCGGCCGGCACGCACCACATCGCCTCGATCACCTATACGGTGAACCCCGCGGCGCTCCCGGGCACCAGCGCCCCGGTGACCGTGGTCAGCTCCCTCGGCTCGCCGCCGCTGGCGGCGGTCATCAGCGTGAGCTCGACCTCGATCGCGCCGACCGTCGAGAACGGTCTCCTGACCGTCGTGACTCCGCCCGTCACCGGGCTGACGAGCACGATCCTCGATCCGTGCACCTGCGCGGCGCAGCTCTCCTGGGCGAACAACTACGCCTATGACTCGATCCAGATCCTCCAGAACGGCTCGCTCCTCGTGACCCTGCCCGGCACCTCGACCAGCCACCTCCTGACCCTCGGCGCCCAGGCGGAGTACTGCGTGCGCGGGATCTCCAACGCTGCCGCCGCCACCGACGCCTGCATCCTCGCCGGCTGTTCGGTCCTGCCGGTCGGCACGCCCCCGTCGGGCCTCGCCTGCACGATCGATCACGTGACCTGCGCGGTCTCCGCGAGCTGGACCAACAACCAGGGAGACTACACCTCGATCGACCTCCTGCTCGATGGGGCGCTCCTCCAGACCCTGCCGGGGACGGCCACGGCCGCCTCCCTCACCCTCCCGACCACCGAGGTCCTCTCGACGATCGCGATCGTCGCGCACGACGCGTGCGGGATCACCCTCGCCCCGGCCTCCTGCGCGATCGAGTGCCTCCCGGAGCAGTTCGTCCGGGGCAACACGAACGGTGACGCCGGGATCGACATCTCCGACGCCATCGCCACCCTCGACTACACCTTCTCGGGTGGTGCGGGTCCGTGCCTCGACGCCCTCGACTGCAACGACGACGGTGGGATCGACGTCTCGGACGCGATCTTCATCCTCGCGTACACCTTCAGCGGCGGCGCCGCGCCGCCGGCCCCGTTCGGTGCGCCGGGCTCGACCTGCGGCATCGATCCGACCGACGATGCGCTCGACTGTCTGAACTACACCTGCCCCTGATCAGGGTGGTTTGAGTCGGGATCCCCTCGCGGGGCCGGGAGCGCCAGTGCGGCGCCCCCGGCCCCGCTTCTCATCCGCGACTCCGGACTCAGGGAATCCCGGGGTCCCCGGAGATCGCGCCACGCACGAGGACCCAGTCGAAGGAGTAGGCGGGGCCCTGCAGGATCCGATCGATCCGGGGGAGGGCCTCCCGCCCCAGTCCGATCAGCGCGCTCCGCGCCGTCGCGCGCTCGTCCGGAGTGCGGGCCCGCTCGAGGTCCTCCCGCAGTCGCTGGAAGACCCGCTCAGCGCGCAGTTCCGGCTCCTGCCGGAGCCACCAGTCCCGCCAGGCGAGCACCTGCTCCGTTCGGAGGCTCTCCTCGGCTTCCGCCTCGAAGGGGAGGCCACCCCCCGTGGCGCTCCGGAGCGCGCGGCCTCCCAGCTCGCGGAGGTGAGGCTCCGGATCCTCCATGAGGTCGAGGTAGACCGGGACGACGGAGAGCGATCCCGACCGCCGCAGCACGCGGATCGCCGCGACCCTCAGGGGGAGGCCCCGATCGGTGGTTCGAGCGAGCGCGGCAGCCTCCTCGAGGGCGGCTCCGACCTCGCCCGCCCCGGCGCGGCTCATCCGACTCCACTCCGCCCACCAGGACTCGATGCGCCCGACTTCGGCATCGGCCGGGAGGCCGGTCCACGCGGAGATGCTCTCCCGCACGAGCGCCTCGACCGCCGGCGAGGTCTCCTGCCGAAGAAGCGGGAGGAGCCAGGGGATCAGCTCGATGCGACGCGGCTCCGGGACGGCGTCGAAGACACCTCGCGCGGTCGCCACCCACCGACCGGTGCGATCCTCCTCGAGTCCCGCCCGCAGCTCCTCGAGATCGACCATCCCTCCGAGAGCCTCGACGAAGACCCGCCCCTGCGCCTCGGAGCCGCTCTCCTCGCTCCGGGCGTGGGTCTCGATCGGAGCGGGGTCGAGAACCCCGAGCCGTGCGGTCGCGCGGCGGAGAAAGAGGAGCGCGAACGCGGTCGAGACGATGGGCCCATCCCGCTCCGTCTCCGCGCCGCCGCCCCAGGCCCCGTCCGCGCCCTGATCTCGAAGCAGGAACGGGACCTGATCCCGGTACCAGTCGACGCCGTCGAGGAGCCCGACCCCCGCGAGGTCCATCGCCTTCTCGAGGCTGTAGAGGGTGTAGAAGTGATTGCGGTGGAGGCTCTCCCCCGCCGGCGCGGGCCCCGGCCGCCAGGAGCGCGCGAGCTCGATCACACCACCATCGACGAGGGTCACGACCGCCCGGCGTGCAGCCCGGGCGAGGCCCCCCGCCGACTCCAGTCCGTGGCGAGCGACCAGCACGCTCGAGACCGCCGCCGCGGTCATGCTGACCGTGCCCCGGGTCGCGACCGATCCACGCTTCCGCCGCTCCTCGGGCACGAGGGGACGGTAGGCCCACCCGATGCCGCGTCCGCTCAGCCGCACCCCCTCCACCCGCTCCCCGGCGGGGCTCTCTCCCGCCGAGCTCTCCCGTTGCGGGCTCTCCCCGCGCCACGGGGCGCGATCCACGAGGACCTCCCGGACATGGGGCGAGGGGATCCCGCTCTCGGTGAAGCTGCGGAGGACCTCCTCGAATACGGTCCGGGGGACCTGCACCCCGCGGCGCTGGCCGGCGTGAAGGGCGAGGGCCGCGAACTGGGTGTTCGAATGATCGGTCCAGGCGTCCCGAGAGGTGATGGGATCCCCGTACCCCCAGGATCCCCGGCCAGGCGCGCGGTGCGAGACGAGCCAATCGAGGCAGCGCCGGAGCTCCGCGCGAGCCGAGCCTCCCCCCGGGAGGGTCGCATCATCGGCGATCTCCCCGGGGAGGGAGCGGCGCGCGGCGATCCACGCATCGAGGGCCATGGCGTAGAGCGAGACGCCATAGACGCGAGCGAGGGGAAGGTCCTGCATCTCACGGAAGAGGCGCTTGAGACGGGGGTCGGTCCGCTCGCAACCGGCCTCGACGAGGGCATAGGCGACGAGGGCGCGGGACCCGAGGGGGTATCCGCGCGTCACCGCACCGAGGCGGGCCGGGTCGAAGCGCTCAAGGAGATGCGCGGCGCCGGCCTCGATCGCTCGATCGACCGCGGCGGAGAGGGGCGTCTCCCCCGGCTCCTGAGCGGAGAGCCCGGGGGCGGGGGGGAGCAGGAGGAGGAGCAGGAGGAGGCGGACCGCGCCGCGGGGACTCTTCATTCGTCCCTCTCCCGCCGGAGGCTCGCGGGGGTCATTTCGCCGGCGTCGCCGGGGGGCAGGCGATCCAGATGCTCGACCCAGCCCGCGCGGGTCTGGGGTCCCCACTCGATCGAGATCTCCCGGCTCCCCCCCCCCGCCACGGGTCCGCGCAGGAGGAGGAGCACTTCATGGGAGGGGCGTCGCCGCGTGACGAGCTCGAGGGCGCTGATCCACTCCACCCACTCCCCGACCTCCTCCTCCCGGGGTGCCTCGGTCAGCCGAGCCCGGAGGAGCACATCCTTCCCCGGCTGGGCACCGAGCTGAGCTCCGGCGATGAGGAGTCCGCGCGTGAGCGGGCGGTACGCGGAGGTGGCTCCAGCCCCGGGAGCGAGTCG
>Ga0181579_10000165_pt1 | contig 48466 bp, 46 predicted proteins | sample 071ome_24_FD_132996 | JGI IMG/M metagenome (GOLD analysis project Ga0181579, IMG submission 132996) | Coastal salt marsh microbial communities from the Groves Creek Marsh, Skidaway Island, Georgia - 071402CT metaG (megahit assembly) | ecosystem: Environmental > Aquatic > Marine > Intertidal...
CCCAGCCCCATGCGTTCGCCGGCCTGCAGCCGCAGCCCTTCGACAAAGCTGTAGAATTCCTTGTTGGCGTCGAGCTCCGCGGCCGATTCGTAGCCGGTGACGCCCGCATCCTCGGCGCGCAGGATCATCGCCGGCATGGTCGCGTCGACCAGGCTGACGTCAATGCCGTCGATCTGTTCAATCCGCTTGCCGGTCGGGAACAGCGCGCCGGTCTTGGAGCCTGTCGCTTCGACGAAATTCAGGATGACCGGCGCCGCAGTGCCCGGAACACCGTCGATCGCGGTATCGCCCTCGTAATTCACCTTGCCGCCCGGGGTCTGGACGACGGCGTCGACCAGCGCGCCCGTGTTGACGAGACGGATGCGGACAGTGGTTTCGCCATTCTGCGCCGGAACCATGCCGCGTTCGATGGCGAATGGACCGATACCCGACAGGATGTTGCCGCAGGTCGGTCCGAAATCGACGATGGGTTCAAGGAAGCCGACCTGTGCGAACAGATAATCGACATCGACGCCGTCTTCCTTTGAAGGGATGACGACGGCGACCTTGCTGGTCAGCGGCGTCGCACCGCCCATGCCGTCGATCTGGGTCTCGTTGTAAGAGCCCATCGCCGACAGAAGGAACTTGCCGATGGCGTCGCGGTCCTCGGGCAGGTCTTCACCCCGGAAATAAAGGCCGCGTGACGTGCCGCCACGCAGCATCAGGCTCGGAATCGGTTTCTGCACGGCACACTCCCTGATTTTGGCCTCTGATCGAGCGAAGCAATTTCGCGCAAAATCCATGCAAAAACAACAGACATGTGGTTTGCCGCCATTCCGGCTGACAGGCCTTTTCCTCACTGGTATACAATATCCCAACGGGGGCATGACGTGCATTCGGGGGGAGTTCTTTGTCGACCGCAAAGCTCGACATTCAGCCGGTCGAGGTCAATTTCAGCCTCAAGGACCGCATATACGAAGCGCTGAAGGAAACCATCGCCAGCATCAATATTTATGAGGGCGAGAGCGCGCCGCGTCTCGACGAACGGCAGCTTTCCGAATCGCTCGGCGTCAGTCGGACGCCGGTTCGCGAGGCGCTGGCCCGGCTGGAGCAGGAAGGGCTGGTCCGCATCGTGCCGCGGCGCGGCGTATTCATCGCGCGTAAAACCAGGCAGGAAATTCTCGAGATGATTACGGTCTGGGCCGCCCTTGAATCCATGGCCGCGCGGCTGATCACAGAGCGCGCGACCGACGAGGAAATTTCCTCCCTGCGGGATATTTTCGCGACCGACGAGGGCGAGAAGCCGCAGGCCAATATCGACGAATATTCCGGCCGGAACATAAGGTTCCATCAGGCGATCCTACGGCTGAGCAAGAGCGACCTGCTGAATTCCATGACGGAGACCCTGTTTCTGCACATGCGGTCGATCCGGGCGCGCACCATTGGCGAGGACAACCGCGCCAGCCGCTCGATCATCGATCACATAAACATCATCGAAGCGCTCGAACGTCGCGATACGGAATTGGCCGAACGGCTGGTCCGCCAGCACACGCTGGACCTTGCGGCCCATGTCGAGCAGAACGTGAACTACCTGCAATAAGGAAAAAAGAATGGCCGAAGAAAACGCCGCTGAAGCTGAAGATCAGGCATCGCTGACGGACGGGTTCCATCTCGTTATCGATGCGCTGCAGCTCAACGACATCGACACGATCTACAACGTGCCGGGTATTCCGATCACCGATCTGGGCCGGATGATGCAGGCTGCCGGCATGCGGGTGCTGTCCTTCCGGCACGAACAGAATGCGGGCTACGCTGCGGCGATCGCCGGTTTCCTGACGCAGAAGCCCGGCATCTGCATGACGGTGTCGGCGCCCGGCTTCCTGAACGGGCTGACCGCGCTGGCGCACGCCACCACAAACTGTTTCCCGATGATCCTGATCAGCGGCTCGTCCGAGCGAGAGATCGTTGATCTGCAGCAGGGCGATTACGAGGAGATGGACCAGCTCGCTATTGCCAGGCCGCTCTGCAAGGCGGCGTATCGCGTCCTCCACGCGGAAGATATCGGTATCGGCGTGGCGCGTGCGATCCGCGCCGCGGTGTCGGGCCGGCCTGGCGGGGTCTATCTCGACCTGCCGGCCAAACTGCTGGGACAGGCGATGGATGCGGCGAAGGGTGAGGCCTCACTGGTGAAGGTCGTCGACGCCGCGCCGAAGCAGATTCCGGCACCCGATGCGGTCGCTCGTGCGCTCGACGTGTTGAAGAATGCAAAACGTCCGCTGATCATCCTCGGCAAGGGCGCGGCCTATGCGCAGGCTGACGACGCGATCCGTGCGCTGGTGGAAAAGAGCGGCATTCCCTATCTGCCGATGAGCATGGCCAAGGGGCTGTTGCCCGATACCCATCCGCAATCGGCCGGCGCGGCGCGGTCGTTGGTGCTGGGCGAATCCGACACGGTGATGCTGATCGGCGCGCGGCTCAACTGGCTGCTGTCGCACGGCAAAGGAAAGGCCTGGGGCAAGGACAGGAAGAAATTCATCCAGATCGATATCGAACCACGCGAGATGGACAGCAATGTCGAGATCGCAGCCCCGCTGGTCGGCGATATCGGCTCCTGCGTGGACGCGCTGCTCGACGGCATGGGCGACGGCTGGAAACAGCCGCCGGAAGAATGGACCGCGACGGTGCGCGAGAAGGTCGAAACCAACGTCGCCCGTATGGCCCCGAGGCTGCAGAACAACAACGTCCCGATGGACTATCACGGCGCGCTGGGCGCGCTCCGCACCATCATCGCGGAACGGCCCGATACCGTGCTGGTGAACGAAGGCGCCAATACGCTCGATTTTGCACGCAGCATTATCGACATGTACAAGCCGCGCAAACGGCTCGATGTGGGCACCTGGGGCGTGATGGGTGTCGGTATGGGTACGGCGATCGCCGCCGCTGTCGAAACCGGCTGTCCGGTGCTGGCGGTCGAGGGCGACAGCGCGTTCGGCTTCTCCGGTATGGAGATCGAGACCATCTGCCGCTACAAGCTGCCGATCTGCGTGGTGGTGTTCAACAATGGCGGCATCTATCGCGGAGACGGCGTCAACCCGTCAGGCGGCGAGGACGCCTCCACCACCGTCTTTGTCAAGGATTCCCGCTACGACATGATGATGCAGGCGTTCGGCGGCGTCGGCGTTAACGCGGAAAGCCCGGACGAGCTCAGCCGGGCGGTCAACGAGGCGCTCGAGTCCGGCAAGCCGACGCTCATCAACGCCGTGATCGACGAAAGCGCCGGCACCGAAAGCGGCCGGATCGGCAATCTCAACCCGCAAAGCGTCGTCGGCAAAAAGGCGCCCGCGGCGAAGAAATAGAACTCAACCGGATTAATCTCAATCGACAGGACTGAACCATGAAAGCTCTCGAAGGCGTCCGCATCCTCGACATGACCCACGTACAGTCGGGCCCCACCTGCACCCAGCTCCTCGCCTGGTTCGGCGCGGACGTTATCAAGGTGGAGCGCCCCGGCGTTGGCGACGCGACACGCGGTCAGCTGCGCGATATCCCCGATGTCGACAGCCTCTACTTCACCATGCTGAACCACAACAAACGCAGCGTGACGATCAATCCCAAGACCGGCATGGGGAACAGGATTTTCACCAAGCTGATCGAGGAATGCGACGTGATGGTCGAAAACTTCGCGCCCGGCGCGATCGACCGGATGGGCTTTCCCTGGGAGAAAATTCAGGAGATCAACCCGCGCATGATCTATGCCTCGATCAACGGGTTCGGTCCCGGCCCTTATGAGGAATGCAAGGTGTACGAGAACGTTGCCCAGTGCACCGGCGGCGCGGCGTCCACGACCGGGTTTCTGGATGGCCCGCCGGTCGTGACCGGCGCGCAGATCGGCGATTCCGGCACCGGGCTGCATCTTGCGCTCGGCATTGTCACCGCGCTCTATCACCGCGAAAAATCCGGCAAGGGCCAGCGCGTCGAATGCGCCATGCAGGATGGCGTTCTGAACCTGTCGCGCGTCAAGCTGCGCGACCAGCAGCGCCTCGCCCACGGTCCGCTCAAGGAATACAGCCAGTACGGACAAGGCATTCCGTTCGGCGACGCGACGCCGCGCGCCGGCAACGATTCGGGCGGCGGCCAGCCGGGCTGGATCCTGAAATGCAAGGGGTGGGAGAACGATCCCAACGCCTATGTCTATTTCATCACCCAGGCGGCAGTCTGGAAGAATATCTGCGACCTGATCGGCGAGCCCGGCTGGAAGGAAGACCCCGGCTATGCGACGCCCGATGCACGGCTCGACAAGATCAAGGAAATTTTCGCCCGGATCGAGGAATGGACGACGACGCTCGACAAGTTCGAGGTGATGAAGCAGTGCAACCCGCTCAACATCCCGTGCGGCCCGATCCTGTCGATGAAGGAGCTGGCCGAGGAGCCGTCATTGCGCAAGACCGGCACTGTGGTCGAGGTCGATCATCCGGAACGCGGCAAGTACCTCTCGGTCGGTTGCCCCATCAAGCTGTCGGATTCGCCGGTCGAGGTTGTCCGCTCGCCGCTGCTGGGCGAACACACCGACGAAATACTGAAGACGGTGATCGGCCTGTCAGCCGAAGACATCGCCGCTGCGAAGGAAGAGGGGGCGGTTTAAAACGCCGCCTCGGACGTCACGGCGCCGGCGGCGCGACTCCGCCGCCGGTCGGCTGGCCGTCTTCGCGCAGCCTCTCGAATGGGACCAGCGGCGGCAGGAACACGCCAGGTCAGCCGGGAGGCGCCGGATCGCCTTTTCGGGAGATTGTCCATACGACTCCACAATCTGGACTCCCAATGAGCCCGGGTGGAGTGTCTTCGATCATCATTATATACATAGGCCGTCTGAAGCAGGACGAGGGAGAGCGAGACCGTGAGCGACTATCGGGACGTTATCTATACGGATGACTGGAAGGCCTTTCAGGACCCGGAAATTCCGGAATATTTCAACCCGACCGAGATCGTGCTCGACAAGCATATGGGCACGACGACGGGAAAGAAGACCGCGCTGATCTGCGACGACGACAGCTACAGCTACGAGGAATTTCTCGGCCATGTCTGCCGCGCCGCCAACGGGCTCAAGACGCTCAATATCGAAACCGGGAGCCGCATCCTGCTGTTCGGCACGGATTCGGTTGAATTCCTCGCCACCTGGTTCGGCGCGGTGCGTGCCGGTATCGTGCCGGTGGTCGTGTCCGACGCCTACAAGGCGGAAAACCTGCTCTACTTCCTGCGCGACACGGCGGCGAAGACGCTGTTTATCGATGCCGAACAGACTGAAAAGCTGGCCGCCATATCCGACGATATTCCGTGGACCGTCGCCAATGTGGTCGTGCGCGGCGACGATATTGCGGACGCACCCGAGTCCGGCGATCGCGAGACGCTGACCTATGGCGAGATGGTCGAAGGCCATCCCTTTACCTTTTCGCCGGTGCCGCTGCACCAGAACGACGTTACCTATATGTTCTATTCGGGCGGCACGACGGGGACGGCCAAGGGCATCACCCATCTGGCGCACGATTTCTATCTGGTGCCCGAGCGGCACGGCCCGTTCATCGGCTACAAGCCGAGCGACGTCGTCCACGCCACCTCGAAAAAATACTTCACCCACGGCATCTGGCCGGGCGTGCTGATTCCGTTCTATTTCGGGGCCACCAGCCTGATTTCGCGCCTGCCGCCGTCACCCGACAACGTGGTCGCGCTGGTCGAAGCGCACAAGCCGTCGATCATGATCACGGTGCCGACCATCCTGAAGAACATCATGCTGTTCGCCGAGCAGAACCGCGTGCCCAACTTCTCGTCGCTATCGGTGGTGACGTCTGCATCGGAAAAAATGCCGCCCGAAGTGTTCGAAAAATTCGAGGAGCTGTTCGGGCTCGAGATCCTCGATTCCATCGGCTCGTCCGAGATCACCTACGAATGGATCGCCAACCGGCCCAGCGATTACCGGCGCGGTTCGCTCGGCCGGCCGGTCTACGGCATCGAGGTCAAGCTGGTCGACGATGACGGCAACGAGGTCACCGAGCCCAATACCGATGGCGAAGCGCTGATCAAAAGCCGGACCACCTGCTTCTACTACTGGCGCAAGCTGGACAAGTCGCGTGACACGTTCATCGGCGAATGGGCGCGTACCGGCGACACGCTGATGTTCGACGAGGACGGTTATTTCTGGTTCTCGGGCCGTTCCGACGACGTGTTCAAGGTCAAGGGTCTATGGGTCTCGCCCATCGAGGTCGAGGCGGCGATCACCCAGAACGACGCCGTACTTGAAGCCGCCGTCGTGTCGTATGAGGACACTGACGGGCTGACCAAGCCCAAGGCGTTTATCGTGCTCAAGCCCGGTGTTGAGGTGACCGACGCGCTGGTCAAGGAAATCAGGGACGGCGTCCGCGCCATCGGCGGCTATAAGGTGCCGGAAGAGATGGATTTCGTTGCCGAGCTGCCGCGCACAACGCTCATGAAGATTGACCGCCGCGCGCTGCGCGAGATGGAAGCCGAGAAGCGCGGGCAGCGATAAGGGCGGCGTCTCGAAGGACGGTCTGGACCGGCGGGCTCCGCGACCCGAAATCACCCGTGCCCACTGTGGGCTGTCGCAGATATCAAACGCGGCTGTAGCGGTATATGCCGTCGCTGCCTTCGTTCCGTTCGAACCGCCCATCCGTCACCAGATAGTTCGCATGCGCCAGCGCTTCGCCAATGGCGAAGCCGTACTGATGGCGGTCGAGTTTGCGACGAAACAGGAAGGGAATCAGGTCGGCAGCCGTCATCGGCTCATCGCAGGCGTCGTATGCCGCCGTCAGCCGTTCGTCGTGATGCTCGCCCAGCGCCTCGAGCCTGTCGTGCAGACCGTAAAACGGCCGGTCGTGAGACGGCAGGATCAGCGCGTCCAGCGGCAGGTCGGCGAATTTCTTCAGGCTTTCGAGATACAGCCGGAGCGGGTCGCCGTCCGGTTCGACGCACTGCACACTGATGTTCGTGGAAATGCGCGGCAGGACCTGGTCGCCTGAGATCAGGACGTTCAGATCGGCGCACCATAGTGCGGCGTGTTCGGGAGAATGGCCGCCGCCGGTAATAACGCGCCATTTCTTGCCGTCGATCTCGAACGCGTCGCCGTCGTTGATCCGGTGAAACCCGATCGGCAACTCAGTGATGATTTTCGAGAAATCCGGGCGCGTTTCCACATATCCCGCCGCGCCCTCGTCATCCATACCGTTCTTCGCGTAGAAAGCGAGGCGCGCATCGATATCGGCAGTCGGCCCGTTATAGCGGTTGAGCTGCGCCTGCAGCCATTCCGAATAGGTCATCCAGACCGGAGCGTCGAACCGGCTCGCCATCCAGCCTGCCAGAGAAATATGGTCGGGGTGGAAATGGGTGACGATAATCCGCCGGACCGGTTTGCCGTCGAGCGCGGTCGCGAAGACGTTCTCCCAGTAGTCGAGCGTTTCCTCGCTGTTATAGCCCGTATCGATAACGGTCCAGCCGTCGCCGTCGGCCAGCAGCCACAAATTGATATGGTTCAGCGCAAACGGCAGCGCCATGCGGATCCACAGGATTCCGGGTGCGACCTCGCGTACCCCGCCATAGTCCAGCGTTTCATACGGATATTCCGGTTTCGCCGCCATCAGGGCGTCACGTCCGGCGGATATCGGCGATCCATGAACCTGATGGCGGCCGTTCAGCTGTCGCTGCGTGGCAGGTCGCCCAGAGCCGCGAAAGGGTTGTCGCTGCCCGGCTGTGCGGATTCGCCGGCGGCCTCTGGTTCCGGCGCCATGGGCGGAATATGCTCCGCAAATGGCGCGGTGGCGGTCTCCATAGCATCAGGGGCAGGTTCAGCAACCGTCGCGGGAGAGGCTTCCCCTGCGGCTTCCGCTTCCGCCACTGCTGCTTTTGCGGCTTCCTTGGCGGCGCGTTTCTCGGCGTTCTCGACCAGACGGCGCGCCTTGTCGATGGCGGCGCTTAGATCGTCGCGGTCGACCAGACCCAGCGCTACCGGATCGCGCGGCTTGATGTTGTTCATGTTCCAGTGGGTGCGATCCCGCACCGCAACAATGGTCGGCTTGGTGGTGCCGATCAGCCGTCCGATCTGCCCGTCGGACAGTTCGGGGAAGTTCTTGACCAGCCAGGCGATGGCGTCCGGCTTGTCCTGCCGCTTGGCGACCGGCGTATAGCGCGGGCCCTTGGTCCGCGTCGACGGGCGCGGCACATTCGCTTCCGCCATCTGCAACTTGGCCGAGGGATCCGCCTGGCAGCGGTCGATTTCTTCCTTGGTAAGCTGTCCGTTGGCGATGGGGTCGAAGCCGACCATGCCGATCGCGGTCTCATCGTCGGCGATCGACTGCACTTCCAGCGGGTGCAGGCCGCAGAACTCGGAAACCTGATCGAAGGTCAGGGCCGTGTTCTCGATCAGCCAGACGGCGGTCGCCTTGGGCATCAGAACGTGGTTCATATGAATTCTCCTATAGCAGAATGCAGGCGCAGCACCCCCGTCGCCGGACCGTCAGCCGCCTCGGAAATTCGAAAGCAGTGGGTGGTCTGGTGCAGCGGTATGACCGGAAGGTCCCGCGCCGCCATCAAACAGTGAGCACGATTTTACCGATATGCGCGCTCGTGTCCATCAAAGCGTGCGCTTCCGATGCGTTTGAGAGGGGAAAGGTCTCGTATATCAGCGGTTTGACCGTTCCGGCCTCAAGCATCGGCCAGACTTCGGCACGGAGCGCGTCGGCGATCGCGGCCTTGGCTGGCACGGGACGGGCGCGTAGCGTCGATCCGGTGAACACGATCTGCTTGATCATGATCAGGTGGAGCGCGATTTCCGCCTTGGTGCCTTTCTGGACCGCAATCTGGACCAGCCGTCCGCCCTGTCCCAGAGCGTTCAGGTTGCGCACCGCGTAATCGCCGCCGACCATATCGAGGATGACGTCGACGCCCTTGCCTCCGGTGACTTCCTTCACGAGTTCGACGAAATCCTCGTCCCGGTAATTGATGGCGCGGTCGGCGCCCAGCTTTTCGCAGGCGGCGCATTTTTCCGCCGATCCCGCGGTGACGAAGACGGTCGCACCCCGCGCTTTTGCAAGCTGGATTGCGGTCGTGCCGATGCCTGACGAGCCTCCATGCACCAGCAGCGTTTCGCCCTCTTTCAGGCCGCCGCGCGTAAATACGTTGTCCCAGACGGTAAAAAACGTTTCCGGGACGGCGGCGGCCTCGATATCGCTTAAGGCGTCCGGTATGGGCAGACATTGCGGTGCGGGCGCGGTGCAATAGTCGGCATACCCGCCGCCCGCCACCAGCGCACACACCCGGTCGCCGATCTTCCAGTCCCCGGCATTCGGCCCGAGAGCAACGATTTCGCCGGCGATTTCGAGTCCCGGAATGTCTGACGCGCCCTTTGGCGGCGGGTACTGACCCTTCCGCTGCATCACGTCGGGCCGGTTGACGCCAGCGGCTGCCACCCTGATCAGGACTTCGCCGTCGGCCGGTTCGGGAACGGGCCGCCGGGCCGGTTTAAGGACCTCGGGGCCGCCCGGCTCCGCGATTTCGATGGCGGTCATGCTGTCGGGCAGGGTATCGGACATTGCTTCGCTTCTTTCAGTTTCCAAACGGGTTGCAGGTCTATCCGTCCCGTTTCAAACTGACAAGCCGCAACCGGGGATGCGAACGATGGATGACGAAGACGATATCCGCCCGCTGGCCGAATGGGCGCCCAAAAATCTCGATACGATGTCGATCGAGCAGCTTGACGACTATGTGGCTGATCTCGAAAGGGAGATTGCGCGCGTACAGAACGAAATACGAGCCAAGAAAGAGCATATGAGCAGCGCTGAAGCGCTTTTTAAGAAATAGAGCCGTCCGGTTCGGCACGGATACGGTGAAGACTGGCGACAGAAAAAATTATTGAATTTGGATAAAATTATTTTTGTTAACCATTTTTTAATCTGCGGAAATTATTTTCCATTCTGACGGTTGGGTATCCCGCCGTTACGTCAATGGATCCTCATCCCATCCTTTTGACGCCTCCCTGTTGAACTAGAGCCGCCTTCGGGCGGCTCTTTTTTCTTTTGCAGGAAGGAGGGGCCGAGCGAGTACGCCTGTCCGGCCAATGACGAACAGTGTTTGCCCGACATTAACAGTGGCATGGTAAAACAGGGTCAGACCGGTGTACGACCCGCCAGCCTGAACTGAAATCGCTCACAGGAAGACAGACAGAATAGTGCCCGATCCGGAAACAGCCTCACCGTTCGTCGAACGCGCCTATAGCGAATCCTACGATCTCCTCGTCGCCCTCAGAGACTATATCGCCGGGCCGATGGAAGAAGAGGCGGCGACGCTGGATGCCGGCGACCGCATGCATATGGTCCGCGTGCTGTCGGGTATTACCCGGCAGATGACGGATATCATGGCATGGCTGATGCTTCAGAAGGCGGTCAGCTCAGGCGAATTGTCGCCGGAAGCGGCTGACAGCGAACCGGCGGCGAGCCTCGAAGCAGTATTCGAGGAGTCGGATGTTCTGAATTCCAAGAAGCTGGAAAACATGCCGCTCGCCGTCCGCGGGCATGTCGACCGCTGCCGGCGTATAGCGGCGCTCGTCAGTCAGCTGAACCGGTAAGAAGGGCGGTGCCCGACCGAAAGGTCGGTCAGATTCCGAACCCTTCGAACTTCTTGTTGAACTTGGCGACCTGGCCGTCCTGGGTATTCAGCCGGGCCGCGCCGCCCGTCCACGCCGGATGGCTGAGCGGATCGATGTCGAGCTTCATCGTGTCGCCGGGGCTGCCCCAGGTCGAGCGCGTCTGATAGGTGGTGCCATCTGTCATCACGACGGTGATTTCGTGATATTCGGGATGAATCTCAGCTTTCATCGGTTCCTCCAGCGTGGGCGGGGGTTATACACGAACTGCGGACATTGTCGCAAGCGCTTATAATCAACAGATTGACGCGCGCCAGCCGTAGTGGTTGTTAGAGCGCACAGGGCCGTGTCGAGCGTGGTTTTCGATGTCCGGCGGTCTTGCAGGATGCATCTGGAGTAGCAATGGCACGACGAAGCAGGCAACGGGCGGACGGAAGCGCGCCCGCGGCAGAGGAGAGACCGCGCGCTGCGGTCGGTGCGCTGCGCGGCATTCTGCCCTATCTCTCGCCCTACAAGGCGGCGATCGCGGGCGCACTGGTCGCGCTGACCGTCGCTGCCAGCGCCGTGCTGGTCATGGGCGTCGGGCTGCGCGAACTGGTCGACGAAGGTTTTCGCAGCGGCAGCCGCGACCTTCTCGATAATGCGCTTGTCGGTTTGCTGGCGGTGATCGTTGCGCTGACGGCGGCGACCTATACGCGGTTTTTCCTCGTGTCCTGGATCGGCGAAAGGGTGGTCGCCGACTTGCGTTGCAACGTGTTCAACCACGTGCTGTCGCTCGATCCGGGCTTTTTCGAGGAAACGAGGGTCGGCGAAGTCCTGTCCCGCCTGACGACCGACACCACGCTCCTGCAATCCGTCGTCGGCTCTCAGGTATCGGTTGCGCTGCGCAACCTGCTGCTGCTGACGGGCGGCACGGCGATGCTGATCATTACCAGCCCACGGCTGACCGGCTTCGTATTTCTGGTGGTGCCTCTGGTGGTGGCGCCCATCGTGCTGCTGGGACGGCGCGTGCGCCGCCTGTCGCGCGCCAGCCAGGACCGGGTCGCCGATGTCGGCGCCTATATCGACGAGACGCTGAACGCCATCCGCATCGTTCAGGCGTTCGGGCACGAAGGTATCGACCGCACCCGCTTTGGCGCGCGCGTCACCGATGCTCTCGGCACGGCTGTGCGCCGAATCCGCATGCGCGCCGCCCTGACCGCCATCGTCATGATGCTGGTGTTCGGCTCCGTCGGCGTCATCCTGTGGCTCGGCGGGCATGACGTGCTTGAAGGTCGCATTACAGCTGGCGAACTTTCGGCGTTTGTCTTTTATGCCGTCGTCGTTGCGGGGTCTGTCGGCGCGATCAGCGAGGTGATCGGCGATCTGCAGCGTGCTGCCGGCGCCAGCGAAAGGCTGATGGAACTGCTGGCGACACCCGCAGGGTTGTCTTCCCCGGAGGCGCCGGTCGCTCTCCCCGAGCCTGCGACTGGAGCCGTGTCGCTTGACGGCGTCACTTTCCATTACCCCTCGAGGCCCGATACGTCGGCAATCCGCGAGTTTTCGCTGGACGTGGCGCCAGGCGAAACGGTCGCCCTGGTCGGGCCGTCCGGTGCCGGGAAATCGACGGTCTTCCAGCTTCTGCTGCGATTCTACGATCCTGCATCGGGGCGCATAAAACTCGACGGTGTGGATCTGCGCGATGCCGACCTGGCCGCACTGAGAAACAGGATCGCTATTGTGCCCCAGGATGCCGTGATTTTCGCCGCCGACGCCTGGGAGAATATCGGATACGGTCGCCCAGGTGCGACGCGCGACGAAATCCGCACGGCGGCGGACGCGGCGCATGCGACAGAATTCCTCGAAGCGCTTCCCGAAGGGTTCGATTCCTTCCTCGGCGAGCGCGGCGTTCGGCTGTCCGGCGGGCAGAGGCAGCGCATCGCCATCGCGCGGGCGATTCTGCGCAATGCACCCTTGCTGCTCCTCGACGAAGCGACCAGCGCCCTTGATGCGGAAAGCGAACGCAATGTCCAGCAGGCGCTCGACGGGCTGATGAAGGGCCGTACCACACTGGTCATTGCACACCGGCTCGCTACCGTTCTGAAGGCAGACCGGATCGTGGTCATGGACCGCGGCGGCATTGACGCCATCGGCACACATGAATCCCTGATCGCCCAGGGCGGACTCTATGCGCGACTTGCGGAACTCCAGTTCGACCGGTTCGACGAACCGCCGGAAGAAGTTGCCGGCCTGCCGCTCGATGCGGCGGAGTAGCGGAATTAGCGGTTCGTTAGCTTGAATTCGATGCGCCGGTTCTGCGCCAGCGCGTTGACGGTTGCGCCCCGGTTGAGCGGGTGCTCCGCGCCGAATCCGGCGGCGACAAGCCGGTTCGCCGGTATGCCGGCGGCGATTAGCTGCTTGACGACGGCAATGGCCCGCGCCGCTGACAGCTCCCAGTTCGATGGAAACTGGACTGTGCGGATCGGTCTTATATCGGTGTGGCCGTCGACCCGCAGGACCCAGTCGATATCGGGTGGAATGCGGCCTGCAATTTCCTTGAGTGTCGCTGCAAGGCGTCGGATCTGGTCCGGCCCGACGCCGCTGAGATCGGCCGAGGCGGAGTCGAACAGCACTTCTGACTGAAACACGAACCGGTCGCCTTCGATACGGAATCCTTGTACGTTGCCGAGCGCGTCGCGCAGCTTACCGAAAAATTCCGATCGGTAGCGGGCCAGCTCAGCAACCTTGTTGGCGAGCGCGGCATTCAGCCTTTTGCCCAGATCCAGGATCTGAACGCTCTGTTCCCGCGCTCTGGCTTCCGACGTTTCAAGCGCCGCCGAGATGCGTGCCAGCTGTTGGCGGAGCGCAGCGAGCTGACGGTTAAGCAGCGTTACCTGGGCCGTCGCCCTGGCCGATACCTCTCGCTCGGTTGAGAGCAGGCTCTCCTGGGAATTTGAGCGTTCGCGCAATGAGGTCAGTTCGGATCTGTTCGCTTCCAGCGCGGTTGCAAGGTTCGAAACGCGCGCTCCAAGCGTTTCGATCTCCTTCTGCGCCAGGGCAGTGCGTTCCCGCTCGGTGGAGAGTTCTGCGGACAGCGTCTTGCTGCGGTCTCGCGCCGCCGTGAGAGCCGCCCGGTTCTCTTCCAGCGATGCGGCAAGGGCGGTGACCCTTTTTTCGAGGTCGTCCCGGACTTTCCGCAGGGCGGCTATATCGTTCTTGAGGGCCGCTATCGTACCCAGCTGTGTCCGGATCGACTCGCGATCCTCTTCGATTGTCTTCTGCGCTTCGGAGAGGCCGGTCTCCGCTTCGGTCGCTCGGGCAAGGGCCCGGTCGAGCGCAGCCTGCAGCTCATCCCGCTGTCCTCTCAGGGCCTCGATCTCCGCCGTCATGGCTTCGCGCGCGGCCGTCATGATCTGTATCTGGGAGGAAAGCTCGGACAGGTCGCTACGCAGATTCGCGTTTGCACGTCTCTCCAGAGCCAGCATCTCGCCGAGCTCCGCGACCTGTTTGTTCAATTGTTCCAGTGCGGCGTTCCGGCCAGACAGAAGGTCTGAGAGGAAGAATTGCGCCAGCGTAAAGATCATTAGCAGGAAGATGATGATGATCAGCAGCGTCGAAATCGCATCGACGAAGCCCGGCCAGATATCAGGGACGCTGCGTCGTCGAATTCGGGATGCCATATCTGTCGACCGCGCCGTTGCCTACTGTTTGGAGCGCTCGGCAATCGCCGCAAGCGTACGGGACAGGACGCGCAATTCGCTGCGGATTTCACCCGTCATCTCGTTGCGCCCGGTTGACAGCTCCTCGATAAGGCGCGCGAGCTGTGCATCGATGCTGCGAAGCGCCGCGCGGGAGCTGTCGTCCAGGGCAGATGAGGAGCCGGTGTCACGGGACTCCGCCAGCCGGGCAAGCAGCGGCTTCATTTCGAGCTGGTTCTCGGCCAGCTTCACCATCAGGGACTGTTCGGTTTTCATCTGATCGGTCAGTGTTCGCAACTGCTCGGCAAGCTGAATCACGCTGTTATTGGAAGAGATACGGCTTTCCTCGCCCCGCTTCAGCGTTCTCTGCAGACTTTCGAGACTGTCGGCGGTCTGCTCCAGCAACGCCTGAACATAGGCCGGCACCGACTGGTCCCCTTCGCCTATACCGAGGCCGCTCGACAGCCGGGTCTGTCCGGCCAGCCAATCCTCTAGCTCGTTGTAGAACCGGTTCTGCGCCTGACCCGCCTGGAGTTCCAGAAAGCCGAGTACGAGAGAACCCGCGAGACCGAGCAGAGACGACGAAAAAGCCGTACCCATCCCGGAAAGGGGTGCCTTCAGGCCTTCCTTGAGATTGGCGAACACCGCACCCATATCGCCGCCTTCACCGATCGAGAGCCCGCCGATAACCCCGGCCACCGACGAAATCGTCTGCAACAGGCCCCAGAACGTTCCGAGCAGGCCGAGGAAAATGAGCAGGCCGATCATGTAGCGCGAGATATCGCGCGACTCCTCAAGCCGGGACGCGATGCCGTCGAGCAGCGACCGCAATGAAATCGCGGAGAGGCTCAGACTGCCCTGTCGGGACCCGAGCATCGCCGCCATCGGTGCCAGCAAACGCGGTGGGTCCTGTACCGAACGGCCCGGCTGTTCGGACCGGTAATGCTCAATCCAGTTTTCCTCGCCGATCAGAACGATGACCTGACGGAAAATGTAAACGATGCCGAGAAGGAGGACCCCGAGGATCAGGCCGTTCAGGGTCGGGTTCGCGAGAAAGGCATCGAGGAGCTGATCGTGCAGAACGCCGACGGATACGCCGACCGCAACGAGAAACAGGCTCATTCGAACGAGATAGGTCCGGGTGTTACGCATGATCCGGGTGTTACGCATGAACGGGAACCTGTCGGTCTGTATCTTCCCGAGAGACGAATTCGGCGGTCAGTCGGTATGCCCGCCGCGTCACGTCCCGTGCCCGCCTATCGCCTGGTGACGATGATGTCGATACGGTCAGCCGGGCCGCTTTCGGATTTGTTGCCAAGCGCGCGGACGTCGATTCTGGCGCTTTTGACCCCTTTGTCGATCAGCGACGAGCGGGCGGCCAGCGCACGCGACAGCGACAGACGTCTCGCCTGGCTTACCGAACCGCTCTGGGCGCTCGCGTAGGCCAGCAACTGCACTCTCAGCGCTTCGTCCGTCTTCATGGCGTCAGCGAGTCTTTTCAGACCCGAATTCGCGTCGGGTTTCAGCGTGGCCGATCCTGCGTTAAATCCAATTGAAAAGGCAGTACCGTTTCCGATCGGGCCTACGCGGCGTGGGGCGGCGGGAACCATGGCGACCTTGGACGCGCTGGCGGACGTGCCTGCGGTCGATTCGGGCGCTTTTGGTTCCGAAGGGGAAACATCCGGCCGCGAGGCAACCGGCGCAGGGGCAGTCGGAGGAGGCGCCGGAGGAACCGGGGGAGGCTTCGCAGACAATGCCGGGATCGGCGGCGGTGGTGGCGGCTTTAGCGCGGCGGTCTGCGGTGGCGCAGGTTTCACTTCGGGCGGCGGCGCGCTGGACTGCGGGGTTGGTGACGGTGGTCTTGAGGACAGCTGTTGGGCGACCGGGGCCTGTCGTTTTGCCTCAGGCGGGACGGGCGATGAAGACGCCGGTGGCGCCGGCGGTTTCAGCCGGGTCGGCAGCGCGCTCGCAGATCTCTTGGGCGGCGGCGCAGCGACTGCGATGCGGGGCGCAGGGCTGCGCGGCGTGGCTTTTGCGACAGGGACGCGCCGACTTGGCGTCCGAAGAACGGGTTGTCCGGAAGCGGCCTTCGGCGGCTGAAGGGCGATCCGACTGGATTCAGGCAGCGTTCTGCCCCTGGAAATCACAGGAAATCTTGGCGTTCCCATTTTCGCTTTCGGAACGCTCAGGGGGCGCTGCGCCCGCGATACCGGCGCGGCCGCCCGGGGCGGCGTTCCAAGCAGCATGTCAGCGACATTGGGTGCAGGCCCAAGCTCCTGTATTACGCTCATGTCTACCGTGACACTCGGGCTCGTCGACTGCCCCTGCACGATCTGGGCATGGGAAACCCCGCCGAGAAGCGTTGCCAGGATAACGGATAAGGGAAGGGAACGGGCGAGCGGACGAACTTTCATCGGTCCGATTTTCCTCGTCTTTCGTTAAACGGCGAAAACTACATGGTTAACGGCGCGGCACTAACTTAGCGCAGCCTATTAGGTGTAACAATAACTTATACTTAACAAGCGTCCTGCTGAAAATTTCCGGCGCTGGTCCCTGTACCGCTCGCAGGATCGCAGAAATCCTGCGCCGATCCCTCGTTAGCCGCGGCGAAGAGACCGCCTGGCATCCGACAGCATCTTGCGGACCGGGTCGTAAAGCGCGCTGTTGGCGGCGAGAATCGTGCCGCCGTTCAGCGGATCGCTGCGTCCGTCGATCTCGCTGACCATGCCGCCTGCCTCCCGGACCAGCAGCAGCCCGGCGGCGACGTCCCAGGGCGCCAGGCCGATCTCCCAGAAAGCTTCGAATCGCCCGGCGGCGACATAGGCAAGATCGAGACTCGCCGCGCCGAAACGACGCAGCCCGGCCGTCCTTTCCATGACGGCGGGCAGCATGGCCAGCAGTTCGTCGCCGCCGGCCCGGCCCATGAAGGGAATGCCGGTTGCAAGAATGGCCGTGCTCAGATCGCTCCGCGCAGACACGCGCAGACGCCTGTTATTAAGAAAACACCCCTCGCCCTTGGCGGCCCAGAATACTTCGTCCCGGGTCGGCTCAAACACCATTCCGGCAACGATTTCGCCGCGATGCTCATGGGCAATGGAAATCGCGAAATGGGGAACGCCGTGCAGGAAGTTGGTCGTGCCGTCAAGCGGGTCGACGATCCAGCGATCGGCGGCATCCGCCGGCCCCGAGGCACCGCCTTCTTCCAGCAGCAGCGCGAATTCGGGGTGCGCTCTGGATAATTCGCTCTTGAGTATGCTTTCGGCCCGCCGGTCCGCCTCGGAGACGAAATCCGCCGGTCCCTTGCGCGAGACCTGGAGCTGTTCCACCTCGTTAAAATCGTGGATCAGGCTGCGCGCGGCCTTGCGCGCGGCCGCGTCCATTACGTTGATGATCGGCGGTCGCATCGGTCTATCCGTTCTTTTCGATTTGCCCGGGCCGGTTTCGCCCGCCGTTCAAAATCAGTCCTTGGCGCGCTCGACATAGGATGCATCCGCCGTCGCCACGACGACGCGCGTTCCCATCTCGATATGCGGCGGCACCATCGTCTTGACGCCGTTCTCCAGTATCGCAGGCTTATAGGACGAGGACGCCGTCTGGCCCTTTACCACCGCATCGGCTTCGATGATTTCCAGCGTCACGTGCTGCGGCAACTGAACGCCGATCGGCATTCCGTCGACCGTATTGACGGTGACCGTCATGCCTTCCGACAGGAAAACAGCGGCTTCGCCGGCCATCTCACGGTCGACCGTGAACTGGTCGAAGGTCTCGGAATCCATCAGGGTGATCTGATCGCCTTCGCCGTAGAGCATGGTGCATTCCCGCTCGTCCGTCATGAGCTTCTCGACCGATTCCTGGGTGCGGAACCGTTCATTGGTCTTGGTGCCCGTCTTCACGTCCCGCATGTCGACGGCGATAAAGGCGTTGCCCTTGCCCGGCAGAATGAGCTCGTACTTTGTGATCAGAAACTGTCGGCCCTGATGCTCGATGGCATGGCCGGGCCGTAAGGTGTTCGCATTGACCTTCATGGCGGAATCGCTCTTGTTTCGAAATGGCGTGCCGATGTGGATTTCGGCGCGCCGGAACCTAGCAGGTCGGATCGGGCTGTTCAACGAATCCGGTCGTTTTCCGGCGGGTCTTTGTAAAGGTGGCTCTCTCCTCGCCAGTCCTCTATCCGCCAGTGCCCGTCTCCTTCCTCTCGTGCGTAGCTGGGGCCGACGGGACTCTTGCCTTGGCCGCCCGGGATGTCGAGGACGTAGGTTGGCTGTCCCAGCCCCGACAGCCGGCCGCGCAGGGCGCGTACGATGCGCCGGCCGACCGAGAGCGCCGTGCGGAAATGACCTGTTCCCCGTGCGAGATCGGCGTGGTGCAGGTAGTAGGGCTTGATCCGGTTTTTCAGCAGCGCCCGCATCAGCGCCTCAATAGTATTTTCGTCATCGTTGACGCCCTTGAGAAGGACCGTCTGGCTCAGCATCGGGATGCCGGCATCGACAAGCCGGCTCACCGCAACCCTTGCCGGGGGAGACAGTTCCCGGGGGTGATTGCAGTGCAGCACGACGAACAGGGGCGTTTCCCGCCTCAGCGCGGCAATAAGGTGTGTATCGACCCGTTCCGGGACGGCGACCGGGACGCGCGTGTGAATGCGGACGATTTCGACATGCGGGATCCTGTCCAGCGCGTCCATGATTCCCGCCAGACGCCGGGGAGACAGCGTCAGCGGATCGCCGCCGGACAGGATGACCTCGAAAATTTCGGGATGGTTCCGGATGTAATCGAGCGCTGCCTCCAGCGCCGCTCCGTCGAGGACCTGCCCGCCCACCGCTTCGCGGCGAAAGCAGAACCTGCAATAGACAGGGCATATCAGCAACGGCGTGAGCAGCACCCGGTCCGGATAGCGGTGAACGATGCCCCGGACCGGAGAGTGGGCATCGTCGCCGATCGGATCGGCCAGGCCGTCGCCGTCTGCCTCCCGGGAGTCGGGTACAAACTGCCGCGCGATCGGGTCATTCGGGTCGTCCGGGTCGATCAGCCCCGCCAGGGCGGGGGGGATGGCGATGGGAAGGGTTTCCGCCGCGGCGCGGGCGTTGTCGGTATCCTGTGTTTCGATGAGGCCCGCCGCGGCGAGCGCTTCGGGCGTGCGCATTGTGCGGTCGGAACGGCCCCGCCGCTGGACAAGCTTTCGAACCACATTCATCTTGAACCTCACGCTTTAATGGAAGCGAACACGGACTCGGCAAATGAATGACACTCCGTCGGGAGACAGGCAATCCTCTGGCGCCGCCTCCGCCGGGGGGGAATGGTGGCGGGCCGACCGGCTGGCGGAGAAACTGCCGCGCTTGCGCGCCCGAAACCGGGCGGCTGCCGGCATGCGGGAGTGGTTCTCCGCGCATGATTTCGTTGAGGTCGAAACCCCGGCGCTCCAGATCTCGCCCGGTCTGGAACCGCAGCTTCGCGCCTTCGCGACCCGTCTCTTCGAGCCGTTCGAGGAGAATGGGCAGACCCTGTACCTTCATACCTCGCCGGAATTCGCCATGAAGAAGCTGCTGGCAGGCGGCATGGAACGGATCTTCCAGCTGTCCCGCGTCTGGCGCAATGCGGAACGATCGGCGCTGCATCACCCTGAATTCACCATGCTGGAATGGTACCGGGCGCGCGCCGGATGGCGCGATATCGCGTCCGACTGCGAAGCGCTTGTCCATGACGTGGCGGGAAAGGGGGGCCTGTTGCATCGCGACGGAAAAACCTGCGACCCGACCCGGAACTGGGAATTTCTTTCGGTCGCGGATGCATTTTGCCGCGATGCAAATATCGATCTGATGGAATCGCTGTCCGATCCCGCCGCGCCTGACAGGGACGTGCTGGCCGAGGCTGCGAAACGAGAGAGTATCCGCATAGCGGACAGCGATGGCTGGGACGATATTTTCCATCGCATCATGCTCGAACGGGTCGAGCCGTCGCTCGGCGGCGTCGTGCCGACGGTGCTTCATTCCTGGCCCGCGCCGCTGGCGTCGCTCGCGCGGATCGACCCCGCGGATTGCCGTCTTGCCGAGCGGTTCGAGGTCTATGCCTGCGGAGTAGAGCTTGCCAACGGGTTCGGCGAACTGACGGATCCTGCCGAGCAGCGACGCCGGTTCGAGGCCGATATCGAGCGCAAGAAATCGCTGACCGGCGAGGTATACCCGATCGATGAAGAGTTCCTGTCCGCGCTTGGCAGTATGCCGGAGTCTGCCGGTATCGCGCTCGGTTTCGACCGGCTTGTCATGCTGCTCACGGGGGCGCCGACAATCGACGATGTTCTCTGGGCTCCGGTAACAGGCTCTTAAACAAGTCTTTAACCATCGGCGTTAACATCGCCGCGTCATGGATTTTCGCTTCAAAATGCCCTTGCGTGGCGCGGCCGTTGCGGCCTCGATTCTCGCTGCTTCCTCGGCTTCCGCCCAGGAGGATATTTCGACTGTCTATTCCGGCCAGTCGATAACCGTTGTCGTCGGCGCCGCGACTGGATCGTTGCAGGACCGGTATGCGCGGGTCATCGGGCGATATCTGATCAAGCATGTTCCCGGCAGTCCGACCATCCGCTACCGCAACATGCCGGGAGCCTCCGGACAAAAGGCCGCGCTCTGGCTGTTCAGTACAGCGACTCGCGATGGGCTCACTTTCTCCTCCCTGACGCCCGATGTTATCGCCGGACCGTTGCTGGGCGATGAGAAGGACAAGAAATTCGACCCCCTGAAGTTCAATTTCATCGGGAGCGCGGCGAGCCCGGTCTATATCTGCCTGTCCCGGCCGGACGCGCCCGCCGCGAGCTTTTCCGAAGTCCGCTCCAGGCGGCTGGTTATGGGCGCGCTGAAGGAAGGCGGCGCTACCCAGGATATTTCCTACGCGCTGATCAACCTTGCAGGCGCGCGTTTCCGAATCGTGCCGCATTATCGCGACAGGGTGGAACTGCTTGGCGCTCTTGAACATGGTGAAGTCCACGGCGCGTGCGGGTTCAGCTGGTCCACGCTCCGGACCCGCTGGCCGGAACTGCTCAAGGAAAAGAAAACCGTCCTGTTTCTCCAGGTGGCTCTCAAGCCCCGACGCGATCTCACAAGGCTTAACGTTCCCATCGTGTGGGACTTTATCGATTCCACCGAGGACCGAACCGCGCTTGAACTTCTGGCAAGGGCGCAGCAGGTCGGGATTCCCTACGCGGCGCCGCCCCGCGTGCTGCGTCGCCGCGTCGCCGCTCTTCGCGTGGCCTTCGAACGCACCATGAAGGACCTCGAATTCAAGGCCGAGACACGCAAGGCCAAACTCGACCTGTCGCCGATCTATGGCGACGACCTGCAACGGGTCATCGAAAAAATCTATCAGACGCCGTCCGAAACGGTTGCGAAGGCGCGCGCTGCGCGCCGACCCGGCGGCTGAACATCGCTTGGCGCTTTTTCCCTGAAACGGTTATGATTCAGCCTTCCCAGCTATCAGGAGGCGCGTCATGGCGACCCAGCTTGAAAGCCGTTCCGGAATGACCTTCAGACCGCTTTCCCCTGCAATCGGGGTGGAGGCGGTAGGGGTGGATCTGTCGAAACCACTCGACGCCGAACTCGCTTCCGATCTGAAGCGTGTCTGGGCGGAACATTCGATCCTGCTGGTTCGGGGGCAGGACCTTTCCGACGAAGACCAGTTTCGGTTTGCCCGGCATTTCGGCCCGATAGCGCCGCGTCCCAAGCCGCCGGTCGAAAAGCGCGACTACGTACCCGATCCGGAAAATCCGATGCATCTGGTGACCGACCGGGTGGATGAGCAGGGTCGCAGGCTCGGCTCGCTCGGTCATGGTGAGATGTGGTTTCACACCGACAAGTGCTACGTGCCGGCGCCGCACCGGGCATCGGCGCTTTACGCCATCGAAATTCCGACTGAAGGCGGGCACACGAAATTCGCCTCTCTCTATGCCGCCTATGACCGGCTTCCGGACGATCTTCGCGAAACCCTCGAGGGACGCCGGGCGCTGCAGGTCTACGATTACACGAAGACCGATGTCGCTTCGGTGGATGCAAAGCTGGAAGAGCTCATGCATTTCTGGCAGCCGGTGTTCGTAACCAATCCGGATACCGGACGCCGGGCCCTGTACGTTAACCGGCTGATGACCGCCCGGATCGAGGGGATGGACGAGGAAGAGAGCCGCGAGACGCTGGATCGGCTGTGCGATCTGATTGAGGCGCCTGACAATGTATACGAGCATGTCTGGCAGCCCGGTGACATTATCGTGTGGGACAATCTGTCGAGTCTGCATGCCCGCACGGACTGGCCCCATGACCAGCGCCGGACGCTGCGCCGCTGCACCGTTGAGGGCGTCGAATTGCGGTAAAAGCCCCATCGGCGCTAGAATTCATTGGCGAAATCTACGGAGCCCGCGCATGGCAACCCAGCTGAAAAACCCGACTGAGCTCGATTTTGTCCCGCTTTCGCCCGCTATTGGAGTCGAGGCGCGGGGCATCGATCTGTGCGAGCCGGTCGACCCGGATACGCAGGCCGCACTGCGCGCCGCCTGGGCGGAAAATTCGGTTCTGCTGGTGCGTGGGCAGGATTTGAGCGAGGAGCAGCAATTCGCCTACGCGCGTCTGTTCGGCGAAGTCGCCGACCGGGTCAAGCCGCCGGTCGAAAAGCGCGACTACCGGGCCGATCCCGAGAACCGGATGCAGCTCATCACCAATCGTCTGGATGATCAGGGCAGGCCGCTCGGTTCTCTGGGCGACGGCGAAATGTGGTTTCACACCGACAAATGCTATGTCGAGAAACCGCACCGGGCTTCGTTCCTGTATGCGGTCGAAATCCCGTCCGAGGGCGGTCACACGAAATTCGCCTCGCTTTATAACGCGTATGACCGGCTGCCCACCGACATCAGGGAACGGATCGAGGGGCGCAGGGTCCTGCAGGTATACGATTACGGCAAGGTGGAGGCGGCTGACGTCGACGAACGTCTCGACGAGCTGCTGCATTACTGGCAGCCCATGGTGGTCGCCAATCCGGATACGGGGCGCAGGGCGGTCTATGTCAGCCGGCTGATGTCGCTGCGGATCGAGGGGATGGACGAGGACGAGAGCCGGGATGTGCTGGAAACGATCTTCGATATCGTCGAGGCCGAGGACAATATCTACGAACATGTCTGGCGGCCCGGCGACATCCTGCTGTGGGACAATCTGTCCTGCGTTCATGCGCGCACCGACTGGCCGCCGGAACAGAACCGGACGCTGCGCCGGGTGACGATCAGGGGCGAGGCGCTCTCATAAGGGAGAAACGGGACATGGCGACCGCGACCGATATGGCCGGCCTCACGGTGACGAAACTAGATGCTGCTCTCGGTGCCAGGGTCGAAGGCGTCGATCTGTCGGAGCATCTGTCGCCTGCGGTGCTGCAGGCCCTTCGGGCCGCCTGGACCGAGCACCTCGTCCTGCTGTTTCCGGGGCAGAAATTCGTTGCGGATGACCAGTTGCGCTTTGCCGAAAATTTCGGGCCCATCAAGCGGCGTGGCCGTCCGGCGGAACGGCGCCCGGAAGGGCCAGGACGCGATTACGACGCGCAGGTCATGTTTATTTCGAACATTGTCGAAAACGGCCGGCCTGTCGGGTCTCTGCCGGACGGCGAGATGTGGTTCCATCATGACGGCTGCTACAAGGAATTTCCCCAGCGCGCCTCTTTTCTCTACGCCATTGAGTTGCCGTCAACGGGCGGGAACACCTGTTTCGCCAACATGTACGCGGCATACGACAAGGTGCCGCAGGCCCTGAAGACGATGCTGGCCGACAGGACGGCGCTCCATGTCTATGACTATGAGACGCGCGGCACGTTCGATATCGACGCCGGTCTGGACGGGGTGGCGCATTTTTCGCATCCCGTCTTCATCCGCCATCCGGATTCAGGGCGGACCGCCCTTTACGTCAATCCGCTGATGACGGCGCGGATCGACGGGTTGCCGCGGGACGAGAGCCGGGCCGTGCTGGAGGAGCTGTTCGCCATCGGACAGGACAAATCCGTGGTCTACGAACATGTCTGGACGCTCGACGATTTCCTGATGTGGGACAATCTGTGCTCGATGCATGCCCGGACAGATTTTCCGGCCGAAGAACGACGCCTGCTCCGGCGCTGCGTCGTCGAAGGGACGCGGCCGGAGCGGGCATAGCAAGCAGCCGGCGCCGCCAGTCTGACTTCTCGACGGCGCCTCCCGGACGGTTACGGCGTTTCGTTCAGAAACTCTTCGAGCTGTCGGCGCAGGAGGTCGGACTGCCTTGCAAGCTCGCCGGATGCATCCCGCATCTGCGACGCGGCCGTACCGGTCTCGCCTGCCGACTGCTGCACGCCCGCGATATTGCTCGAAACTTCCTGCGTGCCGCTCGCAGCCTGCTGAACGTTCTCCGCGATTTCCCGTGTTGCGGTGATCTGTTCGCTGACCGACTGGGAAACCGTCTTGGCGATTTCGCTCATCTTGCCGATTGTTCCGCTAATGTCGCCGATGGCCGATACGGCGCCCGACGTTGCTTCCTGAATATCGACGACCTGTTGTGAAATCTCTTCCGTGGCCTTTGCCGTCTGGGTTGCCAGGTTTTTGACTTCCGAGGCGACGACGGCAAACCCCTTGCCGGCTTCGCCCGCCCGGGCGGCTTCGATCGTTGCATTGAGCGCCAGCAGGTTGGTCTGCGACGCAATGTCGTTGATCAGGTTGACAACCTCGCCGATCTTGTTCGCCGCTTCGGCAAGGCCCTGAACTTGTTCGTTGGTTTTTTCCGCTTCTGCGACGGCATCGTTTGCAATGCGGTCGCTCTCGATGACCTGTCGACCGACTTCCTGAACCGAACTGGATGACCGTGGCAGCCGCATCGGAGAAAGCTTCAACAAACCTCCAGACCGTCGCCAGCGCGGCGGAAGAACTGACGTCTTCCGTTCGCGAGATCGGCCGCCAGGTAACCGAGACCAACCGGATTGCCGTGGAGGCCGTTGCCGACTCTGAAAACGCAAACGCAAAGGTTCAGGGGCTGGCCGAAGCGGCGCAGAAGATTGGCGATGTGGTCGAACTGATCAATGACATCGCCAGCCAGACCAATCTCCTTGCCCTGAACGCCACCATCGAGGCCGCACGGGCAGGAGAGTCCGGGAAAGGCTTCGCCGTCGTTGCTTCGGAGGTGAAATCGCTCGCGACACAGACGGCAAAGGCGACCGAGGAAATTGCCGTCCAGATCGAGGGTGTCCGGGATGCCACCGGCGAGGCCGTTTCGGTTATCGGGAGCATTTCCGGGGTGATTGGCAGGATGAACGAGAATTCGGGTGCTATCGCCGCCGCAGTCGATCAACAAAGTGCTGCAACGCAGGAAATAGCCGCCAACGTCCAGCAGGCTGCGCAGGGTACGCAGGAAGTGAACGGCAATATCATCGACGTCAGCCGGCTGGTTTCCGAGACCGGAGAATCTGCCTCTCAGGTCCTCGGCGCTGCTAATGAGCTGGCGCAGCAGAGCGAGGGCATGCGGGCCAAACTGAACGAATTCCTGCAGCAGATCAGGGCGGCCTGATCCCGTATCGTTTCAGCAATCGTCTGCTGAAAAGGCCGGGATCGACCCCACGGGCACCTCGGCGAAAATACGGTTGAAGGCGCGCACCGCTTCGGGCGCGCCTTCGCCGTATTCCCATACGCCCGCGGCGACCGAAATGAAATCGGCGCCGGCGCCGATCACCGGGCGACAATTTTCTACCGTGATCCCGCCGATAGCGACGCAGGGCGTCAGCATCGATTCCTGCCAGCGCGACAGGGTTTCCAGATCGGCGCGCGATTTCGGCGATTTGGTGGTCGAGCCGAAAAACGCGCCGAACGCCACGTAATCGGCGCCCGCTTCCGCGCCTTCCATGGCGAGATGGATCGAGTTGTGACAGGTCACGCCGACGATTGAATCGTCGCCCATCAGGCGGCGCGCTTCTTCGTAGGGCGTGTCGTCCTGCCCGACATGGACGCCGTCGCATCCAAGCTCCGCGGCAAGGTCCGGGCGGTCGTTAATGATGAAGGCGACGTCGCGCTCCTGCACGATGGACAACAGCACCTCGGCAGCGCGCCTGACCGTATCGTCGTCCTCCTTGAGCCGAAGCTGAAAACAGGCGACTTCGGCAGCATCCAGGGCCGCTGCAAGCGTGTCGGCGAACCCCGAAAGGGTCTCGCCGCCGATATCCGGCGGCGAGATCAGATAGAGCCGGCAGGGGTCAGGCGAAGGTTCCAAAGAAGCGCCTCCGCGACTACGAACTACATTTTCCCCTGATAGATCCTGATGATCGAATCCAGCATCGCCAGCGCCTCGTCGCGCGGCCGCTGGAAGGTGTTGCGGCCGATGATCGAGCCGTTGCCGCCTCCGTCGCGGATGGCGCGCACCTCGTTGAAGATGCCGTCGAGGTCCTTGGCCTCGCCGCCCGAGAACACCACGATACGGCGGCCGTTAAAGCAGCTCTGCGTAACGTGCGAGATCCGCGCCGCCAGGGTCGAGACGTCGATCTTGCGGTCCTTGTAGACCTTCTTCGCCGCGTCGAGGAACATCGCATCCGTCGGCGGCTTGACCTTGATGATGTGCGCGCCGAGCTGGCAGGCAAGATGGGCGGCGTAGGCGCAGACATCCATCGCGGTTTCGCCCTCGCGCGATACCATGCCGCCGCGGGGATACGACCACATGACCACGGCGAGCCCGACCGACTTGGCTTCCTCGGCCAGTTCCCGGATTTCCTCGATCTGTTCGTACTGGTCTTCGGAGCCGGGATAGATGGTGAAGCCGATCGCCGCGCAACCGAGCCGCAGCGCATCGCTTACCGTGGCGGTGACGGCCTGGTCCTTGTTGCTGCTGAGCGAGTTGGCGCCGTTGCATTTGAGGATGGTGGGAACCGCGCCGGCAAATGTGTCCGCACCCGCTTCGAGCTGGCCGAGCGGCGCTGCATAGGCGTTCAGCCCGGCGTCGATGGCGAGCTGATAATGATAGTGCGGATCGTAGGCATCCGGGTTGGGGGCGAAGCTGCGCGCCGGGCCGTGCTCTACGCCCTGATCGACCGGCAGGATCACCATCTTGCCGGTGCCGCCGAGCTTCCCGTGCATCAGGATCCGGCACAGATTTGCCTTGGTGCCGGGCGTGTCGGATTCATAGCCCGCGAGAATCTTCTTTACGCGCTGTGTGACTTTCATCGATTTCGTCCCCTGGTTTTCTCGTGTTTTCTGCACGTCGTGGCGGAGCCGTCGGGCGACCCTGCATTCGCGTTCGTTATACTTGAATCGCGCGCCGCCGAAAAGCTATCGGCGGCTCCTGCCTGTGAGCAAATCCGCCAGGGGAGTTTCAACGCCCGGCGGCCGGCGCGGGTCCAGGACACGCCTGGGTCGAGAGACGACAGTCGCTCCCGCCTGTTCCGCGATGGCCGCAACCTTTCGCCGCGCCGCGGGTTTGCCGCCCAGCGCCACAATCGTGACCCCCTGGCGCAATGCGGCGAGTGCTCGGCCGGGCTCATCGCCGCAATCCAGAACGGCGGTCACGGAAACGTCGGGAAATTCGTCGCTGATTGCCCTGACGATTTCTTCGAACCAGATTGGGCCTATTGAGGATGCGGCCCCCGGGAAACTCCACAATTCCAGGTTCGTGCCGGTTGCGCGCGCTGCTTCGCACCAGTCTCTGGCGTCGGCGATTCCCCGAAAGAGCACCGCACGCGGCTTGTTCGCGGACGATTTTCCCTGACTGACCATGGCGCCGAAGTGTGCCACGCAATGGAGCGAACCGCCAACGGCAGCGCCGCTGGCTTCCTGCGCCGTTTCCAACCCTGATGATTGACGCTTTGCGCGGGCGCGGCCTATGTTCCCCGCCATGGAACAGCTGGAACACGCAGAACAGAGACTGGCGTCGGCGCTCGACAGGCTTGAGGCGGCGGCGGCGCGCGTGACCGGTTCGAAAGCCGTGGCCGCCGTGGATGGCGAGCTTGCCGCCTTGCGCGAACGGTGCGAATCTCTGGAAGCGCGCAATCGAGAGATTACGCAGCGACTGGATACGGCCATCGTTCGTCTTCAGCGCGTGCTTGACGCCGACGAGAAAGCGAAAGCCAGCAATGGCGCAGGTTGAAATCCGCATTAACAGCCGGGCCTACCGGATTTCCTGCGATGACGGTCAGGAAGAACATCTGACGCGGCTCGCTGCATTCGTCGACAAGCGGGTGCAGGAGCTGGTGGCATCGGTAGGACAGGTCGGCGAAGAACGGTTGCTGGTCATGGCGAGCCTGCTGATCGCCGACGAGCTGTCCGAGACCTTTGCGAGCATCGAAGCCGGTCAGGACGGGGGCGACGACGGATCGGTGAAAACCATCGAAGCCGCGGCGGAGCGAATCGAGCGAATCGCAGCAAAACTGACGGCCGCCTGAAATATCTCACCGGAATTCCCCTTGGTAGGGGAAATCGGTGATATAGTCTGCCCAGAGCGGTAGCTGTGCGGTGCGCGAGAAACCGTATCCCTGGGGCCAATAAACACCTCTAGGGAGCTGTCCCTGCCAGGATCCTGGTCCCGGTACACGGCGCCCACCTGCTTTAGCAGGCCTTAAGAGGATGCACCTTCGGACGGCCGCTTGGCGCCGCTCGCCTTTCCTGACGACAGAAAATTTATGCTCTCAGCCAGCCGGATCGATCTCGCCAAACAGTCAATGCGGGAGGAGCGGGCGCGGGCGCGCCGTCTCGCTCATCGCGAAGGCGGCCGTGCGGCAGCCCTCGCGATCATTGAAAAATTTCAGGAAGCCCGGCAGCGCGGGCTGGCGGTAAATCCCGGCGATGCGGTTTCCGGCTATTGGCCGATGCGCGACGAGATGGATATTCGCGGCCTGCTCGCCCGGCTGCATGGAGAAGGCATGATCTGCGCGTTGCCGGTGGTGGCGGCGAAGGACAGGCCGCTGATATTCCGCCGCTGGCGCCCGGACGACGCGCTGGAAGGCGGCGCGTTCGGCCTGTCGGAACCGTCCTCCGACAAGGCCGACATCGATCCGCGAGTCATTCTGGTGCCGTTGCTGGCGGTCGATGCGTCGGGCAACCGGCTTGGTTACGGCGCCGGCTATTACGACAGGACGCTGGCTGAACGGCGCGCGCAGGGTCCCGTCGTCGCCGTGGGGATCGGGTTCGAGGCGCAGCGAGTGGCGGCGTTGCCCGTCGACGGTTACGATCAGCGTCTCGACTGGCTGGTGACCGAACAGTCTGTCACACGGTTTGGCGGATAGGGGGGAACGCGTGAGAATTCTGATTTGCGGCGACGTGGTGGGACGTGCGGGCAGGCGCGCCGTCTGCGATGCGCTGCCCGGGCTGCGTCGGTCGCTCGATCTCGATTTCGTTGTCGTCAACGGAGAGAACGCCGCTGGCGGCTTCGGAATCACGGCAAAAATCTGCAACCAGTTTCTCGACGCTGGCGCCGATGCCGTCACCACCGGCAACCATGCCTGGGACCAGAAGGACATCGTGCCGCATTTCGACAAGGAAAAGCGATTGCTCCGCCCGCACAACTACCCCGAAGGAACGCCGGGGTCCGGTGTCGGCGTTTACGAGGCGCAGGACGGGCGCAGGGTGGCCGTGCTGCATTTTATGGGGCTGCTGTTCATGCCGTCGCTCGACGATCCGTTCGCGGGGGTCGACCGGGCCATGCTCAACCGGAAGATGGGCGGCGACAACGATCTGGCCGCCATCGTCGTCGATTTTCATGCCGAAGCGACCAGCGAGAAAATGGCGTTCGGCCATATGCTGGACGGCAGGGTTTCCACGGTAGTCGGGACGCACAGCCACGTGCCCACGGCGGACTGCCAGGTCCTGCCCGGCGGCACCGGCTACATGTCCGATATCGGCATGTGCGGCGATTACGATTCCGTCATCGGCATGAAAAAGGAAGGATCGATCCATCGGTTCCGCAGCAAGCTGCCCGGCCCGCGGCTGGAGGCGGCGGGCGGAGAGGCAACGTTATGTGCGGTTCTGGTGGAAACCGACGATGCAACCGGGCTTGCCCGGTCGATCGAACCGGTCCGGATCGGCGGCAGGCTCGCGCCCGCCATGCCGACCCGTTAAGCCGGGATAATCTCAGGCGGCCCGAACCGTATGCAGGAAGCTGTCGACCTGCATCTTGAGGGCTTCGCCCTGTTTCGATAGCTCTTCGGAGGCGCTCAGGACGTGGTTCGCCGTCTCGCCGGTTTCGCTGGCGGCGCGGTTCACCTGCTCGATATTGCCGGTGACGGACTGCGTGCCCGATGCGGCCTGCTGCACATTTTCCGCGATCTCCTTTGTAGCGGAATTCTGCTGTTCGACAGCGGTGGCGACCTTTGTCGATATTTCGTTGATCTGGCCGATGACATCCGAGATTCCCTCGATAGCCTTCACCGCATCGCCGGTCGCGTTCTGAATGTCGGAGATCTGGGTGCCGATTTCCTCGGTTGCCTTGGCTGTCTGCGTGGCAAGAGATTTGACTTCGGATGCAACGACGGCAAAGCCCTTGCCGGCTTCTCCGGCGCGCGCCGCTTCGATGGTGGCGTTGAGCGCCAGAAGGTTGGTCTGGCTGGCGATGTCGTTGATCAGGTCGACCACATCGCCGATTTTCTGAACGGCGTCCGCCAGCCCCTGCACCTTGCGGTTGGTGCTGTCCGCTTCGGCAACGGCCTCGGTGGCGATTGTCTTCGCTTCGGAGACCTGATCGCTGATTTCGCCGACGGAACTGGAAAGCTGGCCGGCAGCGGCGGCCACGGTCTTGATGTTCGAGGTAGCCTCCTCTGACGCGGAGGCAACGGCGGAAGACCGGGTGCTGGTGTCTTCGGCCGTGCGGGTCATCTCTTCCGCCGAAGCCCGCATTTCGGTCGTCGCGCTCGATACGGCCTCAATGACGCTCATGACGTTCTTTTCGAAATCGTCCGCCATCGACAGCATCGAATTCCTGCGCTCTTCCTCCGCCCGCTGTTCCGCTTGCTGGGCCCTGAGTTTCCGTTCCTCGCTGCGCGCCTTGTTCTGTTTCCAGATATGAAGTGTGTCGCACATGTCGCCGATTTCGTCCTTCTGTCTCAGCGACGGCACTTCGACCGAAACATCGTCCGCGGCGAGCCGCTGCATGGTCTCGGTAATCAGCCGGATCGGCCTGGCAGCCCGGTGGCCGACAAACATGCCGGCGGATATGAACACGCCGACGCAGACGAGAAGGGCAGTGGCGAAAAGCATGACTATCTCTTCCCAGAGCGCAAAGGCTTCGTTGAGCGGAACGCGGACCAGCGCCGACCAGCCGAGACCTGGATAGCCGTATGCTCCCTTGGCGAACGAATAGCCGGCTGCCTGGTCGATCTGCTTTCGCGCATGGGCTGATATCATGGCGCCATTGCCGCCCTTGATGGCTTGCTGCGCAACTGCAACACCCGCGCTTGCGAGATTCAGCTTTCCGACGACGTCAAAGTTTCGCTTGTAGCCGGCGATGCCCGAAAAATTCTGTCCCCTGGGATCGAAATCGACGAGGACAGTCCCCTTCCGGTCGATCAGCGTCACTTCGGTATTGGCCATGCCGTCGGCCGCCATCTTGTCATAGAACTGCGCGACGATTTCCTCCACCAGCCCGAAATCGGCGAAGTTCACCCAGATACCGATTTTCTGGCCGAGCGAGTCGTAGACCGGCGCGCTAAAGGGGATCACATACCCGTCATCGCCATAGAGTTTCGCGATCATCTCGTTCCGGGAGGGCTGGCTGACGGCGGTGCCGGTCAGGCCGTTCTTTCCCTTGAGGAAATTTTCCGTCAAGGCATCCTTGAACCAGGGTTCGTTGGAAACCGAACGGCCCAGCAAGCCGTCCGTTGCGATGTCCTTGCCGGAAGCATCGACCGAATTGACCGCGATAACCTTGCCGTCGAGGCTGACCAGCAGCATGAGCCTGTATATGCCGTATCCGGTCATGTAACCGTTCATGGCATGGACCAGCGGATTATCCTTCCCGGGAAAATTCCAGTTTTCCTGCTGGTGGGCGGCGCTATTGAGGCCAAACGCCTGCACGTCGCCGTACCGTTCGAAAAGGTTGCGGTCGATCGCGTCGTTGATGCCGACGGCATTCTCCATGACCTTCGTCGTCAGCGCCTGCTTGATCTTTCCTTCCTCGGTGAAAAGGATGCCGAACAGGGCGATGCCGGGAAGCAGCCCGAATGCCAGCAGCAGCAGGGTCAGTTTTCCGCGGACCCCGAGCGAAAGAAACCCGGTTGGTTTTTGCGTTATCGACGGATTGTCCGCTGTCGTTGTTTCGCCAGCGATAACGTCGCTTTTTTCCGTATCGGTGACTGCGTTCATCGTGAAGCCCCTATGTAGCTAATTCGAGTAGCACTGGTTGTATTTTTATCCCGTAATTTCTCCGGGTGAATGATCGGTTAATTCAGATAAAATTTTTATCGGATTGAATCCGTTTCGGCCTTGGGAGTACTACGGCGGAGCCGTCCCGGCGACCGGGGCTTGATGTGCGGTCTGTCGGTTGTGGTATAGATGTCGGGTGCCGTGATGCAGCGGCGAACCAGGAAAATCAGGAAATACGGAAGACGAAATGGCGGGACATTCCAAATTCAAGAACATCATGTACCGCAAGGGCGCGCAGGACAAAAAGCGCGCCAAGATATTCACCAAGCTGATCCGCGACATTCAGGTCGCGACACGCGCCGGCCTGCCGGATCCGGAAATGAATCCGGCGCTCAAGATGGCTGTGCAGGCGGCGAACGCGCAGAACATGCCCAAGGACAATATCGATCGCGCGATCAAGCGGGCGAGCGGCGAGGGCGACGGCGATTCCTACGAGGAAATCCGTTACGAAGGCTACGGGCCGGGTGGTGTCGCGCTGATCGTCGATGCGCTGACGGACAACCGGAACCGGACGGCGTCCGAGGTCCGGGCGGCCTTCACCAAGTTCGGCGGGTCGCTGGGCGAAACCAACAGCGTCAGTTTCCAGTTCGACCGTGTCGGGCTGATCGCCTACCCGGCCGACGTGGCCGATGCTGACGCCATGTTCGAGGCGGCGCTGGAAGCCGGCGCCAGCGACGTCGAATCGTCCGATGACAGTCATGAGATCGTTTGTGCGCCCGACGATTTCGGCCAGGTCCGGGCTGCGCTTGAGAAACAGTTCGGCAAGGCGGAGGAAGCCGATCTCGGCTGGCGTCCGCAATCCACCGTACCGGTCGACGAAGACAAGGTCGAGACCCTGCTGAAGCTGATCGAGGCGCTTGACGACAGCGACGACGTGCAGAGCGTCTCGGCGAATTACGAAATCGACGACGCTGTGCTGGAACGGATGGCGGGCTGAGACCTGCCGGTTCCCGGAACCGAAATGAAAAACCCCGCTTCCGGAGAAGCGGGGTTTTCCGTTAACAGTGGTCTGACGCCCGTTACGCGGCCCGGACGTCTTTCAGGAACCGGTCAAACTGTTCCCTGAGACTCTCGCCCTGCTGCGACAGTTCCGCAGCGACGCTCAGGACCTGGCTGGCGGCTGATCCCGTCTCGGACGCCATCTTGCTGACATGGACGATATTGCCGTTCACCTCGTTGGTGCCGGCCGCCGCCTGCTGCACGTTGCTGGCGATCTCCTGCGTAGACGCGCCCTGTTCCTCCACCGCCGCGGCGATCGCCGTCGAAATGTCGCTGATCTGACCGATTGTGCCCGAGATCTGCTCGATCGCAGTGACGGCATCTGTGGTGGCGTCCTGTATACCGACGATCTGGCCGCCGATTTCCTCGGTCGCCTTTGCGGTCTGGTTGGCAAGCGATTTGACTTCCGATGCGACGACGGCAAAACCCTTGCCCGCCTCGCCGGCGCGCGCGGCCTCGATCGTTGCGTTGAGCGCCAGCAGGTTGGTCTGGGACGCGATATCGTTGATCAGATCGACCACATCGCCGATCTTCTGCGCCGCTTCCGCGAGTCCCTGGACCTTCTGGTTGGTATCGGAAGCCTCCGTGACCGCGTTCTGGGCGATGCGAGAGGAATCGGACACCTGCCGGCTGATTTCTCCTACCGAAGCCGAGAGTTCTTCCGCTGCAGCGGCTACGGTCTGTAGGTTGGTGGTAGCCTCTTCCGATGCCGCGGCGACAGAAGACGATTGCACGCTGGTATCCTCTGCAGTTTTCGTCATGGCCTCGGCGGATGTGCGCATTTCGGTGGCTGCGGACGCCACGGTTTCGAGGACGATGGTTACCTGGCTTTCGAAATTCGCGATTATGGCGTCGACCTTTTCCGCCCGCCTCCGTTCCGCTTCCGCGCGATTCTGTTCTTCAAGTCGCTTCTGTTCTTCGGCCTCACGCTCCGAGCGCTCGCGTTCTTCCTTTTCGGCCGCAGCGCGTTTTTCAGTTTCCCGGGTCTCTTCCTGCAACCGTTCATTTTCGATCAGGTTGGTCTGGAAAACCTTCACCGACCTTACCAGGGTGCCGACCTCGTCTCCTGTTTCCGAGAGATCGATTCCGATCGATGTCTCTCCGTCCGCTAGACGCCCGGTTACGAAGGTCAGTTTTTTGATCGGCCCGACAATCCCCCGAATGATGAAAACTGCCCACAAAAGCGTTACCGCCAGCAGGCCCCCAATCAGACCGATGACCGTCCAGAAGCGGGTCGACGCCGAGGACTGAAGCGATATCGCTTTTCCGATCAGGTCAGCCGCAATCCGGTCTTCGACTTTTTTCAACAGGTCGATCTTCGCCGTGATTGTGTCGAACCACTGTTTTGCGGTTACGCCGCCGGTGTCGCCTGAGGCGATGCTGTCAATCGCGATCCTGCGGAGCCCCTCGACCTTTTCGACCGTTGGTCCTGAAACCGTGGCAGCGTAGAAATTCAGCTGATCCCGTGTCGCCGTCTTCCGGAACACCTCTGTCAGGCTGTTCTGAGCGGCGATCAGCCCGACGAACTGTTGGTAGCCCTTGGGCGAAAATTTCTGTGCCCCGAAACCGCCTGCGCCTGCCGCCCTTTCGCGGCCCGCGCGCTCCTTGCTCTGCAGCAAAGCCGTATAGGAAGCCAGCATATTATTGATGTCGGGATCCCGGCTCAGGTTTGTCGTATATTCAACGATAGTCAGAAGTTTCCCGATGGTTGGGGTGTAATATCCCGCCATCTGTCCGACGGTGGCCCGGACATTCGTGACTTCGGTTCGCATGGCGTCGAGTTTCCCCAGCGACGCCCGGGCGGTTGAAATCAGATCGGCAATCTCGGTTCCGAAAGTATCCGCATCGATTTTGGCTAACGCGGCGTTGAGTTTACGGGTCGTCTCATTGGTCTCTTTTTTCTGGACGTTCAGTTCTTCGGAAAAATTACGGCCCCCGCTGGTAATAAATCCTGCCGAAAACCCGCGTTCCTTTTGCAGTTCGTGAACGGTGGCGGAAATGATTTGGGCCTGGTCTGCCAGAAGGACGAGATTTTGCGTTTCCGATACGACGCGTCGGGCATCGAGGATAAGACTGAAGCCGAGCCACAGAGTCGCCAGAAGCGGCAGAACCAGCATCAGGGTCACTCTGACGCCGACTGGCCGATTGGCCAGGCTGAAGCGGGACGGAGATTTCTGAAATGTGCCCGGCCGCAGTGCCGCCGGGGAAAAATCCGCAGCCAGTTCGTATCCCGGCTCGTTATCTGATTGTATTTCGTTTGAAGTCATTTCGGCTCCTGATAAAGCGACTGGCGTCGCCGTCCGCTTTTACAGACAAGAACGTTTCGACTGGCAACCAAAATGGGCGGGTTGAATTGACATTCGGTTAATCCGGCGCCGATTGGGCGAGAAAATTCGCGCTATCCCGCTCAAGCCGCTAGCGGCACAATGATGGCAGCATAAAATTCGCAATTCTCCGTCTAATTGCTGCGCAATTACGCTAGATATGGTATAGAACAGCCGAATTGCCCACGACATGCGGCGATATGTCAAGCATGACATCAAGACTGTTCGAAGGCCGATTTCTGGATACCGGAATGCATCAGAAAACCCGGGTTGGGCTATGACCGTGACAATACTCGGGATCGACCCGGGGCTCCGCATCACCGGCTGGGGCGTGATCGAGGTCGCGGGCAACCGTCTGACCCACATCGCCGACGGCCATATCGACGTGCCGACGGGCGGAACGCTCGCGTCGCGCCTGTCCGCCCTGTATGCGGGCGTGGCCGAGGTACTGAAAGAATTTTCTCCGGACGAGGCGGCGGTTGAGGAAACGTTCGTCAACCGCAACGCCGCTTCCACTCTCAAGCTGGGCCAGGCGAGGGGCGTGACGCTGCTCGCCCCCGCACGTTGCGGCATCGAGGTCCACGAATACGCCACCAACCTTGTGAAGAAGTCGGTTGTCGGAACCGGGCATGCCGGCAAGGACCAGGTGACAATGATGGTGAAGACGCTGCTGCCCGGCGCAAGGCTGGAAAAGGCCGATGCCGCCGATGCGCTCGCGGTGGCGATCTGCCATGCGCACCATCGGGCGAGCAGGGCACGCGTGGATCGGGCGCTCCACGAAGCCGGGGCGCGCGGATGATCGCCAGGCTGACCGGTATTCTCGACGCGATCGGCGAAGACCACGCCGTGATCGACGTCAACGGGGTCGGGTATCTCGTCTTCTGTTCGGCGCGAACGCTCCGGACGCTGGGGGAGAGAGGCGCACAGGTCAGCCTCGCGGTCGAAACCCATGTACGCGAGGATCACATCCATCTTTACGGGTTCGCCGATGCTGTCGAACGGGACTGGTTCCGGTTGCTGACGACGGTTCAGGGGGTGGGCGCCAAGGTCGCGCTCGCCATACTCGGTACGCTGTCGCCGGAGGATCTCGCCAATGCGCTGATGGCCGAGGACAAGGCGTCGCTGACCCGGGCGCCCGGCGTCGGGCCGCGCGTCGCGACGCGCATTCTGACGGAGTTGCGTGACAAGGCGGGCGAGTTGACCTCGGTGCGGACGGCGCAGCTCAGCGCAGGCGAGGCGGCGCCGACAGGAGCGGTCGATGATGCCGTCTCGGCGCTGGTCAATCTTGGCTATCGACGCGCCGATGCGTTCGGCGCGGTCGCCCGGGCGGTCAAGGCGCTTGACGGCGAACCCGCTGTCGAGACGCTTGTCCGGGCCGGGCTCAGGGAGCTGAGCGCATGAGCGAGGCGCCGTCCGAAGAGCGAGTCGTTGGCGCCGGTTTGGCCGACGGCGATGCTGTCGATGTCGCTCTACGCCCGCAGACGCTCGGCGATTTCGTCGGTCAGAAACAGCTGCGCGAGAATCTCCGGGTGTTTATCGACGCGGCGCGCGGTCGTGGCGAACCGCTCGATCATGTGCTGTTTCACGGCCCGCCCGGTCTCGGCAAGACGACTCTGGCGCAGATCGTGGCGCGCGAGCTCGGCGTCGGCTTCCGGGCGACGTCAGGACCGGTGATTGCAAAGCCCGGAGACCTGGCTGCAATTCTGACCAATCTGGAGCCGCGCGATGTCCTGTTCATCGACGAGATCCACCGGCTGACGCCGGTGGTGGAGGAAATCCTCTACCCGGCGATTGAGGATTTTCAGCTCGACCTGGTGATCGGCGAAGGGCCGGCCGCCCGGTCGGTCCGTATCGATCTGGCGCCGTTTACGCTGGTCGGCGCGACGACCCGGTCGGGGCTGATGACAACGCCGCTGCGCGAACGGTTCGGTATCCCGCTCAGGCTGGATTTCTACACGCCGGACGAGCTCGAAAGCATCATCCGTCGCGCCGCCGACATGATCGGGCTGGCGCTGGCCGAGGACGGCGCCGCGGAAATTGCGCGGCGGGCGCGGGGAACGCCGCGGGTGGCCGGACGGCTGCTGCGCCGCGTCAGGGATTTCGCCGAACATGCCGGAGGCGGTCCGGTGGACGCGAAGGCGGCGGACCGGTCGCTCAACAGGCTTGAGGTGGATGCGCTCGGACTCGATGCGATGGACCGGCGCTATCTTACCTGCATCGGGGAAAACTATGGCGGCGGGCCGGTCGGCGTGGATACGCTGGCGGCGGCCCTGTCGGAACAGCGCGACGCCATCGAAGAGGTGATCGAACCTTTCCTGATCCAGCGCGGGCTCGTCCAGCGCACCCCGCGCGGCCGGATGCTGACAGAAGCCGGGTTCCGTCATGTCGACATAGCTCCCAACGCAAAGGCCATTGAGCAGCTCGACCTGCTCGGAGGTGAGGGCGCTGATGACGTCTGAGACCGGCGTATTCCGGGACGGGATGCATGTGTTCCCCGTTCGCGTCTATTTCGAAGATACGGATGCGGCGGGCGTCGTTTATTACGCCAACTATCTGCGGTTCGCAGAACGAGCCCGCACTGAAATGATGCGTGCCATAGGGGTGCCACATTCAGGGTTGATGAATGATCTCGGGCTGGTCTTCGTGGTGCATCGCTGCAACGCGGTCTACCGCCGGCCCGGACGTCTCGATGATGTGCTCGAGGTCTGGAGCGGCAATGTCGGGATGACGGGGACCGGTCTGTGGCTCGATCAGTACGTTCGGCGCGACGGCGAGGAACTGGTCGGCATGCGCGTCCGGCTCGCCTGCGTCGGGCCGGATGAACGACCGGCCAGGCTGCCAAGGGAGCTTCGTGAGGCGCTGTCGCCTTATGTTGGAGAAAGCAGAGTCGAATTTAATGATAACAAGGGTGCGTAAGGCATGAACGAAACGGCTGTGGCGTCCGCGGCGATCGCAGGGTCGGTCGCGCACGACCTGACTGTATGGGGGCTGTTCCTGCAGGCCGATCTGGTCGTCAAGATCGTCATGATCATGCTGGTGCTGGCGTCGGTATGGTGCTGGGCGATCATTTTCGAAAAACTCCTGAAGATGAAACGCCTGATGCGCCAGGCGGAAGAGTTTGAGGAAGGCTTCTGGTCGGGCGGGTCGCTGGAAGACCTTTACGACCGGATCGGCGACCGCCCGACCCATCCGATGGCGTCGATCTTTACCGCGGCGATGCGGGAATGGCGCCGATCGGCGTCGCGCGGGCTGTCGGATGTCGCTGCCAAGGCCGGCCTCGCCCAGCGCATCGAACGCGTTATGCATGTAACGCTGGGGCGAGAAATGGACGGGCTCGAAAAGAACATGACTTTTCTCGCTTCGGTCGGGTCGACTGCGCCCTTTATCGGGCTGTTCGGCACCGTCTGGGGCATTATGAATTCGTTCCAGGCCATCGCCCAGTCGAAGGATACGTCGCTGGCCGTCGTTGCGCCCGGTATCGCGGAAGCGCTGTTCGCGACTGCGCTGGGGCTCGTTGCCGCCATCCCTGCCGTGGTCGCCTATAACAAGATTTCGACCGATCTCGGGCGTTATGCGGCGCGGCTCGAATCGTTTTCCAACGAATTCACCGCAATTCTGTCGCGCCAGTTCGAGGAGGACGGCTGAACATGGCGATGGAACTCGGACCCGGGCGGAGCGCCGGCGCGAAATATCGTCGGCCCTTGGTGAGCCAGATAAATGTGACGCCGATGGTCGACGTCATGCTGGTTCTGCTGATCGTCTTCATGGTGACGGCGCCGTTGCTGACCGTCGGCGTTCCGGTCGACCTGCCCAAGACCGCAGCCAGCCGTATCGTCGGTCAGGACGAGCCGCTGGTCGTAAGCATCAACGGTTCGGGCAAGCTGTTCCTGCAGGATTCCGAAATCGCGCTCGACCAGCTCGTGCCCCGTCTCGTCGCCATTACCGAGAACCGCAAGAACGCCCGCATCTTTCTGCGCGGCGACCGCGCCATTCCCTATGGCGACGTCATGGCGGTGATGGGGGCGATGAACCAGGCCGGCTTCAACCGGGTCGCGCTGGTCACCCAGTTTCCCGACCAGGGTTCGGGCCAGAAATCCGGCCAGAAATCCGGCGGGTCGCGGTGAGTAATGCAGCGCGGCCTGATCATCTCGGCCCTGCTTCATGTCTCGGTCTTCGCCGCGGCCTATATCGGCCTGCCGTCGATGTTCCGGCCCGAAATCGTCGTTACCGCGCCGCCGGTGGTGGATCTGGTAAAGGAGTTGCCGGAGAAGCCGCCAGAGAAAAAGCCCGAACCGCCGAAACCGGAACCGAAAAAGACCGCGCCGCCTCGGGTCGAGAAAGCCCCTGCTATTCCGGAGCCTCCTGCTATTCCGGAGCCGCCGGCGTTACAGGCGGCAGAGACTCCGCCCGAACCGCCGCCGCCCCCGCTGAAACCGAAGAAGCAGGCCGAAGCGAAACCCACGCCGAAGCCGAAACCCGTCGTCGCGCCGCTGCCCAAGCCGTCATCGAGCATCCGCGTGGCGAAAGCTGCGCCAAAGCCCAAGCGCAAGCCGAAGCAACGCGATTTCAACACCCTCCTGAAGAATCTGGCGACGCCCAGACCAGAGGCGGCGAAAGAAAAGCCGAAGAGCGCGGAACCGGAATCGACGTCCGCAGCGCAACAACAGACATCGGCGATCGACCGGCGGAGAATCGAATCGGAACTCGTAACCAGCATCAAGAACCAGGTGACGCGTTGCTGGAATATTCCCGCCGGCGCCAAGGATGCGCGCGAAATGAAGATCGACGTTCATATCCGGCTCAATCGGGACGGGTCGATTATCGGCGCTCCTCAGGTTATAGATTCGGCCCGGATGGCGAAGGATCCGTTTTACCGGGCGGTTGCAGAAAGTGCGTTGCGGGCGTTGCAGATCTGCAAGCCGTTGCGATTGCCGGCTCAACAGTTCGATATCTGGAAGAGCATCACCTTTAACTTCGACCCCAGCGAGGCCCTTGGTCCATGACACGCGCGAAAGCAAATATGACTGGTCTGTCTGGAATTCTGACGGCCGCCGCTCTGGCATTCCTGACCGTTTTTCCGGTCGATCCCGCCCGTGCCGAACTGAGCGTGCGTATTACGCAGGGCAAGGCGGAGCCGTTGCCGATCGCCGTGCCCGACCTGTTCGGGTCCGAGTCGCAGTCGATCGGTCTGGGACGCGAGATCGCCCGCGTCGTCGCGGCCAATCTCGAACGCTCCGGCCTGTTTCGCATGATCGATCAGCGGGCCTACATCCAGAACCGGTCTTCGCTCCGCGTCCGGCCACAGTTTCCCGCCTGGCGACAGATCAACGCCCAGGCGCTTGTCGTGGGAAGCGCCGAAATCCGGCCGGACGGAAGGTTACGTGTGGAATTCCGCCTGTGGGATGTTTTCGCCGGCCAGCAACTGGTGGGTTTGCGATCGGAAACGGAACCCCAGAACTGGCGGCGTATCGCCCATATCATCGCGGATGCGATCTACAAGCGGATCACCGGCGAGGAAGGCTATTTCGACACGCGGGTGGTTTATGTCGCGGAGTCGGGGCCGGCAAAGAAACGCGTCAAGCGGCTCGCCATCATGGATCAGGATGGCGCCAATCACCGCTATCTCACCAGCGGCGACGAGCTTGTTCTGACCCCGCGCTTTTCGCCCACCGCGCAGGAGATTACCTATCTGGCCTACACCGGTTCCGTCGCGCGCGTCTACATCTACAATATCGACACGGGACGCCAGGAGATGCTGGGCAATTTTCCCAGCATGACCTTCGCGCCGCGCTTCTCGCCGGACGGGAACCAGGTCATCATGTCGATGGCGCAGGATGGAAATTCCGACGTCTATACGATGGACCTTCGGACCAGACAGGTGCGCCGGCTGACGCGGCATCCGTCGATCGATACCTCGCCGTCCTTTTCCCCGGATGGACGGCAGGTCGTATTCAATTCCGATCGCGGTGGTTCGCAGCAGCTTTATGTCATGACAACCGATGGCGGTTCCCCACGCCGTATTTCCTTCGGCGACGGACGTTACGCGACTCCGGTCTGGTCGCCACGCGGCGATCTGATCGCCTTTACCAAGATCCATCAGGGCCAGTTTTCCATTGGCGTCATGCGGCCCGACGGCAACGGCGAACGGCTTCTTGCGAACGGATTTCTTGTCGAGGGGCCGACCTGGTCGCCGAACGGGCGCGTCCTGATGTTCTTCAGACAGGAAAGGGCGGGCAGCAGCGGCGGCAAGCCGAAGCTGTTTTCCATAGATCTCACTGGATATAACGAACGCGAAATCAGGACGCCTACGGCCGGTTCCGACCCGGCATGGTCGCCAAGAAAGCGGTAAGGTGCGACGGTAATCGGAAAATGCGGGGACGGTCTTCTGGTAGCCCGATCAAACTTTTGCGATAATCCATGCTCTGAAGCAGCATCCGCCTTTATTGATTCTCCCACCCGACCTAATGTTATCTTCTCGTCGCGATAAAAAAGGAAAGCTGTCATGCGCTGCAAGATTTTAGTGACGGTACTGGCCGGTCTGGCCCTGGCCGCATGCGAAACCACGTCCGAGGACGCTGGAAGCGCTTCAGGCGCCGGAACGGGGAGCGCCGCCGGTACCGGTTCGTCGAGCGGTTCGTCAAGCGTGGCCTCCCGGCCGCTGTCGGGGCCCGAGGCCGGTTCTCAGGCCGACCTTGTAACCAATGTCGGCGACAGGGTTTTCTTCTCGCTCGATTCCTACTCGCTCAGCACCGACGCCCGCGCCACCCTTGAGAAACAGATGCAATGGCTACGCCAGAACCAGGGCGTACGCGTCGTCATCGAAGGTCATGCGGATGAGCGCGGTACCCGGGAATACAATATCGCTCTCGGGGAACGGCGCGCCACGGCTGTGCGGGACTATCTCGTGGCGCTCGGTACCGATCCCAACCGTATCCAGACCGTCAGTTTCGGCAAGGAACGGCCCGTCGATCCCAGCTCGACCGAATCCGCATGGCAGAAAAACCGTCGCGGCGTCATGGTCGTTGCCCGTTAGGACTTCCCTGTAACGTGGCGTTCCGCAAGCGGCGAACATCGTCCTGTTTGCCGACCTGACGGGTGAAAGCGTGATGATGAAGATGCACATTCGGTCGATCGGGGCGCTGTCGATTTTTGCCGCAGGAATGGCGCTGTCCGGCGCCGGGATAGCGGTTGCCCAGGACTCCTCGCAGGAGCTGGTCAACCGGTTGAACCGGCTGCAGAACGAACTGACGACATTGCAGCGTCATGTATATCGCGGCGAAAGGGCGCCTGCCTCGGTGGCGACCGCATCGCCCGCTCCGGCAACGGCGGCCAGGCTGTCAGTCCGGATCACCCAGCTTGAGGACGAAATCCGCCGGCTGACAGGCGTCAATGAAACGCTCACTCACCAGATCCGTCAGCTACGGGAGCGGCTGGAGAAGGCGGCGGCCGATACCGATCTTCGCCTGAAGGCGCTTGAGGGCGGGGCGAAACCTGCGGTCGCTGCTGGAGCAGCAGCAGGGTCGACGCCAGCACAACCGGCCCCAGCCCCTGATTCGGGGAGCGTCGCCAACGCTGATAAGGGGGCGAGAGTCCTCGGTTCGGTTCGGGAATCCGAAACTCCGGCAACGAAACCGGTGGCGCTGACGGAGACGCCGGAGCAGCAGTACGACAGGGCGCACGGCCTCCTTATGAAGACCCGGGATTATGCAGGGGCCGAGCGGGTATTTTCCGATTTCCTATCCCGACATCCGAAGCATGCACTGGCGCCGAACGCCTATTACTGGCTGGGGCGGACCTATTTTGTCCGAGAGGATTTCCAGCAATCGGTTGCGACCTTTGCGACCGGTTTCAAAACTCACCCCGAAAGCAAAAAAGCACCCGCGACGCTGTTAAATCTGGGCATGTCGCTGTCCCGTCTCGGAAAGACGCGGGAGGCATGCGAGACATTCGCGCATCTGGCCCGGCATTTCCCCAAGGCCGAAGGGGCCGTAAAGCGCCGGCTCGCGACGGAACGCAAAACCGCGCAGTGCCGCTAGATCCCCTCGCGCCGGTCGCCACGCGTGAGTTCGCCACGCTGATAGACCGGCTGGGACCGTTCGAACCCGAACCTGAAATCGCGATCGCCTGCTCCGGCGGCCCTGACAGCATGGCGCTCGCCGTTCTCGCCCATGAATGGGCGGTCAGTCGCAGTGGGCGGGCAGTCGCCCTGATCGTCGATCATGGCCTCAGAGACGGATCCGCTGCGGAAGCGGCTCTTACCCGACGGCGACTGAATTCGACCGGTATCAAGGCATATATCCTGAAATGGACGGGCGATAAGCCCGCCCGCGGCATTCAGGAAGAGGCGCGGCGTGCGCGTTACAGCCTGCTTGAGGAGTGGTGCCGCCGGCGCGGTGTGCTTCACCTGCTGCTGGCGCATCAGCGCGACGATCAGGCCGAAACCGTATTGCAGCGGCTGGTTCGTGCGAGCGGTCCCAAGGGACTTGCGGCAATGGCGCCTATGCGGGAAACCGGAAGCGTACGCCTGTTGCGACCATTGCTGAGCGTACCCAGGCGCCGGCTCATGGCGACACTCTCCGTGCGAAAGATCGAGAGCGTCGATGACCCGTCGAACCGTAATTTTGCCTTTGAAAGGGTCCGTCAGCGGGCCGCGATGCCGGTTCTCCGAACTCTCGGTTTGACGCCGGAAAGCCTGACCGGTGTGGCGCAACGGTTCGCTCTGGAGCGGCAGGATATTGAAAGCGAGACAGGCCTTGCGCTCGCCCGTTATGCATCGGTGTTCGAGGAAGGGTATGCGACGCTGCCCAGCGCATTCCTGTCCTGGACCGGGAAGCGGACCGTTCTGGACGCCCTGGAATCCCTGATATGTGCGGTCGGCGGTCGGCGTTACCCGACGCGAAGGGAGCGTCTGGAGCGGTTATATCGCGGGTTCGAAAATGGCGCGGTGGGGCGTGGAAGGACCCTTTCCGGCTGCATGGTTCGTTCGGACGGCGAAACCATCCTGATCGCACGGGAGCCAGGCAGGATTTTGCCTGTCGATATTGAGGAAGGTGCCGAAGTTCTATGGGACGGCCGGTTTCGCGTGCGCCTGAAAGCGCCCATGAAGGGGACAAAGCCCCGCCGGTTCCGGCTTGAGCCGCTAAAGCCGGGGTTTCTGAAGGAAACGGGGGACGAAACGGTGAGCGCGCTCGCTGGCACACTTCCCGCCTTGGTCAGGCAATCGCTTCCCGCTCTTTACGACCGGGCCGGGCTTGTCGCCGTGCCGCATCTCGGTTACCCGCGAGAGACGAAAAACGGGGCGCAGGTTATGGAATCAATCGATTTTATGCCCGAAAAACCTGTTACACAGGCCGTCTTTTCAGTTGTTTAACCGACATACGACACCATGTAATATGACAAAGGATGGGTGGGGCGCGCCGTACGGCATAAATGCGCCAGAACAAGGATCGTTGTGTTGAATAATTTCGGTAAAAATCTGGCCCTGTGGGTGATTATCGGCCTGTTGCTTGTGGCGCTGTTCAACCTTTTCCAGCAGCCCAGCGGTCGCGGCGGCCATGTCGGTATCCCGTTCTCCGAATTTATCGCCGAGGTGGATAACGGCAAGGTTCGCGACGTCACCATCAAGGGCAACCAGATTTCCGGTTATTACACGGACGGTCGTGGTTTTGCGACATACGCACCCAACGATCCGAATCTGGTCGAGCGCCTTACCAAGCGGGGTGTCGGCATCAAGGCTGTACCGACCGACGACGGTTCGCCATCGCTGCTGCAGATTCTGATTTCCTGGTTCCCGATGCTGCTGCTAATCGGGGTGTGGATTTTCTTCATGCGCCAGATGCAGTCCGGCGGCGGCAAGGCGATGGGCTTCGGCAAGTCCAAGGCGCGGCTGCTGACGGAGCGGCAGGGCCGCGTGACCTTCGAGGATGTCGCCGGGATCGACGAGGCCAAGGTCGAGCTCGAAGAGGTCGTCGAATTCCTGCGTGACCCCCAGAAATTCCAGCGTCTCGGCGGCAAGATCCCCAAAGGTGTCCTTCTGGTCGGCCCGCCCGGCACCGGCAAGACGTTGCTGGCCCGCGCTATCGCCGGCGAGGCCAACGTGCCGTTCTTTACGATTTCCGGTTCGGATTTCGTCGAAATGTTCGTAGGCGTTGGCGCCAGTCGCGTGCGTGATATGTTCGAACAGGGCAAGAAGAACGCACCCTGCATCATCTTTATCGACGAAATCGACGCGGTCGGCCGTCATCGCGGCGCCGGGCTCGGCGGCGGCAATGACGAGCGCGAGCAGACGCTCAACCAGCTTCTGGTCGAGATGGACGGTTTCGAAACCAATGAGGGCGTTATTCTGATTGCGGCCACCAACCGCCCGGATGTGCTCGACCCGGCCCTGATGCGGCCCGGCCGCTTCGATCGACAGGTCGTGGTTCCCAATCCGGATATTCTTGGGCGTGAAAAAATTCTTAAGGTGCATATGCGGAAAGTTCCGCTCTCTCCTGATGTGGATGCGCGGATGATCGCACGCGGTACGCCCGGTTTTTCAGGTGCCGACCTTGCTAACCTTGTAAACGAGGCCGCGCTCCTTGCGGCGCGTCGCAACAAGCGGCTTGTTACCATGGCGGAGATGGAAGACGCCAAGGACAAGGTTCTGATGGGGGCGGAACGCCGCTCCATGGTCATGGACGACGAGGAAAAGAAGCTGACCGCCTATCACGAGGCCGGTCATGCGATCGTCTCGCTACACGTGCCGAAACATGACCCGCTTCACAAGGTAACGATTATTCCGCGCGGCCGGGCGCTCGGCGTCACAATGGCTCTGCCTGAAAAGGACCAGCTTACCCATGCCAGGGTGGCCCTCGAATCCCGGATTGCCATGGCGTTCGGAGGTCGGATCGCCGAGGAAATGATTTTCGGCAAGGAGAATATCACTACCGGGGCGGGCAACGATATCCTGCAGGCGACGCGCATGGCGCGCCGGATGGTGACCGAGTTCGGGTTCAGCGACAAGCTCGGGCCGCTGCACTACGAGGGAAATGAAGAGGAAGTGTTCCTTGGCCATTCTGTAACCCAGAGAAAGAATGTTTCCGAGGCGACGGCAGCGTTGATCGACGAGGAAGTCCGGCGATTTGTTGAGGCTGGCGAGGAAACTGCCCGTCGTGTGCTCGCTGAACACCATGATGATCTCGAGGCTCTGGCCCAGGCTCTCCTCGAGTACGAAACCCTCTCGGGCGATGAGGTCAAGGCGTTGCTGCGGGGCGAACCGATCGTTCGGCCCGATCCGGATGAGCCCTCCCAGGACGGGCCCGCACGGTCGTCTGTTCCGACGTCGGGCAGTGCGACGAAACGACCGGATGACGATGCCCCGGACATGGAACCCGAACCTCAGCCCGGCACCTGAATCCGGCGGATAGCCGGATCGGCGAATTTCCATCACCGACATGAAGATCGTTCGAAGCCCCGGACTGCCCCGGGGCTTCGCTTTTCGTTCTGGAAGCGCGTCCCCGATGGTTCTCAGGCCTGTCGGCCTCGTCACGGGCCTGACTGCGCTGGAGGCGACGAAGAACGGGTTGGCCCGGCCTTTCGTGGGCGGCCCGGCGGCGTTCCTGGCATGCGAGCTGTTTCTAGACGGGACCGACGGCGTAGAGGTCGTCGTTGCGCCAGTGTCGGACATTGAGCGCTGGGCGGAAGAAGAGGGCGGTCGGACCCTGGAGGCCGTTCGCAGCCTTCTGGATGCCCTGACCCGGCCACGGCCGCCTTTCGCCGGGCTGTTCCTCGACCGGCCTGCAATCATGGGCATCGTCAATGTGACGCCTGACAGTTTTCACGATGGCGGGCTGTTCGCCGATCCGGATGCCGCAATCGAACAGGCGCTGGCGCTGGTCGACGCCGGCGCCGACCTGATCGATATCGGGGGTGAATCCACGCGGCCCGGCGCCGACCCCGTTTCCGAAGACGAGGAGCTTGCGCGTATCGTGCCGGTGATCGAAGCGCTTGCCGGACGCCAGATCAAGGTGTCCGTCGATACGCGGCGGACGGGAGTCATGGAAATCGCGATCGAAAGAGGCGCCAGCGTGGTCAACGATGTCTGCGCGTTGTCCGCCCCCAGCGCCGTCGAGGCGGTGGCGTCTTCCGACGCTGCCGTTGTCCTCATGCATATGCAGGGGACGCCCGGTACAATGCAGGATGCCCCTCGCTACGATCATGCGCCCTTCGAGGTCTGTAGCTGGCTCGCCCGCAGAGTCGCCGTCTGCGAGGAAGCGGGGATTGCTCGCGATCGGATCGCGATCGATCCGGGAATCGGATTCGGCAAGACCGATGCGCATAACCTGCAGATCATGTCGTCGCTTGCCATGCTGCAGGGGCTCGGATGCGCTGTTGCGGTCGGCGTATCGCGCAAGAGCCTGATCGGCAGGCTGGCGACGACGGTCGATACTGCGGACAGGCTGCCCGGCACCGTCGCGTTGACAACGGCGGCGTCTCTTCAGGG
>Ga0181579_10000169_pt1 | contig 48124 bp, 39 predicted proteins | sample 071ome_24_FD_132996 | JGI IMG/M metagenome (GOLD analysis project Ga0181579, IMG submission 132996) | Coastal salt marsh microbial communities from the Groves Creek Marsh, Skidaway Island, Georgia - 071402CT metaG (megahit assembly) | ecosystem: Environmental > Aquatic > Marine > Intertidal...
GCAAAGCTCCGCCACTTGATTTCAAGATCATCTCCAAGCACGTTCTTGACCCTGGCCAGCCAAATGCCAGCCTGACGAACCCACGGTCAGGTGTAGTCGATGAATATTTCTAACTTAATTTGCTCTGAGCGCTGGCTCATCAATCAACTCAATCTCTTAGTGAATGGAACGTCGATTCTAGCAACCCTGCGTTGAATTACAGAAGCGTCCGAACCGGCTTTAGTCTTACCATTCGGGTCACACACATGCCGAACCTTGCTCGACTTCTGAATTCCAAAGCCCCTAGACCCCATCAACTGGTGTTTGAGATTTGTCGCGAGATCGCCTCAAATTCGAGTGCGATCGAACAAATATGCGTCGTTGGTGGTGTGGTTCGAGATCTGATCGTTGATCGTGAACCTGGGGATATTGATCTAGCCGTTGTCGGAAATGCCGAGCAGTTTGCGCTCGCTCTCGCTGAGCGTCTTTCTGCCCATACCCCAAAAGCTTCTCAATTTTCTACGTTTAAGATTCCGTCATCTGACGCGAGTGACACCCCGGAAATTGACGTAGTTCTTGCTCGCTCCGAGTCGTACGAGTCCCCTGCCGCGCTTCCAACTATTGCCTCCTCAACTATTGAAGAGGACTTGCTGCGCAGGGATTTCACTGTGAACTCTATGGCGATATCGCTGCGAGATTCTGACTTTGGAAACCTGTTAGACCCAAGCGGTGGTTTCGCCGATGTAATCCGCAAACAAATAAAGATCCATCATCCTGACAGTTTTGAAGACGATCCGACTCGCCTTTTTCGTGCGGTCAGATACGCCATAAGACTGGGGTACAGATACGAAAAAGCGACACTGACGGCGTTTGAGAAATCGGTTGAGAAAGTCGACTTATTAAGTGGTACGCGTGTCAGAAACGAGTTGCTTTCGATCTTCGATGAATCTCAAGCTGGCGATATTTTGAGAGAAATGGAACAACAAGACCTAGTCGCCGCCGTTTCTCCAGCCCTAAGAATTAACTCGCGTTCAATAGAGCGCTTCGAGCAACTCCCTTCAAACGCTTCGCTGATCACCAGGCTTTCCGTCCTCACGTTTGGAATGAACGCCGATGAGGCAAAGACTGCGAGTGATCGTATGGAGGGCGGTCAAGAATGGCAAGACGGCATTGTTGGAATGGCAAAGCTTGGCGAAATCGCATCTGTGCTGGATCAGGAAAGTCTCAAGAACTCCGAAATCGTGGATATCTTGAACGGGATTCACCCTGACACTATCGCCGCTTACATTCTGGTTGGACCGCCGCTTCCCAGGCGAAGTCGGATGTCGGTGTATCTCGACGAGCTACGAAACATTTCACCTGAAATTAACGGGGACGATCTCATCGAGATTGGAGTACCGCAAGGTCCGGTTATGGGCAAGTTACTAGATCTTGCCAGGCGCGAGCGTCTCGACGGAAACGTGACCACAAAGGCTGAAGAGTTGGAACTAGTTCGATCCCGACTTCCAAACTTCCTGTTGAGCTAACCCGATTACTTGTCTTCGGGCAGGGCTCGATCTGTGTGATCACCACCCCATTCAGAAGCTCGGCGTGACAGGCGTTCACGGTGGAACATGTACTGGTTCGCCAACGACGCATACTCACCGAAATGGTCTCTCGCCCAGTCCGCCGCGTAGCTAACATTTGCACTTTCGGGCAGGTCGTACCACTTCTGCAGTGCTCTCAAAATGTGGCGATCGACAATAAAAGATTCAGGTTTATCTAGAGAAAAAGCCAGCACACAGTCTGCGACCTTTTCACCGACACCGTGAAGCTGTGTCAGTTGTTCCCTTGCTTCGATATATGGTTCTTCACGAAGATCGATGAGTCGTAAGTCGCCTGAAGCAATGGCCTCTGCCGCGGGCGCCAGGTATTTGGCCCGAAAACCGAAGCCTAAATCGCGTAGGAATTGTTCGCCTGCTTCTGCAATTACTTCAGGTTCAGGGAACATTACGTCTTTGTCTCGGGGTCCGAGTGAGTAGCCAAGATGCTCGGCTGCTCGGTTCACGTTCAATTTGATCCTCGGGATGTTCGATGTGCTTGACGTGATGAAGCTAAATAAACATTCCCACGGATCCTGCCGCAAAACACGGAGACCTGCGTATCCTCGTAGTGCGGGACCGAGGCAAGGATCATCGGCGAATCGCTGCCTGAATCCTTCTAAGTCCTGCTCGAGATTCAAATAGTCACGAACAGCATGAAGCAAACCTTCTGTGCCCTTTTCGTCTTCTGCAGTAGCGGCAACGCCGCCCGGGATGCTTGCCATAGACACAACACGTCTACCGATCACACCTCGGTACGTGCCGTCGCCTTCAGGCCACCAGCGGAATGCTTGCCCACCATCGAGAGTTGCTTCGATGTCAACGTTGCCGATGTTTAGTTCAATTCGGTCAATCGAGGGACCAGATTGTCGAGTGTTTATCAATTCGTGTTTCCGTTGTGCCAACTCGCGATCAGTGAGCCAAGACTGTCAGCGCTAACTCGCTTCACCGTACATTTTGGGATAGAACGCTGAAATTTGACTCCGTATCTTTTTGAAATGATCCGGCTGTCCAAAATTGCAAAAACCCCACGGTCGGTTTTTGATCGGATCAATCGACCAAATCCCTGACGAAATTTCTGAACCGCTTCCGGGATACTGAATTCGTTGAATCCATCTTCAAATCGCTCGCTTCGTGCGGCAACAATCGGATCGGATGGGACAGGGAATGGCAGACGTGCCATCACCAGAGAGTCTAGAGATGCACCTTCCAGATCAACTCCCTCCCAGAGGCTACTTGTTCCCAAAGCGATCGTATTTGACTCCTCTGCCAACATTCTCATGATTCGCGCAGGTGAACCATCTGCACCCTGTCCAATCACCCTGATTCCTTCAGCCGCTAGAACAGGTGTTATCGCTTTTCGCGCTGCATCCAAAGCGGATATCGAGGTGAACAGTGCAAGGGTTCGACCATTGGTGTTACGAGCTACCTGAACCAACGCGTCGGAGACGGCGTCTCCGTACCCATGAGTCCCCGGCTCCGGAATGTCTTCAGGAACAGCGATAAGTGCGTTCTGTTCGAAGTTATACGGCGATCCAAGGATCAGTTCGTCGGCTTCATCCAGTCCAATTTCCGACATGAAACGCTCGAACGATTTGTCGTGGGTAATCGTGGCACCCGTCAACACAACGGTTCGGTCCGTTTCGAAAAGTGAATCCCGAAGTGAGTTGGATACGTCCAACGGTGCGCCATTCAGCACCACACCACGGTTGTTTGACTGTTTACGAAGCCAGTAAACATTGTCTGTCTTCGGTTCAGGTAACGCTTCTCGGAGCGAGCCAGCTGCCTGTTCAATTGTCTCTTTGACCGAATACGCGTCGAGGATTAGACCAGCTGCCGAGTCAACCTTTAACTTCTCACTCTTCTCGATCAGCTCGCCAAGTTTTTCTGAAAGTCCCAGGAGAATGAGGTTTGTGTTTTCCCAGCCAATTTCAATTTCACTGAATACTGGTTGAGTTCTGACCGACTCGGTTAGTCGAATATCGGAACCGGAATTTCCATCGTACCCGTTGGGTATTTCGATTCGATCAAGCACTTCAAACAACTGCCCTAGGGATTCCAATGCTCGATCAGTCTGCTCAACGGCTTCCAGCGAAAGATTGGTTGAAGCGTCGAGCGGGTTTACCTCGTTTTCGGTAATCGTGCGTGCGAGGCGAGAGAGAATGCCACGATTCCCCGTGAGTCTTCGTATTTCAGTCTCAAGTAAAAACTGATTGAGTGAAAAACCGAGGTGATTGGTTGCAGCACTTACCAGGTGATGTGCCTCGTCGACAATCAAGACATCGTGGTCCGGTAACAATCCTCCACCCATAGCGATGTCAGACATAAGTAAGGCGTGATTTACCACTATCACGTTTGAGTTGTTTGCCCTATTCCGAGCAGTTCGCAGGAAGCATGGCCCTTCATTCGACGGGCAAGTAATCGCGCCCTGTGACGAGAAACGAGAGAACAAGGGTGTCGATCTACCAAGTGAAACTTCTGATCGATCGCCTGTTTCGGTTTCCTGAAGCCACACGAGGAGTTTCGACAGTACCAGTGATTCGATTTCGTTGGGCTCCGTGTGCAATACAGCGTTTTGCCAGCGCTTGAAGCACAAATAGTTGCTTCGTCCTTTTAAAGGTGTCGACTGCATAATGTCCGTAGGCAAACCGAATCCCGTCACCGCTTTCTTTGCGATCTCGATGTCTTTACCGACGAGTTGTTCCTGCAAATTGATGGTGTTGGTGGAAACCAAAACGCGACTACCGTTTCGGATTGCATGAAGTAGTGCAGGTATGAGATACGCAAGCGACTTACCAACACCGGTGCCAGCTTCGACCACGAGGTGTGTTTCGTTTTGAAGTGCTGATGTAACTGCTTCTGCCATCTCGAGTTGCTCGGGTCGGGTTTCGAAACCGTCGAGAGTCGATTCCAGCAATCCGTCTTCACCGAAAACCTCAGGTATTACTTCCGATATTTCTCTGTCATCGAAGGTGTACTTGTGAGGTTCGATTGTAGGAATCTTGCCGTGCGCTCTTAATCGAGACGAAAGCTCTTTCGGGTCAACTCCGAGCATCGAATCGCTCGTCGGGAGTCTCGGAGATGAGTCATCTTCAAGTAGTAACCGGGCAAGGAAAGCCAACGGTGTTTGTGCATGGGAGCCGAGGGACTTGATCTGTTCCAACTGCGGGATTCCCAGTTCAGCAATCACTGACAGAAGATGTTGAAATAAATCCCTTGTGACAAGGGCATCAGAAAGCGCCCGGTGCGGATTATCGTGAGAGAACTCAAAACGTCGAGACAATCGTCCCAGGCTGTATTCCGGACCGGCAGGGAGGGCAACTTCGGCCATCGTCAATGTGTCGAGCACGCTCGCTGGCTTTACGCCGTGTGAGCGCAGAAACGAGGCGTCAAAGGACACGTTGTGCCCAATGATCGGCGCGTCGCCGAGAAATTTTTCCAAATCTGGAGCTACATCGTCCCACTCTTCAGCTTCGTCAACATCTTCTTGGGTAATACCCGTTAACTCGACGATGAATTTCGAAAGCTTACGGTGTGGATTCACCAGTCGGCTAAACGTGCCGAGTTCGGTGTCTCCTGAAAACTTGACCGCGCCAACCTCAATAATGTGATCAGACTTCGGGTCAACACCGGTCGTCTCAAGGTCGAGTGCTACGAACGTGTGTGAGTCGAGTGGGGTGGTCAATTCTCAGGAAGTGCGAAACGGGCTGGCTAGTAACCGGCGTTCTTTAAGACGGTGTCCACGTTAGCAAATCCCGGCTCAAGTTCACCGGCATCAATGTCCTTGATCATTTGGGTCATCGCGGCATTTACAGGGGTTGGAATTCCCGCCTCACGACCACGAGCGACTACGTACCCGTTCATTTGAGAAATCTCAGTTGGTCGATGTTTCACCACATCTTGTGCCATTGACGGGCGCCAGTTCGCGCCCCCGGCTTTCGAAGCTAACTCGTTATCGAGGATTTCGTAGTTTTCCCCATTGTCCGCCTCTGACCATTCAGAAGCCGGTCGACCACCGAAGTTCTCAACTGAGTAACCAAGAGCCAATCCGACTTGAGCACATTCTTGCGCAAGGCGAATTTGTAGTTCTCGTCCTCGCGCTTCTTTGTTTAGATCAGACATCCCCATGCCACTCGCGCCGCACACGGGATTCCCCATGGAGTTCTGGCTGAGCTTTGCCCACCTTTCCCCCCACAAGTTTGTGGTTACTTTTCCGCCATCGATCGGATCAAGTATTTCGACCAGTTCATGTAGTCGCTGAGAGTCGGAACCATCATGGTTCCCTGCCCGGAAAACGATGTGTCCGTGATCTCTCCTACGGGTGTCACCTGGTCTGTCGACTTTTGCCGGTTCCCACATCGCCACCGAGATGCTCGACATTACAAGTCCGACAGCCCGATCGGCGCCCACAGCGTTGGCAATTGCTGGATCTGTCCACGTGTTTTGCGATGAAACGATATAGCCGTCCGGCTTTACAAACTTATCTAAGAAAGTAGCAGCCCAGCTTGTGTCGTAGGCCTTAACAGCCACGAAACCAATGTCGAATTTTTCTTGCCGATCAAGCAGTTCGTTTTCGTGCAAGTGGTACACGCTCGGGTGATCGACAAATGTTTCGTGCGGGCCCGACACTTCCAGCCCATTCTTACGAATCGTCTCGACGTGCTCATCCCAAAGGTCTACCAGAGTTACATCATGACCGGTGTGAGACAGCCATCCACCGAGGTACGAACCAACTGCTCCGGCACCTATAAAAATGATTCTTTTTGATTCGCTGTTTGAGGACAATTCGTAGTTACCTTTTTTGGTGGATTAGTCGTAATTGATATTCGCAGCACCACCCGCCCGACGCGGATTGCTTGCTATGTATTCGACTTGTATTTCAGGTGGTGGGTACGTGTACCGTTTGCTCGACATCAACCACGGTTCACCTCGTTCGGAGCTTTGGCGGACGGATAGGTCACTCCGATCGAACACGGATGCTCTCAATCTTGTCCCAAGTCCGGGGTTCTGAGGTGCAAGAAGGTATCCGTTTTCGATTTCGAGATCGGTATCAAGGAAGTCGCGATACCAGCCATTGTGCATCGCACGGTTGTATTCCATGATCATCACGTTTGGCGTCGACATGCAAATGTGTGCGCAGGCGAACATGTTTATCGGGCCAACGCAATCATGAGGAGCTATCGGCATCTGGTGTGCGGAAGCAAGTATCCCGATCTTTTTAACCTCTGAAATTCCACCTGTCCAGGTGAGATCAGGCATTGTGATTCGCGCTGCTGGTGACTCGATAAACCTGCGGTGTTGGTAACGCGTCATTAGGCGTTCCGATGCTGCAATTGGAGTAGAAGTCGCATCCTGCAATCTTGCGTGGGCGTCCTCGTTGAGCGGAGAAATCAGTTCTTCGTGCCACATCGGTCGCAGGGGTTCCATCTCCCGAACGATTCGTATTGCATTCGGCAGGTTCCACTTGGCATGAGCGTCGTTGGCGACCTCAATTTCCATCCCGAGCTTGTCACGAATCTCTCGTAATGGACGAAGAGCCCACTCAAGATCTTCTTTGAACAGAAGTTGACCGTCAGATTCTCGGGCTATGAAGTCTGTCGGAGACATCTTCATCCCGGTGATTCCCTCATCGAGGAGTTTCTGGGCTACCTCAACCGGCTTGGTCCAAACGTCGTACCCGTCGGTAATGTCACCGTAAACACCGAGTGTGTTGTAGAGACGCACTTTGTGCCGAGTGCCTCCACCCAGCAATTCGTAGATCGGGAGTTCGAGATCCTGACCTTTAATGTCCCAGAGGGCGACATCGATTGCTGAGATAGCTCGAAGTTCGGCACCACCATAACCGGCGTGATCGGAGAGTCTGAACATCGATTGCCAGTGGCGTTCGATTTCATGAGGATCTCGACCAATCAGTAGCGGACCGAAATGGTCGTGCACCGCAGATTCCACTGTTGACGCGCCATACCAGGTTTCGCCCAGTCCAATGAGACCGGTGTCGGTATGAATACGAACAAAAATAAGATCAGGAAATTGACCTACACGGATTGTTTCTAGCTTGGAAATAATCATTGCTAGCTCACTCCGTCCGTGTTTGGCTTGGTATCGGTTATGGAAGGCGATCGGAAAGTTGCAATCTCTTCCATTTCTCGCCACATTTCGTCCGAGAAATTGTCTCCACCGCTCCAGCCTTCGTCGTTCATACCCGAAACTTGAGCATCTTCAGTTGTGACTCGAACCATGCAGTCAGGTCGATCAAATACCTCAGAGCGTAGTCGGGTTCCGATACCAGGGTTTTCAGGAGCACTCAGCCATCCATGTTCGATTGGCGGCAAAGGATCAACGAAATCGCCATACCAGCCGTATAAGTACGGCCGAACGTGCTCCATGATCATGGCGTTCGGAGAGTTCATGCAAATGTGAGCGCAGGCAAATATATTTACCGGTCCTGTCGCGTCGTGGGGAGCAACCGGCACCTGGTGCGCTGAGGCAAGAACCGCGATCCGGTGGGTTTCAGATATCCCGCCTGTCCAGATCAAGTCAGGCATGACCACCTGGGCTGCACCGTTCTGGATGTAGTCTCGAAGTTGCCAACGAGTCAACAACCGTTCGGATATGCACACCGGCGTTGACGTAGAGTCTTGGAGTTGCCTGAGAGCCTCAGGATTTAGCAAGGGCATTAAGTCTTCTTGCCACATGATGTCGAGTGGCTCCATCGCTTTCGCAATCTGAATTGCGACCGGCAATGCCCACTTGCCGTGTCCGTCATTGGCAATCTTGATGTCGTCACCAACAGCGTCACGAACATCCCTGAACGGTTTCAAAGCCCTGTCCAGGTCTTTTGGTGACAAGTATTGCCCTTCCGAGGGAGTCGCGACAGGAATAGTTGATCCCATTTTCATTGCGGTGAGACCGTCAGCAACAAGTTCTTTGGCAAGTTCGCCAGCGCCTGTGTAGGGAGCACCAGTCGCGTAAACCCGTATTCTCTTGCGAACTGCTCCACCAAGAAGTTCATAGACAGGGACGCCTGTTGCCTGACCTTTGATGTCCCACAACGCCATGTCAATGGCGGAGATTGCTCGTAATTCTGCACCACCATAACCAGCATGATCGGAAAGACGGAACATGTTTAACCAATGCCGTTCAATCGCAAACGGATCCCGCCCGACAATCAACGGTGAGAAATGGTCGTGAACAGCCGATTCAACGGTTGTGGAGGCGTACCAGGTTTCACCAAGACCGACGAGTCCCGTATCGGTGTGCACCTGTACCCAAATTACATCCGCTGGATCGCTAACTCGAACGGTTTCAACCCGAGTAATTTTCATAATCGTGCACCCGCAACTCATTCTGTACCGACAATCGACCCGAACTGATCGACCACAGGCGGGAGTATACGTCCGTCAGGCTGTAGAATTCGCCTTCGAAATTGAGTTGTTCACAAGAAATGTGAGCCGATCAGAAAGTTCCCACGGGGTTTGAAATTGAAAGCTGCACGCGTTGTTGCACGTCGAACACTTGAGTTCCTGGACGTACCAGAGCCTGGACCACTTGAGGACGGCGAGGTCCGAGTAAAACTCGAATCGCTCTCCATTTGCGGAAGCGACATTTATCTGGAGTACGACGCTGAGCTTCCCGAAGAGGAGTATCCATTCGTACCCGGCGCACCAATGCACGAATGTGCCGGTGTCGTTGTCGAAAGTCGAGACGTTGACTATTCGGAAGGTCAGCGTGTGATCGTCATCCCTAGAGATGTCGCTGGAATGCAGGAGCAGGTAGTTCAGACAGCAGATCGACTAATAAAACTGCCAGAGTGGGGTGATCTTTCCGAATGGGTGATGTGCCAGCACTCAGGCACGGCTCTTTACTCTGCTCGTCACTGGGGCAACCCAATGGGCAAAAGAATTGCCGTAATTGGTCAGGGTGGTATCGGACTCACCTTCACAATGATTGCCGAACGACAGGGTGCTCTGCAGATCGTTGGAATTGATCTTGAGGAATACCGCTGCAAGAAATCCGCTGAGTTGGGAGCCACCAACACGATCAACGCTTCCAACGACGATCCACTCGAAGCATCCTCGGAACTCACGGATGGTCAAATGTACGACGTTGTTGTTGACGCGAGCGGAAATCCTGATGGACTCGGACTTGCAGTAGACCTCGTGAAAGACAGGGGACAAATAATTTCGTTCAGTCTGGTTGACCCGACGAACGTGACCTTCGATCACCGCAAATGGATGGGCAAGAACATCCAAATGAACGCGACCGTTATCGCGGCGACCCACGAACCAGTTAAAGAAATCCGAGACATCGTTGCTCTAAAAGAACGCGGTTGGATAGACCCTGGCGTACTGAAGACTCACGAAGCGAAGTTCGAAGACGCGCAAGAAGCATTCGAAATGTACCGTCTTCGTCAGGATGGCGTAATCAAAGTCGCGATGTCGATATAAACCAAACTTTCAAATAAACTGGCGTGTGTATTACCAATTGTTGCGCCATTCGCACCAAATCAGGAGAAATAAATGTCCGCAGACGTAGGTTCAAAAGCACCAGCTTTCAAGTTGCTGGACACAGACGGTAACGAGTTCTCATCAGAATCCCTCGCAGGTAAACCTGCTGTGCTCGTATTCTTCCCGGCAGCCTTCTCCGGTGTTTGCGCTGAGGAACTCTGTTCGTTCCGTGACGCAGTGGCTGATTTCAATGGGATGAGTGCCAACATCGTCGGGATTTCGATTGACGGTCGTTTCGCAAACGGAGCGTTCAAGTCGGCAAACAACCTCGACTTCCCGATCCTCAGCGATTATCAGAAGTCAACCATCAGCGCTTACGACATCGTTTGGCCTGATTTCGCCGGCATGGCGGGTTACACAACGGCTCGACGATCAGTATTTGTCGTTGACTCTAACGGCTCGATAGCATGGAAGTGGCTGTCAGACGTACCGTCAGATCTTCCTGACCTTGGCGACGTAAAAGCCGCTGTTGAAGCACTCTAAATAGATCTACAGATCTTGTTGCAAGCCCCGGGTTCCCGGGGCTTGTTTGGTTAATGGCTTGAGTGCATTATTCGCACAACTTCAATCGATTTTGAACACGCGTTTTATCTGATGAGCAAATTTCAAACTATTTCACTCAGTTCCAACCTGAATACACCACTTAGCGACTCGTCTCCATGGGCTGAGAAAACCGCGGCGGCTGTTGCTAGTCTTCCGATTGGGAGTCAGGTTTTCTGGGGTGTTCCATTTGAATTCTCATCGTCAGATAGCCAACTGATGGTTCTGAATGGTTCGGAGACTGGTGAAATCAAAGTAGCTGCCTCCGGAACTCATGTGGTTTTCGCTCATCTCTGCGACGAACGGGCTTCTACTACTGTTGCGGGGCAAGCCGCTGACTACATGAACCCTGTTGTGACTGCACCTGGTGAACATCTTGCTGACTATGTCGTTGTTTTCACTGACGGCACAGAGCATATTCAAAAAATTCGAAGACGCTTCGAAATCAACCAGGTGCAAACGAGAATGCAAAGTGGTTTTTCATCTCGACAGCACCAAGGGTTGTCCAGTCTTCCCTTCCGAGGTCCATATCCGGACAACGCCTGGGGAAGATGGCAGACAGGTGTATTTGTCGGTGATCCACCAGCGGACGGGCGAACTCCGGCAGCAGCAGATCATGAGGGTCGTGCAAATCCACCGGGCTCGTGGACTCTTTACGCGCTGGAGCTTCCTGAGAATTCGGGAGAAATCTCCCACATACGTGTCGAGTCCACAGGTGCGGCTGCGATTGGCATCGGAGCTGTAACAGTGTTCACCGGTTCGTCCCACCCTCTACGACACACTCCACTTGAGACTGTCGAAATCGAAGGTGCAGAAGATTCCGAAATCTCCGTCGACCTCGGTGTGGTCGCCAGGGATCGAGGTGTCGCTTCGTTCGAGGGTGAAGCGTGGGTGAACGAGACGGTAAAGGGTTGGGGAGAATCGCTCGAAGGCGTGCCTACGAACCGTATGATCGAAGTGACCGCATCGCCTGACGCAACGTTAACGGTTGGAAGTAGCAAAATTGAGTATTCCGAACTGCTGAATGACGGCCAGGCACAAAGCAGTGACGGGAAACTATCGGCACGTGTTCACTCGCAGCAAAAAACCTGGGTTCACGGTCAAATAGTCGATTCATCGACTGGCAATCCAACCGCTGCCCGAATTCATTTCCGTTCACCAGACGGTCGTTACTTGCCCCCGTATGGACACTCTCACGAAGTGAACGACAACTGGTTCGAAGACTACGGGGCGGATCTACTCCTCGGTGACACCCAGTATGCGTACATTGACGGTACGTTCCAGGCGGAGCTTCCAGTAGGTGATGTATACGTCGAGGTTTCCAAGGGTTTCGAGTTTGAACCTATCAGGCAAAAACTACACATTGAGCCAGGGCAAAAAGAACTCAAGATCGACCTGGACAGAAACTCTAACTTACGAGGCGCGGGTTGGGTAACGGCAGACACGCACACACATTTCTTGACGCCCGAAACTGCGCACCTTGAAGCTGCAGCTGAAGACATCAACGTAATCAACCTGTTGGCCGCCCAATGGGGTGATCTCTACACGAATGTTGGGGACCTTACTGGGGCAGTGTCAGGGTCATCATCCGACGAAACAATCGTTTGGGTCGGAACTGAAAACCGCCAGCACTTCCTAGGTCACATCAGCTTGATGGGTGCCACAGGATCACCAATATTCCCAATGTCTACAAGTGGACCGACCGAGGGGTACATCGGAGACCCGACAGTACGAGCAATGAGTGAATGGGCAGATGAAGCGCGCTCAAAAGGTGGACTCGCTATTGTCCCCCACTTCCCGTTCCCTCACTCCGAAGTGATCGCCGAGGTTGTTCTCGGCAAAGTGGATGGACTCGAAATCCGTGATTTCCATGTACCAACCATGGACACGTTTGCCGTGCACGAATGGTATCGACTATTGAACTGCGGCTTCCGCGTACCAGCGGTTGGTGGTACGGACAAAATGTCCGCAGGCATGCCGGTTGGTGGAGTAAGAACCTATGCGTTTGTCGGCGATCGTGAGTTGTCGCACGAAAGCTGGAGTGATGCTGTGCGAGCAGGTCGAACAATCACCACAAGCGGTCCTCTGCTCGACTTCAGCGTCGAAGGTCTAATGATCGGTGACGAGCTAAACCTTCCAGAAACCGGCGGTGTCGTGAATGTCAAAGCGACAGCATCCAGCTTTGTTCCTATCCACAAATTCGAAATCGTGTTCAACGGTGAAGTAATCCACGCTGTGGATGCTTCTTCATCGGACGGGGATAAAGTCCTTCACATCGATGAACAAATCGAAATACCGGGAAGTGGTTGGATCTCCGCTAGAGCCGTCAGCAACCACCTCTCGTGGCACGTATGGCCAGTTTATTTCTCAGCGCACACCTCACCGATCTATGTGAAAGCCGGAGGGAACGAAGTGTTCAACGAAGCGCTTGGGCAGTACCTGATCACAACCATGGAAGGCGGTTTGGAGTGGTTGGACACACTCGCAACGCGAGCGGATGAACATCGCCACTCTGCGATCAAGCAGGTCTTCCACGATGCGATCGGCAAAGTGAACAGCAAAATGCCTCACCATCACGGCGACGGCAACTGGCACAGCCACTAAGCGGAAACTAGCCGCGAGGGTTCTTCGGTCGAGGGACTCCCGCGGTTACGCCACCATCCATCAGCAGTTCACCACCGGTCATGTATGAGGCATCGTCGGAGCAGAGGAAAAGAATTCCCGCAGAGATGTCTTCAGGTTTGCCCCATCTTCCAAGCGGAACTCGGCTGACACGAAATGCGCTTTGCTCTTCGTCCTGGTACAGGTAGTCGGTGAAAGGTGTGTGAACCCATCCTGGCAGGATCGTGTTCACTCGGATTCCTTTATCTGCAAGCTGAAGTGCGCTTGATCGAGTGAAATTCAACATGCCGCCACGAGAAAATCCGTAGGCAGAACCGTATGCACTTGAACCTTGTTTCCCGCCCATTGAGGACAGGTTGACTATAGATCCGCCGCCGGACCGGTCCATCAACGCTGCGACCGCTCGAGTTCCAAGGAAGATGCCCACGGTGCTGATTTCCATGGTCTTCTTCCACACCTCCACTTCGATCTCAAGCATCGGCTTCGGATCGAGGATCCCAGCAATATTTACGAGAATGTCGAGCCGTCCAAAGTGGTTCTCTGTCTCTTCGATCACCTTAGTCCATTGATCTTCATCGGTGACGTCGAGGTGCAGGTAGATAGCGTCGTGACCGGCGTCTCGCAGTTCTTGAGCCGACTTTTCTCCAACTTCATCTTGAACATCAGTGATTACTACACCACGTCCACCCTCTTCAAGAAAACGCCATACCGTAGCGCCACCGAACCCCATCAGTTGGTCTTTTGAACAAGCGGCAGAACCTGTTAGTAAGGCTACCTGTCCGTCGAATCGGTTCGGATATCGGTTGTCAGCAGGGGTTGTCATTTTTCGAGTGTCCGGAATATCTGGGTAAGTAGTTGAACGCAGGCAGTTTAACCGCGTACATGGTCACCACGAGTCAGTTTCCGCTACGAGTTCTGTACAGCAATTACCAAATTTGGAAGCAACAAGCCGTAGACACCAACCAACACCAGTGCTTCACCTACGAGATGGCGCTTGCTATCCCTGAACAAAATCAGAGCAGGAATCAGCAGCAATACAGTTATGAATACCAGAGCGAAAAGGTAAACGGGGCTTGGGGCCGGATGGATTGAAATTGCTCTGTCTGGAAGGATCGCGTGAATTGCGAGTGCCAGTCCAATCGCTAGGATATTCCAAACCAGGAACGCGACTAGGCCTGCGTACGTTATCAAGTTCGACACCTTGGATTCCGCGGCTCGTTCTCTCAGTGCGTTTGGTGGACGAAATACCAGTAGGAGTGCCATGTGGGTAACGAACACCATCCCCATCAAGGCACCGGCAATCATGCCAGCAATCACTGTTCGCAGCGGATCGTCCAACTACTCTTCTCGAATTCCCGGAACTGGCTCTGCAAGAAACGCCGACCTATGGTAAACGCTCGTCAGAAGCAAATGCCATGCAGTGCCAAGTTCTTTCGAGGGCGGAACTGTAAACATCGATGGTCCCGCACCGCACATAAATACATCTGTGGCACCGAGCGAATGTAACAGCCCTACCTGATCGGACCATCCATCGAACAACTCGTCGCCAATGGTTCCGAATTGATTGAAGAAGAATTCGGGCGGACAGTCCCCTTCCGATCTGATCCGGGCAGCCAGTTTGTGAGTCAGATTTCCTCGGGTGTACAAATTTGGAGTTACGTGGGCGAACACGTTCGCCGTTTTTTGAGTGGGTTGTTCGAGGTCAATGTTCGGGTAGAGGACCAAAACACGCCCTATTGGTGCATCCGCAATGGGTGTTACTTCCTCACCTCGACCTTGTACAAGCGATGTACCGCCTCGGACCAGAAACGGCACATCACTGCCTATTTTTGCTGCGATCTCTGTCAGCTCATCTAGACTGAGATCCAGAGTCCACAACTGGTTTAGTCCTCGAAGCACGGCAGCGGCGTCCGTCGAGCCTCCACCAAGCCCACCTGAGACCGGGATATTCTTACTGATATCGATCCTGACTTCTGGTTTCCGTCCAACCTCATCCGCAAGTACCTGTGCTGCTTTACCTGCAAGGTTGATCTCAGATGAAATGGATTGGTCATCACACTCAATGGTCAGCGTGTCGGCTTCTGAAATTACAACGTCATCCGACAGATCGACGGTTTGCATGACCGAAGCGAGATTGTGGTAACCGTCTCTCCGTTTTCCAATTATTTCGAGTGTCAGATTAATCTTGGCGTAGGCTGACTCAACAATCTGGTAATTAGCCATTTCGTCGACCTCGTTTCCGTCGCACCGATCCAGCTACCTGTTTTGGTCTGTCTGCCTCAACCCAGACGTCATAGAGAATTTGCCACTCATCCAGACCCAACGTTGATGGCCGTCTGGTCGTTTCCAGGTTCGCTTTCTCCACGAGAGATCTCGCTTCGTCCAACGAGATAAAAAGACCGTCCGAAAGAGAGTTGTGGAGTTGCTTTCGGGGACTCTTGAACCCTGCCCGGGCGAGAGTGAAGAAATCATCTTCGCTCGCAAACCTGATCTTTGGTTTGTCGACAGGGGTCAACCTAATAACCGAGGAGTGCACTTTCGGCGGTGGGTTGAAACTTTCCGGTGGAGCGTCGACCACATGCTGAGGGTCGGCGTAAATCTGGACTGCTAGCGATAGCAGACTCATATCCCCCGGTGTTGCAGCCATGTCTTCGGCAACTTCGCGCTGGACCATGATCGTCATTGCCTGGGGTTTGCGGGTGGTTTCCAAGAAGTTGCGAGTAATCGGATTTGCCGCGTAGTAAGGAAGGTTTCCTACAACGATGAATTCGGATTCACGCAGCCACGGATCCAATTCAGGACCAAAAGTTCGAGCGTCGTCGTGTATGACACGAACGTTTGGGTCGCCTGAATATTTTTGATCCAGGTTTGCCGCGAGCTCGTCATCGAACTCAATCAGAATGAGGCGGTCAGACTTTTCGATCAGACCTGAAGTGATCGCGCCTCGACCGGGACCAATTTCAACTGTCACTCCGCTGTCAATCGGATCCACGGAATCTATAATCGCCTGTATGACGTTCTGATCAGTGAGAAAGTGTTGACCTAGTTTCTGGCGTGACACGATTGGCACTCTGGATTGGGCAGATACAGGTCTTTGAATCAAATAAGACCGTGCACCCCAGTGTCGCCTGCAGCTCGTGACGTAAATATCAGAGACGGCTCAAACCCGGCGTTCCCACGGCACCCAAGGATTATCGCTTACCGCTGCTACCTTCCGGTCCTGACGGGGTTCACGAGGCCTCGCCGCGCAGGACCGAGTTCTCAACACCGAAAAACTGACTTCAGTGGTCACGTGCATACAGTCTCGATAGGGGACTTCAGCCTCGCTATAGCGGATTGCGAGTTCAGGGCACCGCTAACGCCCCGCCTAGCACGATCAGTTAAATCGTACTACTGTTCTCGCCAATCGTCGTTGTTTAGCAAGACCTATATACGAGCGGTTACCGATAGAATTTCGCCATGGCAAACAGCTCCGGACAATTCATTCCAATCACGAAAGCCGTTATACCCGTCGCAGGACTGGGCACCAGGTTTCTGCCGGCGACTCGGACTATTCCTAAGCCGTTATTACCGATCTTGAATGTTCCGGTGATTGAGTACGCCATAAGAGAAGTTGTCGCGGCCGGAATCACAGATGTGGCCCTCGTGATGTCTCCAGGTATGGAGGCGGTATCCGATTACTTCGGACACCAGGCAGTCCTCGAACGAGAACTTCGAGATCGAGGTCGCGATGAACTACTGGCCGAGCAGTTAGAAATTGCTGGTCTTGCATCTGTGACTGCTGTTTACCAGGACGTTCCTAAAGGACCGGGGCACGCAGTTCTTCAAGCCCGTGAATTTTGTGATGACGCGCCGTTCGTTCTCGTGTTCCCTGACGATGTAATTTTCGGTCCAGTGTCAGCAACGGAGCAGCTTATGCAGGTTTACCGCGAACACGGTGGATCGGTGATAGCAGTTCTCCCTGCCGATGAAGACGACATTCCCAGAAAGGGTATTGTTGGCGGAAGTGATCCAGACTCAAACGGCGTTATGACCGTTTCTGAACTTGTTGAAAAACCTGCGTTAGAAGATGCGCCAAGCAATCTGGGAATCGTTGCACGATACGTTCTCGACAACGGAGTATTCGACTATCTTGCAGAAGAGCGGGCAGGTGCTGGTGGAGAGATTCAAATCACTGACGCTATAGAGTTTTTGCTTGGGAAATCTCCGATTCATGCTCGGCAGCTCGACGGATTCCATGCCGACACTGGAAACCCACAGGGAATGCTCGACGCAGCGGTTTACGTTGAATCCAGAAACAACCCTGATGCGGCTGCGAGACTAAAGTCGATCATCGACGGCTAAGCTCGACGCAAGTTTGGCGACAACCAGAGCGCAAGCATTCCGACAGAGAAGACGGCTATTCCGGCTATTGTGAGTGCTTCTTGAACGCCGAAGTACTCCCCTAGAGCACCAAGACCAAGGTGCCCTACCCAACCAAATCCGATTGCAAACAGCCAGGCTCCGACTGCCCTCCCTCGCATTGAGTCAGGCACGTTGAGTTGCAGCAGAATCCATTGCATCGCATCGAACGCTGCTGCTGAGGCGCCCACTCCCATAATCGCGATCAGAGCGAAAACGTAAGAGCCCGGTGCGGCAAACGTAGCTACGGTCGTTCCGTAGAACAGTGCGATCAATCCGAGCAACAGCCCCTTGCGTCGGAAGTCACCGAGAAACATAAGGAACAGTGAACCGAGTACAGACCCTACACCTGCCATCATGGTGAGTGTGCCCAGACCTGAGGCGTCGACTTTCAGTACTTCATCAGCGACCGAGGGCATAATGGCCTGGTACGCAAAGCCGAATATTTCGACAAATACGGCAGAAATCAGGACAACTCTTACTACAGGAATGTCTGCCATTATCTTGAGACCGTCGAAAACGTCTCTCAGCACGGATGATGAGCGCTCTGAAACGGCCGATGCAGTATTACCAGTTGTAAGGAAGGCTAACGCTCCACCAAGAGCGAAGATCGCGCCAGCGCTAATAAATGTCACAGGAACGCCAAGTTGCTCGATGGTTATTCCACTCGCAAGCGCCCCGACCGCACCAATCGCTCTCATGCCTGTCGACTGTACAGCTACCGCGTTCATTCGAACTTCTTTCGGGACTGAACCTGTCACTAATCCCTGGGTTGAAGGCAATTCGAACGAGTGACCGATACCCGAGAATGCGAGGACAACGAATACGAGCCAAAGGGGCTCGAGATTGTTGGTTGCTAGCAATGCCAGCACACCCAAGATCAGTGCTTTATAGATTCCAATCAAGAGCAGGATTGTGCCGCGTGAATATCTATCGGCAATAGCGCCCGCAATCGGAGCAGTCACCAGTTGAGGCGCTTGCCGAATGGCAAAAGTTGCAGCGGTTAGGAATACCGATTCGGTTTCAGCGAGAACGATCCAACCGGTTGCCAGACGCTCTGCCCAGTTTCCAAGCGACATCGTGACTGATGCAATCCAGACACGCCGGAATTGCGGATAGCTGAACGCGTTCAAATAGGATCGCTGTTTGCCGCGTGCAGTTGTCTCTGCCAATGAATTGGGCTAGTCGTCGAGAGAAAGAACAGCCATGAACGCCTCTTGAGGTACCTCGATGGACCCCACCATCTTCATACGGCGTTTCTTTCCCTTTTTCTGCTGCTCAAGCAGTTTTCGTTTCCGAGATACGTCACCGCCGTAACACTTGGCGAGAACGTTCTTTCGCAGGGCTTTCACATTAGTTCGTGCAACGATCTTTCCGCCAATGGCAGCCTGGATCGGAACAGCAAACATTTGTCGCGGAATCAGCTCCTTGAGTTTCGAAGCAAGCGCTCTGCCCTGTGATGCAGCATCGTTACGGTGGGTGATCATCGACAGCGCATCAACCGGTTCGTGATTCACCAGCACATCAAGTTTCACAAGATCAGCCGGGCGATTGTCGATCCTCGAGTAATCCATCGATGCGTAACCTTGGGTGCCAGATTTCAGTTTGTCGTGAAAGTCGACGAGGATTTCTGACAAAGGAATATCGTATTCAAGAAGTACTCGAGCACTTCGATTGTTGTCGTCTTCAGCGACCGATTCGAGGTACTCCATCTTCTTGTACTCGCCACGCTTGGTGGTCACGAGCTCCATGATCGCCCCGATGTATCGTGAAGGTGACACGATGGTCATGTTGACCCACGGTTCGTAGATCTCGTCGTATTGCTGGTTTTCTGGAAGTTTTGACGGGTTATCGACCGTGATAATTTCACCGTCTTTCAGCAATACTTCATAACTGACGCTTGGTGCGGTAGCGATAAGTCCGAGTCCGAACTCTCTTTCAAGTCGTTCCTGGATCACGTCCATGTGGAGCAGACCAAGGAATCCACATCTGAACCCGAAACCGAGAGCTGCTGAAGATTCCGCCTCGAACACCAGAGCAGCATCGTTCAAGCGAAGCTTTTCAAGTGCTTCTCGTAGCTCTGGAAAGTCCTCACCCTCAGTCGGGTAAATCCCGGTGAACACCATCGGATTCTGAGCTTCATATCCCGGCAACGAATCGGTTGCCGGATCCTCGGCGAGAGTCATGGTGTCACCGACGCTCACCGATCGAACATCCTTTAATCCAGTTGCGACATAACCGACTTCACCGGTCATCAGCCCGTTTGTTTTCTCCAGAACCGGACTGAAATATCCAGTCTCAAGCACATCGGCTTCTGAACCAGTTCCCATGAGCCTGATTTTGGCGTTTTTACCGAGCTTGCCGTGCATGACCCTGACGTAGGCAACCACACCTTTGAACTGGTCATACTTCGAGTCAAATATTAGAGCTCGAAGTGGTTCTTCTTCGTCCCCTGTTGGAGGTTCGACCAAATCGACTATGCGTTCGAGCAGATCGTGAACACCTTCGCCGTTTTTTGCCGAAACCTTAAGAATTTCTTCAGGCTTAAAACCAAATGCCTGTTCCAGCTCGGTCATCACCCGCTCTGGTTCTGCTGCGGGTAGGTCGAGCTTGTTGATGACCGGGATTATTTCGAGGTCGTGCTCAAGCGCGAGGTAAACATTGGCGAGCGTTTGCGCCTGGATTCCCTGGGTAGCGTCGACGAGTAGAACAGCACCTTCGCAGGCAGCGAGAGAACGAGAAACTTCGTATGAGAAGTCGACGTGCCCAGGGGTGTCGATCAAATTGAGTTGATAGTCGGTTCCGTCATCCGATTTGTAACCGAGACGAATAGCCTGGGCCTTGATCGTAATGCCGCGTTCCTGCTCCAACTCCATAGTGTCGAGGTGCTGGTCGGTCATGTTTCGTGCTGAGACTGCGCCAGTCAACTCGATCAGGCGGTCGGCGAGTGTCGACTTGCCATGATCAATGTGGGCGATGATGCAGAAGTTGCGGACGTGCTGTTGCGGCATAGACAACCAATTCTAGTTGCTGCCGACGAATAAACCGATAGTAAGTTTCAACTCGTTTGGTGTGACTTCACCGCCCAGTCAACTGATTACCGACCTCGCCTGAGAGCCATACCAGGGGTAACCCCCGTGTTTGTTCCCTTCTCAATTACTACCTGCCCGTTCACGATCACATAGTCGATACCGACCGGATAATGCTTAGGATCGTCCTTCGTAGCATCGGTCCTCACGGTGTCTGGATTGAAAACAACAATGTCGGCGCGGAAGCCGTCTTTAAGGACTCCGCGGTCCCTAAGACCAAGACGCTGCGCAGGGAACGAGGTCATCTTTCGGATCGCTTCGGGAAGTCTTAGATGCTTTTCAGCCCTCACGAATTCAGCTAACACAACAGGAAAACATCCGTAAGTTCTGGGGTTCGGGTATTCACCGAACACAATCGCATCCGACGCGATCATTCCATATGGGTGTGACACGAAGTCAGGCAAGGTTTGAGCGTTGGTTCCCGTACCAACCTCGCTTATTCCAAGTCGCTCTTCGTACAAAAGATCGAACAGGGCATCTGCCGGATCTTGCTCACGCATCTCTCCGATCTGCCAGATTGATTTACCGTCGTATTTGGCGTTGTGTGGTTCCCTGAAGTTGTGCAACCAGCGCTCCCGCCAGATTTCGTTTATATCCGACCGCGAGTTCATATCTCGCTTCATCTTCTTGCGGTCGTCGGGATTTGACAGTGCAGCCATCGTCCGTTCGGGACCACCATCTTTTGCCCAGAAAGGCAACTGGATGGTCACGGATGTGCCGGAATATGGATACGTGTAGCAATCGAAGGTAACGTCGACGCCTTCTGCCCTTGCATCTTCGACTAACCCAAGGTAATCCAGGTGCGATCCTTCGCCTTGTTTTGGTTGACGGAAATGGGTCAGATGGATTGGGATTCCTGACTTCCGGCCGATTTCAACGGCCTCATTCCAGGGTTCGTAGGTCCCTTTCTTTTTCAAAGAAGCCCGCGTGTGGGTGTGATAAAACCCACCCATGGTCGCTGTTTGTTCAGAGATGGCAATCAACTCTTCGGTTGAAGCGAATGCACCTGGCGGGTAATCGAGTCCAGTTGATAACCCCCAAGCCCCTTCTTCCATCGACTCACGAATTACCGCTTTCATGTCGGCGATTTGCGCCTTGGTCGCAGGCCGGTCTTCCCATCCCACTGACCAGATTCGCACCGGCGAATTTCCCAAAATGTAAGCAACGTTGACTGCGACTTTGTTGTCGTACTTGTTGAGCAATTCCTGGGTAGAAAGCCAGTCGGGTTCCGGCGGATACCAGTTCAATCCAGCATCAAGCCAGATATAACGCTCTAACTCTTCACGGGTTTTGAATGGTGCGTGTGATATTCCGTCGATTCCCACGAGCTCGGTGGTAACGCCTTGTCGCACTTTCGGATCGTGATGCGGCTCACCGAGAATCGTTAGACCCGCATGAGAGTGAAGATCAACGAAGCCAGGACAAACGATGTTGTTCTCGGCATCGATAACTTTCTCAGCGGGATAATCGTCGAGATTTATCGTCCCGCGTTTGATCTCTAGGGTGTTCTTGGAGACAAAAACAGAACCACGGAACCACGGCGATCCTGTCCCATCCATTATTCGAGCGTTGTGAATGAGTAATTGCAGCATAGAGCGGATGATAGCGATTCACTCACGCTACGGGTTGCCCTAAGATGCGCTCCAGCAAAATCCCAATCGTTATTTTTGACACAGGAAGCGAGATAGAACTTTTGAAAGTCGCAGTTGTTGGAGCAGGCGGAACCGGAGCGTACTACGGTGGCGCGCTAGCGAAAGACGGACACGATGTAACGATGATTGCCCGAGGTACACACCTCGACGCAATTCTCAAAAACGGTCTGCAACTTAACAGCGTTCTACTTGGCAATTTCAATCTAAAAACAGCCGCAACTAACGATATGGATTCCGTCGGACCGGTAGATCTCGTCATTTTCGCTGTGAAGAGCTGGGGGACCGACGCTGCCATTGCTGCAATGGGTGGTCTAGTCGGCGAAGACACGATGATCATTTCGACCCAGAACGGAATTGACTCAGAGCGACTTCTGACTAAGGCATTCGGGGCTAAGAACGTTCTGGGTTGTACCGCAACTGTGTCAGCAATGATCGATGAACCGGGAGTTGTTTCTCAGAACGGTGGACCCGGATCACTTGTTGTTGGTGAAATGACCGGTGGCAGTTCAGATCGCGTGACGAAGTTGGTTGAGGATTGCGTAAAAGCTGGTCTGGCAGCCGAAGCGCACGAGAACATCGTCGTGGCACTCTGGCAGAAGTTCGTATTTATTTGTGCGCTGTCAGGTATGACCGCACTGACTCGAAAGCCGATCGGTGAGATCTTCGCTCAACCGACGACAACAGAGATGTACCGGCAGGTGCTTTCTGAAGTAGCAGAAATCGGACGCGCCGAGGGCGTAAACCTACCTGAGTCGACGGTCGAAGACACGTTGGCGACTATCCAGGCACGTGAGCCGTTCATCATCGGTTCAATGGGTCACGATTTGATCGCTGGCAACCCCATCGAAATTGGGCTGCTGAACGGACGTGTGGTCGAGCTTGGGAAGAAGCACGGAATTTCGACGCCAGCGAACTTCGCAATCGAAGCGGCTCTTCGACCCCACGAAAACGGGGCATAGGACACTGTAGTTTGGTGTTAGTTCTCCAAATATGGAGGATAAGTCGTAAGCGTCATCCTGAACTTGATTCAGGATGACGGGCCAGTGTTGTAACGTCCGATCGAGACTTGACCCTTGGCTGGTTCAGGATGAAGTCTCAATCATCAGCTCTTCTCTTTAGTCAATAAGCCCAGTTTGTGGCTTCGTCCATGGTGCTCGGGCTGACCATTGCTTTGGTCGTGGAACACGCGAAACCGGGACATCAATAAACACAGGCTTGTTCATTTCGAGTGCTTTCGGAATAACGTTCTCAACATCGAACGGATCCTTCGCTCGAAGACCAACCGCTCCGTAAGCTTCAGCAAGCTTCACGAAGTCAGGGTTTACGAAATTTGTTTCGTAAGCACCGCCGAAATCATCATCGAGGTCTCGGGCGACGTTCCCGAAATGGCCGTCGTTGTAGATCACAGTTACCAGGTTGATTCCGTACTTGACCGCCGTTGAAATCTCGCCGGAGTTGTACATGAATCCACCGTCTCCAGAAACACAAATTACCGGCTTGTCGGGGTTTCCGTACTTCGCTCCAAGAGCAGTTGGGAATGCAAATCCAAGGTTGCCTGAGTAACCAGAATCGAGATATGTCTTCGGGTTCTCGGTTATCCACCGAGGGCGTGAGTAGTATCCGAGCTGGGTCATTCCGAACACGGTGATTGCTTCATTCGGGACTCCGGCTTGGAGCGCTTTTATGTAGTCCTCTTGAGGCTGATTGAGCTCATCTTCGCTGACAGCAAGCTTTTGCTGTATATCGGCAACTTCGGCGTCAGGTGAGTTCCATTTACCTCCGCCCTGCCGTTCAATTTCGGCAGCGAGTAGTGGGAGTGTTGCCTTCACGTCGCCGATAACTCCGAGAGAGTTCGCGTGGACGTGACCGATCATTTCTGGATCAACGTCAATGTGAACCAGTCGAGCATCACCACCAGCCTGGTTCCTCATCGAGAAACGGGTACCGATTCCAATAATCACGTCGGCGTCTTCGATGTATTCCTTCAGTAATCCTGCCGGTCCCAGTGATCCACCAAGAGCAAGCGGGTGTCGTTCGGAAATAGTTCCTTTACCGCCAGCAGACGTCAGTACGGCAACACGCGCACGTTCGGCAAAGTCGACGAACTCAGCTTCCGCGTCAGAACGTGCAATACCGCCGCCTGCATAAATAACAGCCTTTCGTGCGTTCACGATTTCTTTCGCTGCCTGCTCAATTACGGACTGTTCAGGGACTTTACGAACTATCTGGGCAGGTTCGAGAAGCTCTACTTCTTCCCGTTCGACCATCGTTTCAGGAGGTAGTTCGAAGTGGACAGGACCGGGTCGGTCGGACTGTGCTTGCCTGAACGCCTCGTGAATTCCTTCTGGAACCTCGTGAGGTCGAAGCACTTGTTTCTGCCACTTGGTTACGGGATTGGTAATCTCCTTCTGGTCGTTGACCTCGTGAAGTCCACCAAAGTTTTTGCCAATCGTTGCTCGTGGGATTTGTCCCGCGATCATTACGACCGGGGACGAGCGTGAGAACGCGGTCGATAGACCACCACCAGCGTTGTAGATACCAGGCCCGGGCACGACAAGAACAACGCCCGGCTTGCCTGTTGTTCTGGCGTATCCATCTGCCATGTATGAGGTAGCCGTTTCGTTACGCGTCACGACGAATTTAATGCTCGGCTCGTTACGCAGTGCGTCGACAATTCCGTACATTTGGACACCAGGGAGTCCAAATATGACTTCGACCCCCTCGCGGACCAGTGACTGAACTAGTGCTTCTCCACCTGACAGCTTCGGCATTTGCTACCTCGTATGCGTGTTCAACGCGCTTATCGGACTAAATAGGTTTGATTGGCGCACGCAGGGTACTGCGGAGAGTCGCGGTTCGCTACAGGTCAGCAAGAGGATATTTAGCTCGTAGAACGCAATGCTTTTTACACAACGTATCGACGGATCGACCTAATAGTGGGCATGTGATCACCCGCACAAAGACCGATTTCGCGAGCGAAGTCGAGGGATCCGAGGATGGGTAGCGCAACCCCAGAACACCTGACCACCGAAGATCCCTCCAGCAAGGTCGGGAAATATCGAACGCAGAGCCCGCTACCCAGGTCAGTAGTCATCCTGAGCTCGTCGAAGGAACAAGTACGAGCTAAAGAACTGAGTCACCGGGACCGATCATGTACTTGACGCCCTGTCCTGCCGCGGAAACTTCGATGGCCTTTGCTGTGTCGGCTACTGAGTAACGTCCACTCACAACACCGGTGAAATCGAGATGTGGCAGGATTTCTAGCGCTTCGCCAAAAGCGTCACCAGCGCCGAACGCACCGCTTACTGTGATCTCCTTGTAGTGGAGTTCGTACAGGTCGACTGGAAGGCTGGATCCCTGCGGACTAACTCCGACAAGCACCAGGTTTCCACGTGGGCGAATGAGTTTCGATGTGTTCGCCACAAGCTGTGGCACTCCGACTGCTTCTGCTCCGATCTTCACCCCGTATCCGCCGGTGGTGTCCATAACGAGTTCAGTCAGATCATCAGAAGTCGGGTCGTTCAGAATGTTCGCACCGAACTGCTCACCCATGGCTCGTCGAGAATCATTTGGTTCAGACAGGATGATGTTTCCAGCACCTCGGTGTTTTAGGACACCAACGGTTAGCAGTCCGAGAAGACCACCACCAACTACGAGTGCGTCGCAACCTTCCTCGATCTCACCGAGCATGTTTAGAGTCGAAACAACACATGCTGTCGGCTCAGCCATTGCCGCAATTTCTGGATCGAGACCATCAGGGACGATATGAGCTTGTCGGTGGTCTACGAGAACGTATTCAGAGAATCCACCTGAGTAGCGTTTCTCTCGTTCGCAGTGCATTGCCGACCAAGTCAGACACCCCTGGCACTCGCCACACGCAGGATTAAGCGTGCATCCGATGATCTTCCCTAGCAGCGATTCGGGAACACCTTCACCAATCTTAACTACAGGTCCAACAAACTCGTGACCGAGGATTTCAGGTGGCGTAGCAGGAAAGAGTCCCTGCGTCTTGTGAATGTCGGTTCCACAAACTCCGCATGAGTGAAGTTTCAAGACTAATTCACTCGGACCCGGTTCCGGAATCGGAACCTCGTCGATTGTTATTTCGCTACCGCCGCGCCACGTTGCTTGAAGCATGTTTAGAAAGTTTCCAAGTTGTAGTTCAGTAAGTGGGAACTGATCTTAGTACGAGATTGGGGCAGTCGAAACTCTGCAACGTGTCAAAAAGAAAAACTCCCGGACGATTCGGAGTGAGTTTCGATTGTGAACGCTAATGCATGTCCATTTTTGTCTTCAATCCGACGGTAGAATTTTCCGGTTGTAGTCCACCTACCTCGTTCGATAGGAGTCCAAATGAAAATCACCGATATGAAAGTTGCCGTAATTGGCGGAGCGCCGGTAATTCGGATCACGACTGACGAGGGCATCGAAGGCATTGGCGCCGGTGAAACTTGGAAGCCGTTCCTGAAACCACACGTTGAGTTTTACCGGGACAAGATCATCGGACTCGACCCAACCGACGTTGAACGAGTGATGATTGGTATTAGACGTTGGGGTGCTTTCAAGCCATGGGGTACCGGCGTCAGCATTATCGAAATGGCCTTGTGGGACATTGCCGGTAAAGCTGCCGGACTACCGGTGTATAAGTTGCTTGGCGGAAAGATTCGTGACCGGGTTCAGGTCTACAACGGCAGCGTTCGGTTCCCGATGGATGGCAAAGAGCCAGAACATTACGCCGAGAACATGCGGCAAATGATGGACCACCCGTACAACTTCTCGATCATCAAACAAGGTGTTGCGTTCCACGGCGGGATGCAAAACGTAGAGGATTTCTACCACGGAACACCGGTTGACGTTCTGAGATACCCCAACCGCGGCCTAATCACCCACAAGGGCTTCAAATACATGATGGCTCGGATAGAAGCCATGCTTGATGTGGTTGGGGATGATGTTGGACTAGCACTCGATTGTGGTCCTGGTATGACCGTCCCCGATGCTTTAAAGCTCGCTAAAGAACTTGAAGGCTCGAACATCATGTGGCTCGAAGACATGGTTACTGGCGACTACACACCGTTCGTTCTCGCTGATCTGTACAAACAAATCACGCCTTACACCTCGACTCCAATTCACACTGGTGAGCAGATATATCTGCGTCAGAATTTTGTTGATTTGATCGAGCTAAACGCCGTAAACGTGCTTGGTCCAGATGTTGCCGACGTTGGCGGCATCGCAGAAATGAAGTTCATAGCGGAGTACGCAGACCTACACGGAATTTTGATTGCGCCACATGGAACCGGTGATGGTCTGATCGGTCTTGCCGTACAAACTCACCTTGCTGCTGTACTGCCGCACAACTTCATAGCGTTTGAGCTTCCTACTCCTGACCCAGCCTGGTGGCTCGACATCATGGAAGGCCACGAACAGTTTGCTGTCTCGGACAGTCACATCGACGTCCCCGATTCTCCAGGTCTTGGGCTGACGTTCATCCCGGAAGAAGCAAAGAAATATCTGCGGGATGAAGACGACGATTTCTTCGACGACTAGTCCAACCTCACTGAAAACTCCACCTCGTATCTGATTCGTCGCTGATTCAGGCGTAGAATTTCGCCGAATTATTTCGCGGAGTTAGCTGAGTGCGCTCCGGCACAGTAAAGAGCAGTTATGAAAATTACAGACATCAAGGTCGCAGTAATTGGCGACCATCCGGTAATCCGAATCACTACCGATGAGGGCATCGATGGTCTTGGCGGAGTTGAATCCCCACGAAACCAGGGATTCTTCAAGCCGCAGATCGAGTACTACAAGAACATGATCGTCGGTCTCGACCCGACCGACGTCGAGCGTGTCCTTCTCCACATACGTCGAGTAGGTGGGTTCAAGCCATGGGGTTCGGCTGTGAGTGCGATAGAAATCGCACTTTGGGATATCGCAGGTAAAGCGTTGAACGCACCTGTGTACAAACTGCTTGGCGGAAAAATCCGGGACAAGGTTCGTGTTTACAACGGCAACTATCGAAAAGGATTCGACGGTTACACACCTGAAGATTTCGCTGCCAACATGAAGTGGATGAAGGAGCTCCCTCAGAATTTCTCCATCATCAAACAGGGAATCGCCTTCCACGGGTCGCCGATGTTGAAGCACATGCCTGACTTCCAGTACGGCGAGTACGTCGAAGCCGACAAGTACGGCAACCGAGGTGTACTGACCGAAAAGGGATTCAACATTACCGTTGAGGCTGTCATCGCAATGAAGGAAGTTCTAGGCGATGAAGTCGGTCTAGCACTCGATTGTGGGCCAGGACTGACTGCTTCCGACACACTTCGTCTGGCGCAGGCATTGGAGCCGTACCACCTGATGTGGATGGAAGACACGATCACCGGTGATTACACACCTTACGTGCACCCGGAGTACTTCCTGCAGGTGACCCCGCATACTTCGACTCCTATCCACACCGGTGAACAGATTTACCTTCGCCATGGCTTCAAAGACCTGATCGAACAGCACGCGGTCGATGTCGTGGGTCCAGACCCAATGGATGTTGGTGGTATTTCAGAACTCAAGTGGATTGCCGAGTTTGCTGACCTTCACAACATCCAGATGGCTCCACACGGCACTGTCGATGGCTTGATTGGTCTTGCAGCCCACGTTCATGTAGGTGCAGCAATGCCGCAAAACTTCATTGCGTTCGAGCTCCCAAGCGGTAAACCCGAGTGGTGGTGGGACATTCTCGAAGGTATCGATGCCTACGAAGTGACCGACAGCTTCATCCCGGTCAACGACAATCCTGGATTGGGTATTTCGTTCCGGGTCGACGAAACTAAGCAGTACCTCCGAGAAGAGGATCAAGGCTTCTTCGACTAACCAGTGGCACATTAGGATTGCGTCGCGGGCCTTGGTGAAGGAACCTTCAACAGGTCGTGAGGTGACTCTAATAGGCAAATAAAAAGGGGACGGCAGATACCGTCCCCTTTTTATTTCGTCGAACTTGTATGTCTAGCTCTTAATTCGAGCGTTTGCTGAGATCTCTGACTGGTTCACACAGTATGGTGGCCAATCACCAGCAACTCCTGCTAGAACGTTCTCCACGCTCATCATAGCCATCTTCAGGCGGGTATCTCCAGTTGCACTGGCAACGTGGGGCATAATCATGCAGTTTTCTAGGGTCAACAACGGGTGGTCAGAAGGGATAGGTTCGGGCACCGTTACATCGAGAGCCGCACCGGCAATCTCTCCCGACTTCAACGCCTCGTAAAGATCGGCCTGATTGACCACAGGTCCGCGAGTGGTGTTGATGAGAATAGCGGTCTTCTTCATGAGCTTGAACTGATCCGCGCTCATAAGGTTTTCAGTGTCGGGTGTCAGTGGGTTGTGAAGTGAAACAAAGTCTGACCGCTCAAGCAGTTCTTCAAGAGAATCTACATATGTAGCCCCAAACTCTTCGTCACGTCGGTTCCGGTTGTAATAAATGACGTTCATATTGAATCCGGAAGCACGCTTTGCCATTTCGGATCCAATGCGCCCCATGCCAACGATCCCGAGCGTCTTATGGTGAATATCGGTTGCGAGATACGCCAGTGGATCGAAGTCACCCCACTCACCGCGCTTCACGATTCCAGGCAAGTCGTATGTTCGGCGAGCCATCGAAGCCAGCAGTGCGAACGCTTCGTCAGCTGTGCTTTCCGAAAGAATCCCCGGAGTATTGCAAACCGCTATGCCACGTTCGTTGGCAGCATTTACGTCGATGTTGTCGTAACCAACACCAAACTCTGCAATCACCTTTAGATTTGGGGCGGCATCCATCACTTCAGCATCAACCGCATTTGTGATGTGTGCGTAGAGGCCATCTACGTCTCGGACTGCCTCAACCAACGCAGTACGATCCGGAGAATCCTCTCCATCCCAAATTTCTACTTCGGCACCGCTCGCTTTCAGCTTTTCAGCGGCTTCAGGAAATGTTCGGCGTGTTACGAGGATCTTTGGCAATGTTGGGATGTCCTATCTGGCGTGAGTGGGCGGGAATGCGAGCGCGACGCTTCACGAGTTACCGATGCGCTGGGGCAAGGTAAGCAACGATTCATTTGCAGTCAATGTCTGTAAACGATTGGCCTCACTTTATCTCTGTGAATTTTGACAACCAGAGCCGAATTCAGTCAACGCGGTAAAACTAACTCGGAATTTTCAAAGTTGAAGAGGTTCACCTTCCGACACACATCAATTACATACCATACGCGCATTGATTTTAAGAACCGCACTGTCAATTCCATCGGTACCTAGTCGTATCATCAATTCCCGGTTTGATCTCCTAGAAATCCGATCCCTATAACAAATACTCATTATCAGAGTTAATCAACATTGCTTTTTACTCGTCATGGCATCAAAGCCTTCCTGCTGCTCACTTTCGTTTTCGCTCTGGTTGGCTGTTCCTCCAATGACCAGAACGACGACCAGAAGGTTCTTTACATTGGAGGCATCCCCGATCAAAACCTTTCGGTGCTCGAGGAGCGGTTCGGCGCAGTGGCAGAACACCTTTCTGAAGAACTAGGAATCTCTGTTGAGTACGTACCAGTCACTGAGTACGCGAGCTTGGTCACGGCATTCAGAAACGGGGATGTTCATCTTGCCTGGTTTGGTGGCTTGACCGGGTTACAGGCAATTGCATTCACACCTGGGTCTAAATCGATAGTTCAGCGTCCACGAGACCAAGAGTTCACCTCGGTGTTCATAGCTCATTCATCATTGGAAGCAGAATCGTTGGGAGACCTCGAGGGTTCCACATTTACATTTGGCTCAATCAACTCGACATCGGGGCACCTAATGCCACGATCTTTTTTGCTACAAGCCGGTATTGACCCCGAAACCAACTTTAGCGGTGTTCCAAACTTTTCCGGCTCGCATGACCTGACCTGGAAGCTGGTCGAGAGTGGCAGTTTCCAGGCCGGTGCCCTGAACTCAGCGGTGTGGGAGCGAGCAGTTTCACAAGGTAGTGTTGACCCGGAGTCTGTTCGTGTGATCCACGAGACTCCCAGCTACGTCGACTATCAATGGGTCGCACATGCAGACATCGACGAGGTATTTGGAGAGGGCTCCCTGGATCAGGTCACCGATTCAATTCTCTCGATTGCCGGAGATACCGATCGTGAGAACCGAATTCTCGAGTTGTTCGGGACGGAGTCATTCGTGCGAGTTCAGCCAAATTCATATGACGGTCTTGAAGAAATTGCCCGTTCGCTAGACATGCTCCAATGAACAATAAACCTCCCGCATCGGTGGACACTTACCGGTTATGGGATGTCTCCAAGAACTTTGGTGACAGGCACGCGCTCGGTCCGGTCACTCTCGAGTTTCCTGGTGGTGAGAAAACGGCAATTATCGGTCCCAGTGGGGCCGGAAAAACGACTCTGCTTCGACTGATTGCTGGCGAGATCACACCGTCACAAGGGACTATTGAGCTCAGGGGAGCAAACCTTGAGTCTATCGATCGAACTCGTCGTTACCGAGAAGTCGGATTTATGCACCAGCAATTGGACCTCGTGCCTCAACTCTCAGCGCGTAAAAATATTGAAGCTGGTAACTCTGGACGATGGTCGATATTCCGAACAATCGCGAGTTTGATCTTGCCAGTAGCGGACGTTCGCTCGGAGCAGATCGGGAAGTTTCTCGGACTCGAGGGCCATTTGGATGAACGAACCTCGAGACTTTCAGGTGGACAGCAACAGCGCGTAGCACTTGCAAGGCTTCTCGTGCAGGCTCCTGCACTCTATCTTGCGGATGAGCCCGCATCCTCTCTGGATCCAGGGTTAACGGATATCGCGCTTCAAACACTTTGCGGGGTGCTACTTGACAAAGAGACGGCTGGATCAACTGTTATAGCGAATATCCACTCACCTGAACTGGCGACTCGCCATTTTGACCGAGTGATCGGCCTGAATCGCGGAGTAGTGGTGTTTGATAAACCCGCCAACCAGGTGACTCAAACTGACACAGCGTATGTCTATGACGGTGAAGACACTGACTCTTCCGGTACCAACGGCACCGCTGAGCCAGCGTTCAACTGGGGTAGAGATTGATGCCTAAGAGAATTGGAGTTGGTTTTGGCCTGAATACTCGCCTCGCATGGGTGGTGTTATTCGCTCTTTTGCTATTCGGTTCTCTCCTGTTTGTAGATTGGAGACACATTCCAAACAAAAATGCTGGTTCCGGCTTTGGAACATTGTTGACAGCATTCCTGGCACCAGACCTTTCGATTGAAAATCTTCAAAGGGTCACATCCGCAGTTTGGATCACAGTTTCGTACGCTGTCACTTCACTCTTTCTAGCGGCACTGATTGGCTTGCCACTTGGAGTCATCGCGTCCGGGGTGGTTATTGGTAGAAGCAAGCCATTGTTGCCTCTAGCAATTGCAACGAGAGCCTGGTTAGGTTTGACCAGATCTGTCCACGAGCTCATTTGGGCTTTGATTTTTGTAGCTGTAGTCGGATTGTCACCGGTAGCGGGAATAGCGGCGATTGCTTTGCCGTATTCGGGAATCATTGGCAGGATTTTCGCCGAACGATTACAAGATGTGCCTGATCCGCTAATTGTCTCTGTCGGCACTGCTGGTGCGAACGGGGTGCAATCACTCCTGTTGGTTCGAATTCCATCGGTCTTGCCTGACACCATTTCGTATCTGTTCTACAGACTCGAATGTGCCATTAGAACCGCCTCAGTTTTGAGCTTCGTCGGTCTGGGCGGAATTGGGTTCCAGGTGCACATAGCTATGAGTGACCTGAAATTCGACACCGTGGCGACTCTGTTCTATTCCTTGCTTTTGTTGATTCTTATAGTTGACCTCATGAGCCGGACCGTTCGAAGCAGGATCCTTTCATGAGAGATTTGCCGAGATCCACTGAACGATCTCCATATGCGACCACAGTCAAGCTTCCCGGACTGTTTTCGTTACTAACGGCAGTCGTGACCGTTGGTCTGATCGTTTCTTGTTGGGGATTTATATTTGCTGAATCCCAAGGCAAATCACCGCTTATTAGTGGTGAAACTTCTGAACGCGCGAGATTGATTTTCGGTCAACTTTTCGGATCAGAAACCTGGTCGTTCACGGGATCTCGGGTTCGAGAGATTGCGAGACTCGTCGCAGACACACTTGCAATGAGCGCAATAGCAGCTGCTATGGCGGCGATCTCAGTGTTCGTATTGCTACCTGTCGCTGCTCGAACTAACACTGAGGGGAGTTCTCGTTTTATTCGAATCCCGCTGTATTTGGCTGCGAGAGGATTATTCATATTTACTCGGGCGGTACCTGAGTTACTGTGGGCGCTAGTGGTCGTTTTTGTTTTGTCGCCGGGGATTTTCGCTGGTGGCGTGGCACTTGCGATTCACAACTTTGGAGTGATCGGCAGATTAGGAGCGGACACTGTTGAAGACGCTGAACAAGCCCCGTTAGTCGCGCTCAGAAGCTCTGGTGCTTCGGAAGCTCAAAGCTATCTTTCTGGAGTTGTGCCACTGATCGCCAGACAGCTCCTGACATTCATGTTCTATCGATGGGAAGTCATCATTAGAACTACCGCGGTTGTTGGATTCGTGGCTGCGTCAGGGATTGGGTACCAGCTGCGGGTCGACATGAATCTCTTCAGGTACCCCGAGGTCGGACAGCTCTTGATCGCCTACGTATTGATCGTTTGGGCGGTCGACTTAACATCGACTCTTGTACGGCGAGCTTTCAAGTAACTCTAAGAAGAGTGTTGGACGCGAAATCTGCTGGTGGGGGAGGTGGGACTCGAACCCACACGCCTGTTAAGGCACATGCTCCTAAGGCATGCGCGTCTGCCATTTCGCCACTCCCCCGACAGGTTACTTTGTGGACATCCGGAGACGAACAGCAAACCATTGTATGGACGCTATTGAGGTTGGGCTAGCCTCGTTGCTCCCACGATCCGCCATGTTTGTCCCAACGGTCGTGCAATTCGCTCACCGTCGATTCAGGAATATCAACTGAATCATTGACCATCGCTAGGTTCGACTCCATGTGGTGCGGACGCTGTGTGCCAACTATCGTGACATCTACCTCTTCGTGAGCGTATGTAAATCCGAGGGCAAGTTTGATGCGATCCCCTGGTGCGTCTATTAGGGGGCCATCAGATTGCATCTGCTCGGCTCGCTTGAAGTACTCGGATGTGTACTCAGGAATGTGGTTGTATGGTTTTGGATCAGCTGCAGCGCCCCACACGGCGTTACCAATTGGACGCTTGATGATCAGACCCATGTCTCGCTCTTCAACATCAGCAAACAGATTAGTTCTTGCCGATTGGTCGACTAGATTGAAGCTAGTTTGGAGGGTGTCGAAGAGTCCACTGGTTACTGCCCACTTGGCATTCTCGTTGTCACCTGAGTAGCCGATGTACCTCGTCTTCCCTGCAGCGTGCGCGTCTTGGAGCGCTCGAATTACGTCGCCTCGTTCGAGTACCTCCACGGTGCAAGAATGAAGCTGGACAAGGTCAACGTAGTCGGTCTTCATTCGCACGAGCGAGCGGTCGATCGAATCAATGATGAGTTCGTAGGTCCAGTCCTCGCCTTCGCCACGAGGTAATAAATGCCCCGCTTTTGTAGCCAGCACAAATTCGTCCCGGCGATCGGAAGCAACGAGTCCTATCAACTCTTCGCTGATGTTGTAACAAGCAGCGGTATCGAGGAAGTTCACTCCGCCATCAAGTGCTTTATTGACGACAGAACGCGCCTGTTCGACATCAGCCAGTTCGAGGTTGAACCCAACCTCGGACAAGCCAATTCCCAACCGTCCGACTTCAAGATCAGTTTTACCCAGACGTTTTCGTTCCATCGCCATCTCAGTTCTCCATCACACCGGGCTCATAAAGGTTATTTAGCAGGATTGTCAGATGGTACATTCATCGAATTGTCATAACAGATGAATCTGAATGGAGTTGCCGGTGTCTACCAAACCAAACGTAGTGCTTATGGTTGCCGACGACATGGGATACGGCGATTTCGGCCTGTACTCCGAAGGTCGAGTGAACACACCTGCGTTGGACGAGTTGGCCTCGGAAGGACTGAGATTCACGCAACACTACGCTGGCTCGGCGGTCTGTTCACCGTCCCGAGCGGCATTGTTGACCGGTCGCTACCCGATCAGGACAGGTGCGATCACTCCACAGGAAGTCCTCGGCAATGACCGTATTTCGCTTTCGGAATCAACTATCGCTGATTCGTTCAAAGCATCCGGTTACGCAACTGGGATGGTAGGTAAATGGCACAACGGCGCCCTTGACCCTCGCTTCCACCCGAACGCCAGGGGGTTCGATGAGTTTGCCGGTTTCCGAGGTGGCTGGGCAGATTATTACGAGTGGATACTCGACCGTAACGGTCAATTCGAACGGTCCGACGGGAGCTATTTAACCGATGTTCTTGCCGACGAGGCAGTTTCGTTTATCAACCGACACCAGGCAAATCCATTTTTCCTGATGGTGACCTGGAATGCGCCTCACTCACCGCTTCAGGCTCCAGAAGACGTAACAAAGAAGTACATCGACGCTGGATTCGAACGTGGAATTGCGATTATTTACGCCATGATCGAAGTGATGGATCGAGGAATCGGTAAGGTTCGTCAGGCGCTGAAAGATTCCGGGGTTGAAGACGATACGTTGCTGATGTTCACCAGCGATAACGGTCCAGCTTTCAACCATCGTTACGACCAGGTACCTGATGGCGTCTCGCTGGACGTTCGCAGATTTAACGCCGGCTTTGCAGGTGCCAAGGGTTCGATTTATGAAGGCGGTATTCGTGTCCCAATGATTGCACGTTGGGCGAATGGGCTGCCGCAAGACAGAGAGATAACCGACCAAATCTGTTTCACCGATTGGCTACCGACTCTGCTCTCGTTCACCGATGTAGGGAGAGTTGGAGAGAAACCACTAGATGGGCACGATTTCAGCAATGTTATTCGCGGAGATGAACGCCAAATGCCTCCGAACAGGTTCTGGCAATGGAACGGGGATTCACCTATCGGCACGACGAACGCAGCAATGCGCTACGGCGACTGGAAACTTGTTCGCCCCGCCCTGGATATTTCTTACGCCACCGAGACGGATAAAAAGCTTGCCGACGACTACATACTCAAAGACATCGAGTACAAATATCACCCGGAGAACATCCCCGAGATCTTTGACTGGCCTGAACCTGAAAAGGTAATTCCTGAAGCACCACAGCCTGAGCTATACAACCTTGCAAGTGATCCCGGCGAAGAGCACAACGTAGCTGAGCACAATCCTCAAATTATTACTCGGATGCGGACAGAGCTCGAGACATGGTTTGAGGAAGTCGAGTCTGAACGTCAGGCCATAGTCGAGTAAATAAGTGGTCCCTCCGCTTAGGTCGGGACGCGTCGCTACGCATGCCATGCAAGGAACAATCAGAACGAATCTACACGTGCGCCTGAAGCTCTTCAGTTATGTCATCCTGAGGCACTCGAAGGACGACACGAATTGAAACGCTAGAACAGCAAGTACGGTTCGTCTTCTACCTGGGTGAATTCGGTTGGCGGGTATTTCTCAAGCGCGTCAACATCAATTTCCGCTCCCCAACCTGGTCCATCTGGAATCGTGGCGAAACCGTTGGTGATGTCGATCGGGTTCGTCAGAACATCACCGTAACGGTCAAAGAACGAAACAAATATTTCCTGCATGAACGAGTTTGGAATACTCATTCCGAGATGCAGACTCGCAAGCGTTGAAATCGGACCATTCGAGTTATGCGGTGCGACGGGCACGTAGTGCGTGTCAGCCATATCTGCGATTTTGCGAATTTCAGTGAATCCGCCACAGTGGCATATATCGGGTTGAATCATTCGGACTGTATTGGTTGCCAAGAGTGGCCTGAACTCCCAACGGTTATAGAGCTGTTCACCGGTCGATACCGGTACGTTTACCGATCGCGCAAACTCTGCCATTGCTTCCACGTTGTCGTAGAGGATCGGCTCTTCCATCCAGGCAATGTTGAACTGTTCAAGTTCACGCGCCACCCGTCCCGCGCTCCAAGGGTCGATACGCGCACGAATATCTATCCCTATTTCAACATTCGGTCCGACCGCTTCCCTCACCGCACCAACTACTTCGACTCCGTGGCGGATACGTTCAGGTGTGATTACTTGGGGTCCACCAAATGGATAGAACTTGAGCGCGGTCCAGCCATCATCGGCCAACGCCCTTGCGGCCGCTGCGTATTTTTCTTTAGATTGACGAATCGGCGCGGCCTCAGGGTCGGGATCGGGGTTCGACTCTGTAGCTTCCTCGAACCATCCATTCGCGTAGACGCGCATCTTGTCGCGGTACTTTCCTCCCGCGAGTTCCCAAACAGGGATTCCCAGATACTTAGACTTAAGATCCCAGAGTGCAAGGTCAATTGCCGAAATCGCAGACATGGTCACCGCACCACCTGACCAAGTCACACGGCGAAACAGTGATGTCCATATCCAATCGATCCGACGCGGATCTTTGCCTTTTAGAAACTTCCCGAAGTCAAGAATTTCAGCTTCGAGCGCGGCGTCCTTGTATTGAAGAGAGCCTTCGCCCCACCCAGATATTCCTTTGTCAGTATCGATCCGTACAAACAGCCAGTTCGTGCCAGCAGTTTTGTGAACCGGTGTCGCCATTCGAAACACCTGGATGTCAGTAATCTTCAACGTCTCAACCTTTTCTTCAACTGGGCAATCGCATATTAGTTATCGCTACCCGCCCACTGGCATCCACTGGATGCAAACCGGTGCTGGTAGCTCGAGAATGCTTCCGGTTGGCGTAAGCGTTCCGTCGTCTTCGATTTTGAGAGTAACAACCGAGTCAGAATCCTGGTTCTCCGCGAGGATGAACCGTCCGTCCGGGGTCACGGCGAAGTTTCGAGGAGTGTTCCCCTGGGTCGACTCATTACCGATGTGAGCAAGAGTCCCATCGGATTGATCGATCGAGTAGATGGCCAGCGAGTCGTGCCCACGGTTTGAGCAGTACAAATACTTGCCGTCGATCGAAGTGTGAATGTCAGCCGTGTGGCTTACACCTTCCCAACCTTCGGGAAGAGTTGAAATCTTCTGCTTTTGAGTCAACGACCCGTCACTTGCGACGTCATAAACAGAAACAGTGTTCCCAAGCTCATTGTTCACATACACCCATTTGTTGTTTGGGTGGAATGTGAAATGACGCGGTCCCTCACCGGCATCGGAATCTACCGAAGCTTCAAGTGAAATCTTGCCATTTACGGCATCGAGATTGTAAGTCAGAACCTGATCCATACCAAGATCGCAAATGTAAACCTTGTCGTTCGTCGAATTCAATGTGGCTGAATGGGCGTGTGCTTCTTGCTGTCTGCGTTCATTTACAGACGAACCTTCGTGCTGAACGAAGTCGGTTCCGGCATTGACCGAGCCGTCTTCGTTGACGGTATGAACAGACACGCTACCACCAGCGTAATTGGCAACAACTACCGAAGAATCGGTCGCATCGACAACGAGGTGACACGGTCCAGGTCCCTGGGTCGACTGCTGGTTGATCTGGGTCAGTTCCCCGGAGTCTTTGTTGATGGAGAACGCAGTGATGCCGCCCGAACCGTCGAAAGCACTCGTTTCAGAGATTGCGTATAGATGGTCGTTCGTGGGATCAAGTGCCACGAAAGAAGGATTCTCTAGTCCAGTGGCTGTAGAGACTTTGGTCACCTCACCTGTTTCGGCGTTCAATCTCAAGGTGTAGATACCTTCCGATCCAAGGCGAGTGTAAGTGCCTACAAATGCGAATAAATCTTTGCTCATTGGAATATTTCCATTTCGTTAATTACTTGAAAAACTAGTCGTTGAGAATCAGATCTTGGTCGATTTCAATTCCTAGACCAGGTCCCTGCGGTAGAGCCATGTAACCTTCACCATCGAACTCAGGCGCGTTCGCCATGATCGAGAATTTGTGTTTGTAACTGCCGATTGGTGGATCGTTCAGGAGTTCCATGAACGGGGCGTTTCGCCACGAAGCAACTAGATGCATGTGGGCAATCACTCCGATGTTTCCGCCGCCATGGTGAGGGACGATTTCTTTACCGTAAAGTTCAGCAAGAACCCCGACCTTTCGGAGGTTGGTCATCCCGTTCATGACCATGCTTTCCGGTTGCAGCAATCCGTAAACGTCCTGTTCGCAAATCTGAACGAATTCGTTTAGACCGGGATTGTTTTCACCACCAGCAATCGGCATTTCGACTTTGGCACTTAGTTCTGCCAACCCGTCGAAGTCGTAGCGCTTGAGAGGTTCCTCTAGCCAATACACACCAAGGTCCTGCAGTTCGACCGCAGTATCGTAGGCTCGTTGATGACTCCATCGAACTCCCGGTTGCCAGTCGCCACTCGACTGAGCCTGGTTTCCATCAACCATGATGGTCATGTCATCACCAACTGCTTCGCGAACCATTTCAACCGTTCGGATATCTTCTGAAATCGTGTCGTGGTGACAGCGCAGTTTGATTGCTTTCCAGCCCTGGTCTTGCAGCGACTTAGCTTGCTCAGCCCTCTCCTCAGGGGTCGAAAGTACAACCATGCTGGCATATGGAATCACTTTGTCTTTGACTCCACCCCACAGTTTGTACAGGGGCAAATTCGCTGCCTTGCCCATGATGTCCCACAGAGCCATGTCGACTCCGGCCACTCCCTGGTAGTGAATGTTCTGGGCGTAATAGTTAAGTGCGACCGCGTGCTGTTCTATTTCGAGCGCGTCCTTACCGACGAGGTAAGCCTTCACGCCGTCCAACAACATTGGATGCATTCCCGGACCAATACCGGTTATCCCGGCATCAGTGTGGACCTCAGTGTACGATCCACCACCAATATCGAACGACATTGTGCGACCCGGGCTCCATGCCGGTTCCAGTTCACCAACGTGTTCAACGGTGCGAAGGTTGACGATCTTTACATCGGTAACAGTTATGTGGCTGCTCAATGGGCACTCCAGACTGAGATTGCGAAACGCGGAAATCATAACTCCCTGAAACCCGTTTTACAGATCGGTTCTAGTCCGTAAACTTCCAGTCTCCGCCAAAACGACGTGAAAAGGTCTGGGTAATGACAACAACGGCTAGAAACGAAGAGACCGTCGATGTCCTGATTATTGGTGCAGGTGCCTCAGGTGCCGCTGCAGCAGCTTGGCTATCTGAAGCTGGATTCGCAGTGCTTTGTCTAGAACAGGGCTTCTGGCAGGATCCCTCGAAATATGCGTCCGCATCTCCAGACTACGAATTTGAGATGCTCACAAACTGGGCGATCGACCCAAACAAGCGCCAACGTCGTGAAGACTACCCGATCAATGTCGAGAATTCCCCGGTGCACCCCGTGATGTTCAACGGCGTCGGCGGAAGCACGATTCTGTGGAGTGCCCACACTCCCCGATTTCACCCATCGGATTTCCGTGTAAAAAGTCTCGATGGTGTTGCAGATGACTGGCCACTTACCTACGAGGAACTTGAAGAGTATTACGACCTCAACGATGAAGTGATGGGTTGCTCGGGAATTGCAGGTGATCCTGCTAACCCGCCTCGGAGTCCACGGCAAATGCCACCGTTGCCGATCGGCTCGGATGGGAAACGACTTACAGATGCTTTCGATGAATTGGGCTGGCACTGGTGGCCTTCGGACAGTTACATCAACTCCCAGCGATACGGGGAGGGACGAGATGCCTGTAATTACTGCGGACACAACCACATGGGTTGTTTTCAACGGGCTAAATCGAGTACAGATTTGACGTATTGGCCGAGGGCGTTGCGATCAGGAGCACAGATAAAAACGGGGGCCCGCGTACGGCGGATTACCGTAGACGAACACGGACGCGCCACAGGTGCTGACTACATAGACGCCAAAGGTAATGAGGTTCATCAGTCGGCTCGTTCCGTAATCCTGGCAGCAAACGGAATTGGAACTCCTCGAATCATGCTGAACTCCGCTTCCGATCAGCATCCGAATGGGTTGGCGAACTCCAGTGGACTTGTCGGAAAAAACCTGATGTTCCATCCATTCGCAATGATCACTGGTGTGTTCCCCGAAAAGATGAATACCTGGCGAGGACCGCTCAGCAACTTCGCGATGAGCCAAGAATTTTATGAGACAGACACCGACCGGGGATTCGTACGGGGCTACACCTACCAGTTCCAGAGAAGTTTGGGACCCGCGTGGGTCGCAAATGGTGGCTTCACCGATGCGATTCCGTGGGGTGAAAACCATCACAAAGAGCTTGAGAAAAGGCTCGGCAGCATGATGGGAATGGCAGTTATCGGCGAAGATTTGCCAGAAGAGCACAATCGTGTGGAGTTAGACCCCGATTTGACCGATGCCGATGGAATTCCAGCCCCGAAGCTTTTTTACACACTCAGCAAGAATTCTCGAGATCAACTTGATCACGCGATCGCAAACGCAAAGAAGGTGTTCGAAACAGCTGGAGCGGCGGAAGTTTTCGTCGATCCCATGATGGAACAGTCAGGGTGGCACCTCATGGGCACAGCCCGAATGGGAGATGATCCGAAAACAAGCGTGGTCGATAAATGGGGACAAGCACACGATGTCGACAATCTGTTCATTGTCGATGGCAGTGTCTTCGTAACCGGGGCAGCGGTAAACCCAACTCCAACGATTCAGGCGCTAGCTCTACGTACTGCAGATTACATAGTTGCTGAGCGAGAGGACTTGAAAGGCTAACCATGACAAGTACAAGAAGTATTTCAAGCGAACTGCTCTCGTCTTTGATGAACCGCCTGATTCCAGCCGTTGGCGATCTCCCTGCTGCCGGTGAGATGGGTCTCACAGAAGAAGTTCTCAGACTTGCAGGTGAACATCTCAGGTATTCCGCTCTGTTTACGTCGGGAATAAACGCACTCATTGAAAAAAGTGATGACTTCATAAATCTCTCGGGCAGCGATCAAGATTCGGTGATCAGAGAACTCGAGTCATCGTACCCAGTGGAGTTCGATGCAGTACGAACTCTCGTCTACATCGTGTACTACAAGGATGAACGGGTACACACCCGAATCGGTTGGGATTCACGCCCTCCGCAACCAGAAGGGAACGTGATGGAACCGTGGGACGAGTCAATTCTGGAAACCACGAAGAATCGTGAACCGTTTTGGCGCAAGGCTTAACTGCACTACGAGGTAATTCAATTTGGAACCAGTAATCAAAAACGAAAGCAACACAGGCAATCCGATCCTTGGACCTTGTGACGGTGTTTCAACGTATGTGATGTTGTATGTGAAACACCCGGTCGGCGGATCAAGCCCTGACCATGTTCACCCGTGGGAGCACCAGGCGTTCATCACTCAAGGCTCCGGTGTGTTGGTTTGCGGTGGCAAGGAATACCCGGTGAAGGAAGGCGATGCCGTTCTCGTGCCCGGGGGCGTCCAACACCAGTTCATCAATACCGGCGATATTCCGCTTCACCGCGTGACAGTCAATCCTGTCGAATCCGTCGGCAAGTAATAAGACTGACTATTTCACTTCTGTGAGTGTGAGCTCACCGTGTTCGACGGTGTAGACGTGGGTGGCTATCTCTTCAACGATAGCGGGATCGTGGCTGGCGCAAATAATCGTTCCGTCATACTCGTCCAGCGCGCCTAAAAGTTCATCGCGCGTTGAGGAATCGAGATGGTTCGTTGGCTCATCTAGAAGCAGCACATTATTGGGCTGAACAAGGAATTTAGCCAGCGCAACCCTGCTCTTCTCGCCACCGGAGAGCATCTCAATCTTTTTGTAGACGTCGTCCGAACTGAACAGGAAACGTCCCAAAATTCCACGTAGATCGCCATCCGGCTGATCACCAGCGGATTCTCTTACCGATTCCAATATCGTAAAAGCACGATTTAGCGATTCGTCCTGATGTTGTGCGTAGTACCCGCGTCGCGACCGCTCAGACCAGTTGATGTCGCCTTCGAGAGGATCCACTTCTCCAGCGAGGATTCTCAAGAAAGTGCTCTTGCCACCACCGTTGTGCCCTACAAGCGCGACTTTTTGCCCTCTTTCGACTTCGAGTGACACGTCTAACAGAACCGGCAAATTGTCCCAATCGTGCGAAACCGATTCGGCTGACAACACGACCTGCTCAACTCGTCCGGTCGACTTGATTTGAAAGTGTGTCGTCTTAGCGTCAACCATCCGCTCGACGCGTTGCATGCGCTCTAGTGCCTTGATTCGGCTTTGCACCTGCCTGGCTTTGGTCGCTTTTGAACGGAACCGGGTGATGAACTGTTCCTGGCGGGCAATTTCTCGTTCTTGCCGGTCAGCAAGTGCATCCAGTTGTGCTTGCCGATCGGCTTTGGCTTCCAGAAAGTGCGAGTACGTTCCCTGGTACGAGGTGACTCCAGCTTGTCCCACATCGAGAATTCGTGTGCAGACGGATTCCAGGAAATCGCCATCATGCGTGACCATTAGGATTGCGCCCGGGTACTCGGAAAGTTCTTTGGCCAGCCATTTTTTTGACGCGGAATCAAGATGGTTGGTCGGTTCGTCCAGGAGAATGTTCGCATCACGTCGAATCAAGATTTTGGCGAGCGAGATACGCATACGCCAACCACCTGAAAAATCCCCGCAGGGTTTTGCGAGATCTTCTTGAGTAAAACCTAGACCGGTCGTGACTCGAGATATCGAAGAATCGACGGAATTCCCACCCAGTAGCTTGAATCTGTCGTGTGACCGATCTAGCTCAGTGGTTTGCGATTCGGCATCACCTTCCTCTAATAAGAGAAGATCTTCTAGTTCCTCGATTCGCTTACGCAACTGATCGAGTTCAGGGAGGGCCGTCCACATCTCATCGTATAACGATGAATCAAGGGAAACGTCTGACTCTTGCTGCAAATACGAAAGATCGCCGTCAGACACGCTCACTGCACCGGAAGTCACGGGTTCTCGGTCCGCGATCATCCGGAGCAAAGTGGTTTTACCAGCACCGTTCGGACCAACCACACCAACTTTTTCGCCGGACGACACGGTGAAAGAAACCTGTCTGAGCAGGTCTCTACCACCGAACGATTTATTCAGATTTTCGACAACGATCAAAGTTGTGTGACCCGGATCTTCAAATTCACGTTTGATTCAAACCCAACAAATAATTCTCACATAACAATGGCGAGTGTCATAACAATTTTCTGAAAAAAAGCCGGGCAGAAAAATCTACCCGGCTTGATTTGTCAGTTGAGCGAAAAGGGGTCGTATTAGTAGCTCTGTTGAGCACCCAGTTCGGTCGCCTTCTGCAAGGCTTCCGCAAGTTTTTCAACTGTTACATCACCAGATCGGGCTGTCGAAATCTGTATTGATTCCTGTTCGGCAAGAGCCTCGGCCAATGCTGGTAGTTTCGGTGCAGCGTCAATCGGGATCTGGATTACCCCGTGACGATCAGCTGCGATAAGGTCGCCAGGCTGAACGTAAACCCCACCAACATCTACAGGTACATTGAACGCTACTGCATGAACGTAACCGTGAGAAACGAGAGTCTCCTTCGCCCAGAACGGGAATCCCATTTCCTCGGCTTCTTTGAGATCACGAACTCCCCCGTCGGTTACCGCTCCAACACATCCAAGCCCCAGTGCGATGTTGCCCTGGATTTCACCCCACCACGATCCAACAATATTCGGGTAATCAAGGTCGTGAAGAACAACCATGCGAGGACCTGGAATGTCGAGGATTGCTTGCCAGTACTCGGTGCGTCCCAATGCGCGTGGGGAGCGGTGACGAGCTGAAATAACACCAGTTACGGCGTAACCAACGTACGTGTCTTCGACCGGGGTAATCGATTTGACCTCAGGACGCATAAATCCTTCAGTTCGAGGCAAGATGTCGAGAAGCTCCAACGCGTTGGCGATGGTTGGAGTGTCGATCTTCCTAATTTGCGCCAATAACTCTTCTGAGAGTGGCCCGGTCTGGTCTGTCATCAAGTTCTCCCTAGGTAAATTTCGATATTCGAAAGTGGTTCAGGGAATAGTAACTCGTGAGACAAAATAATTTTGCTTGTTAAACAAAGAAAGGATCGAAATGGCTCCGATCCCTTCACTGAGTTTCATTCGAAAAGTTAGACGGCGATGTTCCAGTCCACTCGTCGACGGCGTCGCGCGCGGTCCATGGATTCTTTCCGACCACGTTCAATGCGTTGAGCGTGCTGGAGTACTTTTTCTGCTTTTCGCTGCTCTGTTCGAGCTCGGTCGCGCTCTATATGACCGACAGCGAACCGAACTTCATTGACCGCCTGAAAGTACTTCACTCGGGCTCGTTCAACTGAGATTGGCTTGTAGTTGAGCATATGACCTCTCCACAGAATTCTCTGGATAGTGTGTAAATATCTGAAATCGATTTTCCTTTGGAAAGAGACCTTATTTATTGGTGCCACCTGTTGTCTCAGGCACGTCATTCAGCGGTGGTCAATTTCGCTTTTCCGCAACTCACTTTGCGTGAGGATTTGGGACAAAGGGATCACCCTGGTTTTCAGTTCAATTTGATCGCAACTCAAGCACATCTACCTGCACCACAATTCATAGAAAATTCTTATGCTGCGTTTGGTGTAACACACGCAATAGGACTAGAATCGCCACGCTTCGGCAACAGGGTTGTCGCGACTGGCGTGCCACAACGGAGCAAGTACGGAGATTTGTATTAATGAACGGTACCGAGTTCATCGCTCACATCCTTAAACAGGAAGGCGTCACGGATATGACGTGCTTTCCGAGTAACGCGCTCATCGAAGCAGTCGCAAAAGAAGGCATACGCCCGGTGATGTTCCGCCACGAGCGTGGAGCCATCATGGCGGCTGACGGGTATAGCCGCGTCAGCGACGGTCAGAAGTTCGGTGTCGTCGCCATGCAGCACGCCGCTGGTGCAGAAAACTCCATGGGAGGGTTGGCACAGGCCTTCGGCGACAACGTTCCAATGCTTGTGTTGCCAGGTGGCTACCCGCTTGAACGGCGACACGTCCGACCGAACTTCCTCGCGACCGAAAGCTGGAAGAGTGTGGTCAAGTCGGCAGAGACGATCGATTCTCCTACGCAAATTGCTGACGTAATGCGCAGGGCATTCCAGGCACTTCGAAACGGAAACGGTGGTCCAGTAGTTGTCGAGATGACGCTCGACGTTTGCACCATGGAAGTTCCCGAAGAGGCAATGAACTACAGTTCACCAACTGCGAGAAAATCTGCACCTTCCAAAACTGACATTCAGGACGCAGTCAAAGCGTTACTGGCGGCCGACCGACCAATGATCTGGGCAGGTGCTGGTGTTCTGATGGCCGGAGCCACAGCTGAACTTGCTGAGTTTGCCGAATTGACCGATATTCCGGTATTTACGACGATGGAAGGCAAGTCTGCATACGACGAGCGACTCCCACTTTCACTCGGAGCTGGTAGTGGAGCCTGCACAGGTCACGCGTACGAATGGATCAACGAGAGCGATGCCGTTATCGGAATCGGCACGAGCCTCACGATCAACAACTACACACGCCGCGTTCCAGCTGGCAAGAAGAGTGTCATTCACAACACGATCAACCCTGATGACATCAACAAGGACACCCCGTCCGATATCGGGCTGATTGGCGATGCCAAACTCACCTTACAGGCTCTTATTGAAGAGGTAAAAGCCCAGATCGGTGAAGGCGGACGAGACACCGGCGTAAAGGCACGTATCGCCGCGGTACGTGAAAAGTGGATGGCAGAATGGGCTCCAATTCTCAACTCTGACGAAGCGCCACTGAATCCGTACCGCGTGATCAACGAGATCAACAAGAACCTCGATCACGAGAACAGTATCGTTACACACGATGCTGGTGGTCCTCGAGACTGCATGGTTCCTTTCTATACAGCAACGACCCCGCACAGCTACATCGGCTGGGGTAAGACAACCCACCTTGGGTTCGGAATCCCCGTGATGATCGGTGCCAAGCTGGCGAACCCCGACAAGTTCTGCCTGAACTACATGGGTGACGGTGCGTGGGGTATGTCGGGTACTGACGTGGAATCGGCTACTCGAGAAAACCTCCCGATCACGACTGTCCTTCTCAATAACGGCGGAATGGCAACCTACCCTGGTGGATTCCCAACGGCTCGCGAGAAGTACGGCGTTTCTCACATGATCGGTAATTACGCCAAAATCACCGAAGGTATGGGTGGTGTCGGGATCGAAGTTTCTCAGCCCGACGAGTTGGCACCTGCTATTCAGCGGGCACGTCGAGAAAACGCAGAAGGTAAAGCTGTTCTGATCGACATTCAGTCTAACTACGAATCCCGCAAGTCGTTCTTCGGTAAGTAGTCCTACTTCGATTAGGAATCTAAAAGCCCTCGGCAAAGCGCCGCGGGCTTTTTGTTTTGCCGGCTTTTCCCCCGGACCCCAAATCGGCAGTTTCGCACTCAGCCTAGCGTCACTTTCGCAAGTGACCTACACCTGCTGTGTGCGATCCGACGTGGCTTGGTCTAGCCCTAATCCGACTGGTTCTACTTTTCAACTTGTGCCCCAGGTTTGTGCACGGTTGCGTGAACGTAATACCGCCTAAGTCGCTCCAATACAAATTGAACTCAAGGTAGGAGCGACCTCTCGCCACCGGTTGGTACCCCGACGGACTCCAAATGAGTGTTGATCTTTAGGTAGAAACACGGATTGCAGCCCGTAAACCCAACGATGTTTCGGTGGTGTGAGCACGGCATCGTAGTGGTTATCAGCACTGACAGCCGGTCTGACGAGCGAAACAGGATTCACTTCCGGCCCCGAATCCGAA
>Ga0181579_10000170_pt1 | contig 48105 bp, 37 predicted proteins | sample 071ome_24_FD_132996 | JGI IMG/M metagenome (GOLD analysis project Ga0181579, IMG submission 132996) | Coastal salt marsh microbial communities from the Groves Creek Marsh, Skidaway Island, Georgia - 071402CT metaG (megahit assembly) | ecosystem: Environmental > Aquatic > Marine > Intertidal...
CGCGCCAGAAGCGGACGGGTGAACTTGCCCATGAACTCCAGAAGTTCGCCGCGCTTGACCACCGACAACGTCAAGGCCCCGTGATCCTCGAACCCAATATCGATCCGGCGTAACTCCGAACGTAGCGAGAAAACATCAAAGGATCGGAGACTTCCGACCGCCAGCAACATCTCCACGTCACGCTCAAGCTCCACGTCGGCGCGCGCGAAGTAGTCCGGCAGATCCTCCGGTCGGACTTGCCCACTTCCGGTTTCCGCGCCGCCGAACAGTTCCACTACCGACTCCAACCGCGCGTTCTTGATCATCGTTGCCTTCGCCAATCCGACCGTTTTCAAGGGAAGGATCAAAAGAGGGAGGACATGCAACGCGTCCATGGCGGCGTCCATGTCCGGATCGAGATCAATGGAAACCTCGGACCTGTTCCACCGTTTAAACGTTGGCTTGAGAGTTTCGGATCGCTCCTCGGCAAGATGCATGATTGGCCTCTCCGTTCTGGTGATTGCCCGCGCCATGGCGACGCAAGGCGCGGACCAGAAAACCGAAATCGCGGTGAGAATCCGCACATGCCAATCCAGCGGTTGTCGAAGACGCTTTTCGCGGCCATGCTGGCCCTTGATGTCGACGCGGCGTCGAGCCCGCATGATCGGAGAGTGTTATGAGACTAGGTGTCAGCCTTAACCTGGAAGGGCCGGACGTTGTCGGCGGCGACGCCTATGCCCAGGGCTTCGCGACGGCGGAACGCGTGGGTTTCGAGAGCCTCTGGTTCTTCGACACAATCGGGCGCGGCCGATTTCGCCCGGACCCGATCAGCGCGCTGTCCGCGGCGGCGGCGGTCACCCAATCCGTGGAGTTGGGGACCTGCATTCTCCAGGTGCCCTTGCGCCATCCGGTCGAACTCGCCCACCGCGTGCTCAGCGCCCACTACATCAGCGGCGGTCGGCTCCGCCTTGGTGTCGGCGCGGGCTCGACCAAGGCGGATTTCGACGCCGTCGAGGGCGACTACGAGACCCGATTCAAGCAACTGACCAATGCCCTCCCCAGAATGCAGGCGCTGTGGCGCGGCGAGGCCGTGGGCGCCGCCGACCTCACGCCTTGGGAAGCGACCAAGGGCGGTCCGCCGATCCTGATCGGAAGCTGGGCCGGTAGCCGATGGATACCGATCGCCGCGAAACAATATGACGGTTGGATCGCGTCGGCGCATTTCACCAATTTCGCGACCCTCAAGGACGGTGTGGAACGATATCGGATCGAGGGTGGCTCCCGCGCGGTGGCGACCAATATCCCGGTTGATCTGAACGCCGGTTCCCGGCCGCTATCGGAGGAGGATCACCTGGACCTGCGATGCTCTCCCGACGAAGCGAGCGACCGGCTGCGGATGCTCGAGGATGCCGGTTTCGACGACGCGGTCGTCACGGTAACCGACTTCAGCGAGGATCACATGGCGAAGGTACGGGCGCTTTTCGCGAGATAGGTCGGTACTCCCGACCCATCGCGACCCGCCACCAACCCGGCTAAAGACGTGGTTCTAGAACGCCCTTCGCCGCTGCCACGCGGTTTTCCGACCTTCCGGCAAGCGCTGGATCGCCAGACCATCACCGCCGGCGCGGTGGCGATGCTGTTCGCGACCACGGGCCCGCTGGCGCTCCTGTTGACGGTCGCGCGCGCCGCTGAGCTCTCGACCGGTGAGGTCATCGGCTGGATCTTCGCCGGCTACGCGGTCGGCGGGGTGCTGAGCATCGTGTTCAGCTATGTCTATCGCCAACCCATCGGCCTGGCCTGGTCGATCCCCGGCACGGCGATGCTGCTGGCGGCGGTCGACCATCTTTCCTTCGCCGAGGTGGTGGGCGCCTATCTGGTCTGCGGGATCATCATGACCTTTCTCGGCCTCTCGGGCTGGATCGGCTGGCTGACGGAGCGCATCCCGGTGCCCGTCGTCATGGGGATGGTGGCCGGGGTGTTCCTTCCCATCGGGCTCGGCATGGTCACCAGTTTCGCCGACGCGCCGGTTATCGCCGGCGCCACCGTCGCGGGCTTCATCGTCGTCGCGGCCTTGCCGTCGATCTCGCAACGATTCCCACCGATGCTGGGCGCGCTTTTCGCCGGCGCGGCGGCCGTCGCCCTTACCGGAACCTTCGACGGCGGCGAGCTCGGCGGTGAATGGATCGCCCGCCCGGAGATACGCGCCGTGACCTTCAGTATCGCCGGCATGGTCGAGCTGGTGCCGCCGTTGCTGATCTCGGTGATCGCGATCCAGAATCTCCAGGGTTTCACGGTCCTGGGCCAAGCCGGACACAAGCCCCCCGTCAACGCGCTGACCGTTGCCTGCGGATATGGCTCACTTGTCGCCGGCGCTCTAGGCTCGGTGCCGACCTGCGTCACCGGCCCGGTCAACGCGATTCTCGTGGGCGCGAGGCCACCGGCGGCCCGTTGGGCGGGCGGCATCGTCTTCGGGGTTCTGATCGGCTTGTTTGGACTGTTCGCGCCGCTCACCACCGCCGTCGCCTCGGGCCTGCCGCTGGCGTTTATCGCGGTTCTCGGAGGGCTCGCCATGCTGCCGATCCTGAACAGCTCGTTCAGCGCCGCCTTCAGCGGCAAGGCGCCGATGGGAGCCCTTGTGGCGTTTCTGGTGACCGTAAGCGATGTCCAGCTCTTCAATATCGGCGCCGCGTTCTGGGGCCTCGTGTTCGGCTATCTGGTCACATTGCTGATCGAACGCGCCACCGGCAAACAGTCCTAGCCGCTCGACCACGCGCCCGCTTCCCCCGACCAGCCGGCTTGCCTAGGATGGAACCTGAAACCGAGGGGGAGCCCCGTCATGGAAGCACGAGACGTCACCACCGCCGCCCAGGGCATGTCGCTGGTCTACGAACGCAATATCAGCCACGCCAAGGTCGCGGTTACCGATCTCGACGGCGTGCTGCGCGGCAAGTACATGGCCCGCGACAAACTCAAATCGGCGTTTCAGTCGGGATTTGGGTTCTGCGACGTGATCCTGGGCTGGGACTCCTATGATCAGCTCTATGACAACGTCACCTTCACGGGTTGGCATACCGGATATCCGGACGCCCAAGTGCGGATCGTGCCGGAGACCTGCCGCGACATTCCCTGGGAAGACAACATGGTTTTCTTCCTCGCCGAGTTCGACGGCGCGGCGGAAGCGCTTTGCCCGCGCGGCACCTTGCGCCGGGTGGCGGAGAAAGCCACCGCCATGGGTTTCAGCGCCTCGGCGGCGGCGGAGTATGAGTTCTTCCTGTTCCAGGAAACACCGGAATCCGCCCGGGCCAAGAACTATCGCGACCTGACCCAGCTCTCGCCGGGGTTCTTCGGCTATTCAATGATCCGCAACTCGGTTCACGCCGATTTCCACGCCGCCTTCCTGGAAATGTGCGAGCAGATGGACTTCCCCATCGAGGGCTATCACACCGAGACCGGCCCCGGCGTGATGGAAGCCGCGATCAGGGTCGACGACATCATGGCGGCGGCGGACAAGGCGATCCTGTTCAAGACCTTCGCCAAGATCTTCGCCCAGCGCAACGATCTGATGGCCACCTTCATGGCGAAATGGTCGATGGACTGGCCCGGGCAATCCGGGCATCTGCATCTCTCGCTGAACAACTCGGACGGCGGCTCCGCGTTCCACGATCCCGCAAAGGAGCATGGGATGAGTGACGTGATGCGCTGGTTCGTCGGCGGTCAACAGACCCTGATGCCGGAGTTGCTGGCCATGGTCGCGCCGACGGTAAACTCCTATACCCGAATGATCCCCAGTTTTTGGGCGCCGACGGAATCCACCTGGGGGGTAGAGAACCGCACCTGCGCGCTCAGGGTAATCCCCGGTTCCGCAAAGTCCCAGCGGGCCGAGTACCGGGTCGCGGCGGCGGACGCGAACCCCTATCTCGCGCTGGCGGCCGCGCTCGGCTCCGGCCTCTGGGGCATCGAGAACAAGGTCGAGCCGACGGCGCCGGTGGTTGGCAACGCCTATGACAAAAGCTTCCCACGCCGCCTCGACCTGCCGCGCACGCTCTGGGACGCGGCCCAGCGGCTCAAGAAATCCAAGCCGGCCCGCGCTCTGTTCGGCGATGCCTTCGTCGATCACTACGCCGCGACCCGGGAGTGGGAGGAGCGCGAGTTCCGCCGTCACGTGACGGACTGGGAGATGGAGCGGTATTTCGAGATCATTTGAGGGTTTCTTTGACGACATAGTCGTCCGCGAAGCATTACACCCTCGTCATCCCGCGCTTAACGCGGGATCCACGCCTGAAACCTCCACACGTGACGAAAAACTCGATCAATCGTACCGAACGACAGGAATGATCGACCAACAAACATACTGAAAGGCCTCGGGCGTGGGTCCCGCATCAGGTGCGGGACGACGGATACCCTCAATCAGGTCACCCCCTTAAACCCAAACCGGCTCGTTATGCCCGACCGGCACGGGGCCGCTGTCCCAGCGCGCCGGGGTTTCCGACAGAATCTCCGGCGATTTCACATGACTGACCTTGCCGTAGGGCGAGTCATGCACCTCCAGCAGATCGGTGATCTCGTGTTCCTTTGGCTTGGTGAGGTGCAGCCCCTCCATGCGCCCGAGGCCGTCAATCCAGCGCCCGGTCTGGGCAAGCGAGACCCGAACCATCCAGGAACCGCCCTCCTCGGCCCGGCGCTTCAGGGCCATAATGGCGCCGAAGGCCGCGAGATAGCCGGTGCCGTGATCCAGCGCCTGGCATGGCAATGGATGCGGCTGTCCGGTACCGGCTGCCAGCATACCCTCGTGACAGATCCCGCTAGCGCTCTGGGTGAGGCTATCGAAGCCACGCCAGCTGCTCCACGGCCCCTCGTGACCATAGGCGGATAGGGTCACGTAAACGATGCCGGGGCGCAAAGCCGCCAGATCCTCGGGCCCGAAACCGAAACCCGAGATCGTCCCGGGCCGGTATCCCTGGGCGAAGACATCCGCGTCTCGCGCCAAACCCCGCAAGGTCTCGCGATCACCTTCCTCGCGCAAGTCGATGAAGGCGGAGCGCTTGCCGAGCCCGGTATCCATGGCCAGCGGCACCAGCACCGGCAGATGGCGGGCGCCGATGCGCATCACCTGAGCCCCATGCGACGCCATCGTGCGCCCGCAGACCGGCCCGGCGAGCACCTTGGTGAGATCCAGCATCTTGATTCCGGAGAGCGGTCTGTCCCCACCCTCGGGCAGGGGTTCCGGCGGCGCGTCGCCGATCTTGACGATTTCCAACAGCGGGAGCTGGGCCACCGCTTGCGCTTGGGGATGCGCCGCCCATTCCTCGGGCGATCGGATCAGGGCGACGCAAAGCTTGTCCTCGCGGCACCGGGTCTCCAGCGCCTGACCGTCCCATTGGGCGACCGCGGCCGTCACCTGTGCCCGGTCATCCTGACAGCCCAGCACCTTCAGAACGCCGGCGCGCAGATGGGGATACTGGCAATGCAACTGGATCCAGCGGTCGTCCCGGGTTTGGTAGTAACCGGATACGTCGGCCCAATGTTCCTCGCGGGGCTTGCCGACGATATGGGTGTAGAGCTCGCTTCGGAAGGAAACGGCGGCGTCCCACATGGCCAGCGAGACCTTCTGACGCCGACCGGTGCGCGCCCGCCACAGCTCCGCCGCCGCCAGCGACGCCGCCCCGATGGTGGCCTGAGCCGCCACGCCTACCCGAAAGATCGACGGCAGCGACGGCTCCTCGCCGGTAAGCGTGATATCGTTCAGGGCCTCCTCTTCGCCGCCCGCGAGCGTCCAGATATCGGTGAGCGCGTCCATTCCACTGGGTGCCGTCATCTCGTTTTCCCCTAGTCCCTAACCAACAATCCTCGCGGCACATCCGCCAGACACTCATGCCCGCCGGGTGTGATCACGAAGCTCTCGGTGATTTCCAACCCCCAATCCTTCATCCACAAACCGGTCATGAAGTGAAAGGTCATGCCGGGCTTGAGCTCGGTCCTGTCGCCAGGCCGAAGCGACATGGTCCGCTCGCCCCAGTCCGGGGGATAGGAAAGGCCGATGGAATAGCCCGTGCGATTATCCTTGACGATGCCATGGCGCGCCAGCACCGCGAAGAAGGCGTTGGCGACATCCTCGCAGGTCTTGCCCGGCGCCGCCGCCTCGAGCCCCGCGTCCATGCCTTCCAGAACCGCTTTCTCGGCATCCAGGATCGTGTCGGTCGGCTTGCCCAGAAACGCGGTCCGTGAAAGTGGGCAGTGATAGCGGCGATGCACCCCGGCGATTTCGAAGAAAGTCGCCTCGCCCCGCTTCATCGGCTTGTCGTCCCAGGTCAGGTGTGGCGCCGAGGCGTCGGCGCCCGAGGGCAGCAGCGGCACGATCGCCGGATAGTCCCCACCATGACCATCGGCGCCGCGCAGACTGGCGTCCTGGATCTCGGCAACCAGGTCGCATTTGCGCATCCCGGGCTCGATCCTGGCGGCGATCCGCTCGTGCATCGCCTCGGCCACCCGGGCGGCCCGGCGCATGTATACTAGCTCCTGGTCGGACTTCACCGCCCGGCACCAATTCACCAGCCCCGTCGTATCCTTGAAGACGGCGTTCGGCAGACCCGCGACGAGCGACGCATGGGCCTTGGCGGAATACCAGTAATTGTCCATCTCGACGCCTATCGACTTGGCGCCCCAGCCCCGGTCGGCAAGGGTAGAGGCCAGTAGATCCATCGGGTGCCGTTCGGTCGACTGCACATAGATATCGGGATAGCCGATGATGTTGGCCTCGGCGATATAGGCGGTTCGGAGCGCGCCGTTGGCGTCCTGGCTCCGGCCATACCAGATCGGCTCGCCGGAAGGCGGAACGACGACGCATTGATGGACATAGAAGGACCAGCCGTCATAGCCGGTGAGCCAGGCCATATTCGAGGGGTCGGACAGGATCAGCATCTCGACCCCGGCCTCCTCCATGGAGGCACGGACCTTGGCTAGGCGGTCAGCGTATTCGTCGCGGGTGAAATTGAGTTCTACATCCGGCATCTCGGCGTCCAACTATTCATGGAACCAACGGCCCGTCTGAAAAGCAACAAGCCGCGCGAACACGAAAACGCGGGCCATCCGTCACTGGAAGGCCCGCGCTGTTCTAGGGTGTTTGTTTTACTCGGCGGCTTCGGCGGGCGCGTCGACGATACGGGTCGCAAAATCCGCCGGCGAGACGATTTCCAGAACCTCGAAATCCTTGGAGCAGGCGATCTCGCGATGCGGAATGCCGGGGCGCTGGTTGATGCAGTCGCCCTTCTCGATACGACGGACACCCTCGCCCGCGTATTCGAACTCGGCCCATCCGTTCAGCACATAGACGAATTGGAACTTGCAGTCATGGACGTGCCAGTGCTGGACATCGTCCTTCATTTCCTTGCCGTTCGCCTTGACGATATGCGCGACGTAATCGCCATCGCTCGACTCTTTCCAGCCGAGGTCGCGATACTCGAAGATCTCCCGAAGGCCCGGGGTCCAATCGGCCTCGGAGGCTTTGTTATGCGAGAATTTCCAATTATCGGTCATGATATCCTCCCTTTCAGGCGCACCGTTCGCGCGCGCTATTCTGGGTAAACTCTAGCATCGGGATCGGAAACGTCGAAGCCCAATCGCCGAAACGGCGGCGGCATTGCATATTCGATGGCGCGATGCTCAAAATGTGGCCGAACCACCTTGCCGTCATCCGGCGGCGGAGTAGGCGCTCGGCGCTTGGGTCACCGGCCTCACACGTCGAGCGAGGCCGTCCGCTCCCATGCGCTTAGTTGCTGGGAGTAGAGGTTCCATTCCTCCATCTTGATCTTCACGTAAGAGCGGGAAAACGCCTCGCCCATTGCCGCCTTCAAACCCTTGTCGCGGTCGAAGAGACGGATCGCGTCGAGCAGATAGAGCGGTAGCTTCTTGGCGCCGCGCACCTTGTGACCCTCGGCGTACATGTCCAGATCCACCCGCTTGCCGGGTTGGGTCTTGTTGGCGATGCCCGCCAAACCGGCGGCGAGATAGCCGGCCTGGAGCAGATAGGGATTGGCCGCGCCGTCGGCGAGCCGGAACTCGAAGCGTCCCTCGTCCGGCACCCGCACCATGTGAGTCCGATTGTTGCCCGACCAGGTCACGGTGTTCGGCGACCAGGTGGCACCCGAGGCGGTCACCGGGGCGTTGATCCGCTTGTAGGAATTCACGATCGGGTTGGTGATCGCGCAAAGCCCCTCGGCATGGACAAGGCAGCCGCCGAGGAAATGCATCGCCAATTCCGAGAGGCCGAGCTCTCCCTTGGGATCATGGAATAGGTTCTTCTTGCCCGACTTGTCCCAGACCGAGACATGTGCGTGACAGCCATTGCCGGTGAGATGCGTGAAGGGCTTGGGCATGAAGGTCGCGCGCAGGCCGTGCTTCTCGGCGATCGACTTCACCATGAACTTGAAGAACGCGTGACGATCGGCGGTGACCAGGGCGTCGTCATAGTCCCAGTTCATCTCGAACTGGCCATTGGCATCCTCGTGGTCGTTCTGATACGGCCCCCAGCCGAGATCGATCATCGCGTCACAGATTTCCGAGACCACGTCATAACGCCGCATCAGCGCTTGCTGGTCATAGCAAGGCTTGGGCTCCACATCCCTGGGGTCGGAGATATCGGCGCCGTCGGCATCGATCAGGTGATACTCGGCCTCGACTCCGGACTTCATCCTGAGGCCCTGCGCCGCGGCTTGCGCGATCAGCTTCTTGAGGACCCCGCGCGGCGCCTGCTCGACCGGCGCGCCATCCATGACCAGATCGCCGGCGACCCAAGCGACCTCGGGCTTCCAAGGCAGTTGAATGACGCTATCGGTATCCGGTACCGCGAACATGTCCGGATGCGCCGGTGTCATGTCGAGATAGGCGGCGAAACCCGCGAAACCGGCGCCCTCGCTCTCCATCGCGCCCGCCGCCTGGGTCGGCACCAGCTTGGAGCGTTGCATGCCGCGCAAGTCCGTGAAGTTAAAGAGAAAATACTTCACGCCGTTCTTTTTCGCGAAAGCCTCGAGCTTGCTCGCCATGTCGGTCTCCTCTCTCGCTTGGCCGTTAGCCGATCGGTCCCGACCAGCCGGGTATCCAATTCGTTCCCGCCAGCGGCACCCGCGCCATCGCCGCCGCCTCCATGGTCAGGGCGACCAGATCCTCGGGTTCCAGGTTGTGCACGTGGCTTTTGCCGCAGGCCCGCGCCAGGGTCTGGCATTCCATGGTCAGGGTCGACAGATAGTTACGCACCCGCTTGGCGCCCTCTTCCGGGTCCAGGCGGGCTTCCAGCGCCGGGTCCTGGGTCGCGATGCCGACGGGACAACGGCCGGTCTGGCACATGTGACAAGCGCCGGGCCTGGTGCCGAGCGCCTCGTAATCCTCGAGATAGAGCGGCGCGTTACAGTTCAACGCCATCAAACCGGCCATGCCGATCGACACCGCGTCGGCGCCCAGCGCCAGAGCCTTGGCAACGTCCCCGCCGGTGCGGATACCGCCGGAGACGATGAGCTGGACCTTGCGATGCATGTCCAGTTCCTTCAACGCGTCCACCGCCATGCGCACCGCCGGCAGGGTCGGGATGCCGACATCCTCGATGAAGACATGCTGAGTGGCGGCGGTACCACCCTGCATCCCATCGACCACGACAGCGTCGGCGCCCGACTTGACCGCCAGCGCCACGTCATACTGGGTCCGCGTCGCCCCGACCTTCACATAGATGGGTTTTTCCCAATTGGTGATCTCGCGCAGCTCGTTGATCTTGATCTCAAGATCATCCGGCCCGGTCCAGTCGGGGTGGCGACAGGCACTGCGCTGATCGATCCCGGCGGGCAGGGTGCGCATCCCGGCCACACGCTCGGTGATCTTCTGGCCGAGGAGCATGCCGCCGCCACCGGGCTTGGCGCCCTGGCCGATCACCACCTCGATCGCTTCCGCCGCGCGCAGCTGATCCGGCTCCATGCCGTAGCGCGAGGGCAGATACTGATAGATCAGGGTTTGCGAGGACTCCCGCTCCTCCGCCGTCATGCCGCCATCGCCGGTGGTGGTGCTGGTTCCCATGGCGCTGGCCGCGAGCCCGAGCGCGCGCTTGGCATTGGCTCCGATCGCGCCGAAGCTCATGCCGGCGATGGTGATCGGGATTTTCAACTCCACCGGCTTGGAAGCAAAGCGCGCGCCGATGGTCACGTTGGTATCACAGCGCTCGCGATAGCCTTCCAGCGGATAGCGCGAAACCGACGCGCCGAGAAACACCAGATCATCGAAGTTCGGCACCGCCCGCCGGGCACCCGCGCCGCGGATGTAATAGAGGCCCTGATCAGCGGCGCGCTGGATCTCCTGGATAACATGCGGCGGATAGGTCGCCGATGTCTGGTCTTGACGTTGGTCGGTCATGTTTGCGCGCCCGTTCCTCGCGATATCGGCTGACAAGACCCTTCGAGACGCGCGCGATACGCGCTCCCCGGGGTGAGTACCAGGACATAAAGAAGTGGCTCACCCTGAGGAGCGACGCTTGCGTCGCGTCTCGAAGGGTCTTTTCCAGCACACCGCCCCACCTCAATACGCCCCGGCATTATCGATCTTGAAATGATACAACTCCCGCGCCGAGCCATAGCGGCGAAAGGCGGATAGGTCCGTGTCCATCCCCGAGCGCGCCAGCAGATCCGTCAGGCGCGTGCGTTCCGCCTCGCCGATCTCCTTCTCGACGCAATCGGCGCCGAGACTTTCCACCGCGCCGGCGACATAGAGCTCCGCCTCGTAGATTGAATCTCCGAGAAACGCCCCGGCATCGCCGCACACCACCAGGGTTCCGGCCTGGGCCATGAACGCCGACATATGCCCGACCGAGCCGCCGACCACGATGTCGATGCCCTTCATCGATATGCCGCAGCGCGCGCTGGCGTCGCCCTCGATCACCAGCAGGCCGCCATGGCCGGTCGCGCCGGCGGATTGGCTGGCGTCGCCGGTGACCCGAACCTCTCCGGACATCATGTTCTCGGCGACGCCGGTCCCCGCGTTGCCGCGCAGGGTCACCCGCGCGCGCTGGTTCATGCCGGCGCAGTAATATCCGGCGTGCCCGAGGATCGAAACGTCGATCGCCTCGGTCAGGCCGACCGCCAGATTGTGCCGTCCCTTGGCGTTCAGGACCTCGAAGGTCGCGCCCGCGACCGACCCGTTTCGTCCTTGCAGACGCTGGTTCAGCTCCCGGACCGCGACGGCATCGAGATCGATCCTCTCCACCGCCATCAGGCGGCTCCCCAGGAATAGACCGTGCCGGGCTTGGGCTCCCAGACAACCGCGTCATCGACGCCCGGCAGGCGCGCCAGCGCCCGGAACTCGGACGACATCGCCACCCAGTCATCGGTCTCGGCCATGACGGCGGGCTTGCAGGCGATCGGATCGCGCAGCACCGAGAAGCCGTCCCGGGTGCCGATCGCGAAGGTGTAGAACCCATCGAGGTCCTTGATCCCCGCCTCCAGCGCCTCGGAAATCGTCGCGCCCTGCCCCAGCCGCCAGGTGAAATAACCCGCCGCGACCTCGCTATCGTTGTCGGTCTGGAAACGCACGCCCTGCTTGTCGCGCAGCCAGTCGCGCAGCCGATTGTGATTCGAGAGCGAGCCGTTATGCACCAGGCAGAGATCGTCGCCGGTATTGAAGGGATGCGCACCCGCGGTGGTCACGGCGCTTTCCGTCGCCATGCGGGTATGACCGATCATGTGACTGCCGGCCATTTGCGAGACCTCGAACCGGTCCAGCACATCGGCGGGCAGACCGATCTCCTTGTAGATTTCCAGGACCGAGCCGGAACTCATCACGCGGATATCGGCCCGGTTGGCCTCGACCCAGGCCCGCAGCTTCGAGGCGTCCAGGGGCGCCCGCAGGATCGCGTGGGTCGAGACAGGCTCGACATCGACCTCCACGCCGAGCCCGGCGCTCGCCGCCGCCGCCAGCGCGTTCCAGTCGTGGCCTGGCTCATCACTATAAACCGTGACCTTGGCCACGCCGTCATCGCCCGCCCGCTCGCGATAGATCGCCAGCCCGGCGCTATCCGGCCCCCGCTCGGTCATCTCCACCAGCATCGGCGCGAACAGCCGGCCAAGACCGACCCGCAAGTCCGGGTTCTTCAGATAGAGACCAACGATACCGCACATGACCGGGAAATCTCCGCGCCGACAGTCCACGAGACGCGTCCACGCGCCGCCAGGATCTTAAGCCGAGAGGGTGTGGGGTACGCAAGGGGGATGATGGTACGTGGGTCTGTCCATCGCAAAGCTAACCTTCCCTTCACCCGTCCTCCATCGTCGTCCCGCGCTTGACGCGGGACCGAAGCCTGAAGCTCGTCAACGTGACGCATGGCGGAGGAGTCTGGGCAGTTACATCCGCACGATCGGCGTCCACAATCGTGCTTCGCTACCCGTCACACGCCGGCGTCTCAGGCGTCGATCCCGGATCAAGTCCGGGATGACGGGATTAGATAGCGGTGAATGACGATCTACCGCCCCGCTATTCCACCGAGACCGGCTGAAGATCCTCGTCGAGGGGATAGATCGGGCGTCGGACATTCTTGAAATCCAGCATGTCGTAATCCGAGGTACAGACCCCGACCCCGGCGCAATCCACCACCTGCTTGGCGATCTTCCTGAACCCGGCGCGCCAGTGGATACGGCTCTTCAGCATCAGGTATTTCTTGGCCAGCGGATCAATGCCGAGGCTCTGGAAGCAGGCGAAGTCGTTCGGCTCCTGCTGGGTGGAGATGACGACGATCTCGACCTTGCCGGTATCGAGGACCACGGTCGGCCCCATGTTGTTCATCACGCCCTTGCCCATGGGACCGATATTGCGGAACTGCCCATCCGAGATCAGCCGCACCCGCCCGGTCACCGACAGCGGCTCGCCGACACGGTCGATCGACGGCATGTCGGTCTTGCCGCCGAGCTCGACCGTGACTTCCTCGCCAATACCGGCGGCGATCATGGTCTGGACCGCGGCGGGATCCGAGATCGCGAAGGCCGCGACATCCTCGAGACCGGCGTCCAGTATGCCCTTCAGCACCGCCATCGTGTCCATCGAACCGCCGGACGCGGCGTTGTCATAATGATCCAGCAGGATGATCGGCCCGTCCTCCCGCATCGCCGCGGCGCGGTCCAGCGACTTCTCCAGGGGCTCGATCTCGTAGACGAATTTCGAACGCTCTCGCCAGGCGAGATCCAGCAGGCGATCCCGCATGTCCTCGGCGAGACGCATGTCGCCGTCGGTAACCACCACGGCGCTGGAGCCGGCGAGACGAATATCGGCATGTGGGAAGCCGGTGAAGAAGCTGGCGCACAGCGCGCCCTCGCCCTCCAATTCGCGCGCCAGAGCCTGGATCTCCCGGTTCGGCGAATCGTCCGAGCCCTGACGCATCACATGCGGCAGCATCGGCCGGTTGCCCCAGGCCATGGTCGGGCGCGCCTCGCCCCTGATCATCGAGAAAAACGCTTTTCCGGCGCGCATGCCGGTCTCGTACACGTCGACATGCGGATAGGTCTGATAGCCCGCGATGATGTCGGCGTTCTCGACGATCGCCGGATACATGTTGGTGTGCATGTCGAGCGAGACGGCGATCGGCGTATCCGGCGCGATTTGCCTGATGCGGGCCAGAAGCGCGCCCTCGCCATCCTCTCGGCTTTCGGTAACCATGGCGCCGTGCAGCTGCAGTAGGATACCGTCACAGCCTTCCTCGACCGCGCCGCAAATCCGGTCGGTCATATAGGCATAGGCCGCGTCCTCGACCGGCCCGCTCGGCCAGGCGCCGGCGGCGATCGGCAGCGCCATCTCGGCTCCCTCGGCCTCGGCCAGTTCGATGAAGGCGCCGACCGCCGAGCCGGTGTTCCGATAGGCGGTGATGATCTCCTCGCCCTCCAGCGGCACCGGTCGGGTGTTCCCCCGGCTGAACCGCGACAGCGGCGTCGGAACCGTCGAGAAGGTGTTGGTCTCGTGGCTCATCATGGCGATGAGAAGGCGCATGGCGGAGGCTCCCCGACGGTTGGCTCGCAAGCTCGATTGATAGTCCACGCAATCGAACGGTCAATCGCTCAGTTTCTCGGCCACTCGCGCACGTCGCCGGAGATCCAGCTTCGGTCGAGTTCGGCGATGTCCGACACGCCGAGTTGAACCATCTGCAGCTCAAGCTCGTTGGTCAGCATATCGGCGACATGGCCGGGCCCGCCGGGGCCCATGGCGCCAAGGCCCCACATGAAGGCGCGGCCACAGAACACGAAATCCGCCCCGAGGGCCAGGGCCTTCATGATGTCGAGACCGTTGCTGAAGCCGCTATCGATCATCACGGTCGCCCGATCGCCCACCACGTCGACGATCTCGGGAAGCACTTCAATCGAGGACGGCGCGGCGTCCAGCTGACGCCCCCCGTGGTTCGATACCAGTATGCCGTTGTAACCGAGATCGACCGCCGCGACCGCGTCATCGGGATGCATGACGCCCTTGATAATCAGGTCGCCCTTCCACTTGTCGCGAATCCGCTTCAGCCGGTCGATGCTGGTCGGGCGCCCCAGCTGATCCGAGACGAAGTCGGCCATGCCGCGCATGCTTTTGTCCGGCGCGTATCTGCCGAGGGTTTTGAAATGCGGAAGGCCCGACGCCAGGGTCGCGAGGCTCCAATGCGGGCGCATGGCGGCGTTCCAGATCGTCGCGGCGCTGATCCGCGGCGGCACCGCCAAACCGTTATACATGTCCCTTGGCCGCCAGCCCCGGGCCGGCACGTCGACGGTCACCATCAAGGCCTTGCAGCCGCTATCCTGGGCCCGTTTGATCAGATCGTCGTTTACCTCTTCGTCCTTGGGCGGATAGAGCTGGTACCAGGCGTTGTCGCCGGCGGCCGCGGCGAATTGCTCGATATCGACCGTGCAGGCGGTACTCAACGTGACCGGAATATTCGCCGCCTTGCCCGCGCGGGCGAAATGCAGTTCCGCATTGGGCCATTGCAGACTGGCCAGCCCCATCGGCGCGATCCCGAAGGGTTTGTCATAGGAGCGCCCGAAAAGCTCCGTCTTCATATTGATGGGCTTGCGTTCAACCACATAGCGCGGCGCCATCTTGATCGCCTCGATGGCGGAGCGGTTCAGGTTCTTGCCGACCTCCGGACCGGTGCCGCCGTCGACATAGTCATAGGAGAATTTCGGCAAACGCTTCTTGGCGGCGCGATGCAGGTGATCGACGCTGGGATATCGGTTGGCTTGACGCATGGTCGGTTTCTTCTGGGCAGGTGACACGAAAAGGCGCGCCACTATAGACGCCACGCGCGAAAAACGCTCGCGTCAAGTCTCGCGACCGCGCGTCGCATTCAAGACAAGGAAAATTTCAGACATGCCGTTTTCATGACAGTCCTGTCTAGGGATTCGTGCTGCACTCCCGTGGTGGAACCGCGGTCGCCGTGAACACGCGACCTTTTCTCGGGAGTCGCCCCGCATGAACGTCCAACCGCCCTACGCCGCCACTCGCAAGATCAATCCGCGTCCAGGACAAGCGGCGGCGCTGAAACCCGACGGCACGCCCGACGACAATGACCGGGTCGAAATCGGCCCCACCCCGCTCGCCTTCGCGGAGTGGGCGGAGGCGGGGCTCGAGATCCCGCATCTGCCGACAATGCGGCAATGCCGGCTGGACCGTCTGGTGAAGATGCTGCGCGAGCGGGATTACGGCGCGATCCTGATGTTCGACCCGCTCAACATCCGATACGCCTCGGACACCACGAACATGCAGATCTGGGCGATGCATGACCCGTTCAGGGCCTGTTTTGTCACCGCCGACGGCTACATGATCATTTGGGATTTCATGGGCCTGGACGATCTCTTGACCGCCCATAACCCGCTGGTGCGCGAGACAAGGGGTGGGGCGTCGTTCTTCTACTTCATCAACGGGGACAAGACTCGCGAGGACGCGGCCAATTTCGCCGGCGAGATCGACTCCCTCATGCGCGAACATTGCGGCGGCAACCGGCGTTTGGCGGTCGACAAGATCATGGTGCACGGGCTGCGCGCGCTGGAGGCTCTCGGGATCGAGATGATGGAGAGCGAGGAGGTCACCGAGAAGGCGCGGGTGGTCAAGGGACCGGACGATCTGAGGGCCCTGCGCTGCGCCATGCATTCCTGCGAGGCGGCCTTGGCCGCGATGGAACGCGCCAGCGCGCCCGGCATGACCGAGGCCGAGGTCTGGGCCGTGCTGCACGCCGAGAACATCAAGCGCGGCGGCGAGTGGATCGAAACCCGCCTGCTCCCCACCGGGCCGCGCACCAATCCCTGGTTCCAGGAAGCCGGCCCCCGGATCATCCAGAACGGCGACATTCTGGGCGTCGACACCGACCTCGTCGGCCCTTACGGCATGTGCGCCGATATGTCCCGCGCCTGGCTGGTCGGCGACAAGCAACCGACGGACGAGCAGAAGCGCCTCTTCAACGTCGCCCATGAACACATCACGACGAATGCCCAGCAATTCGCGCCGGGCGTAAGCTTCAAGGAACTCACCTTCGGCGGTCATCAATTGCCGGAGGAGTTTGTCGACCGGCGCTATGGCTGCAAGATGCACGGGGTCGGTCTTTGCGATGAATGGCCGGCGATCGTCTATCCCATGGACTGGCGCGAGGGCGCGTTCGACTATGAGCTGGAGCCGGGCATGGTGATGACGGCGGAGGTCTATATCGGCGCCGTCGGCGGTCGCGAGGGGATCAAGCTCGAAGATCAGGTGATCATCACCGAGGACGGGTTCGAGAACATGACCAGCTATCCCTTTGACGAGAGGTTGCTGGGGTAGGTTGGCGTGTCCGATCAAGGCGCGTGTCGCATCACCAATAAATCGTCGCCCTGGCGAAAGGCAGGGCCCCTCGGGATCGGCCACGGGGCGAAACCGTCTCCCTCCAGGGCAAGCGTCGCGAGGCCCTGCCTTGCGCCAGGGCGACGGAAAAATGATTTGAAACCTTAGCGGAATGGTTCCCGCCCTTCGGCGGGATGACGATGGATTCGAATTGGCGCGCTTTCTCGAGAGCGAGGTGGTTTCGATAGCGCACCCGCCCGCTGGACCTTGTCGCGGCTGCGTTGCACGATATGGCTTCATCCGTCGAGGAGCCAAGACCATGCCGAAGGACAATCCAGATACCCAAATGACCGCCGGTGGCGCGATCTTCACGCGTCTGAAGGCACTTGGCGTCGATTATGTCTTCTGCAATTCCGGGACCGATTTTCCGCCGATCATCGAAGGCCTCGCCGAGGCCCAGGCCAAGGGCATCGACCTGCCGCAGGCCTTGGTGATCCCGCATGAGAGCGCGGCGCTCGGCATGGCGCATGGCTATTACGCGGCGACCGGCAAGGCCCAGGCGGTTATCCTTCATACCAATGTCGGGCTCGCGAACGGCGCCATGGGCATGATCAACGCGGCCACCGACCACGTCCCCATGGTTCTGATGTCCGGTCGCACGCCGGTGGTCGAGCGCGACCGTTTCGGCGCCCGCACCGTGCCGATCGGCTGGGGACAGGAAATGCGGGATCAGACCGCGCTGGTCCGCGAGACCTCGAAATGGGACTACGAGGTTCGCTTCCCCGAACAGGTGCCCGAACTCCTTGATCGGGCTCACGCGATCGCCAGTTCGACGCCCTCTGGACCGGTCTATCTCAGCCTCCCGAGAGAGGTGCTGTGCGAGCCTTGCCCGCTAGACGAGGTAACCGCGCCGATCACCATGGCCGTCTCGCGCGCCGCCGCGCCCGGCGCCGACCTGGAAAGGCTCGCGGATCTGATCGCCAACGCGGTAAACCCGTTGATCATCGCCCAAAGAGGCGCCGGGACCGAGGCCGGATTCGATGCCCTGGCGCGCCTTGCCGAGGATTGGGCGCTGCCGGTTTGCCACTACTGGGCGGGCGCGCTGGCGATCTCGTACGAGCATCCCTGTTGCGTCGGCGCCGACGTGGCGCCGTGGCTGGCCGAGGCGGATGTGGTGCTGATCCTCGACGGTCTGGCGCCGTGGTCACCGGACATTCACAAGCCCAAGGCCTCGGCGACCATCGTCAATCTCGGCCCCGACCCGCTGCATCATCGTTTTCCGATCCGCAATTTCCGCTCGGACCTGTCGATTACCGGCGAGGTCGGCGACGCCCTGGTCCGGCTGGAGGAGATCCTGAAACCGCGCGCCGAGAAGCACGCCGGAAGGATCGAACCTCGCCGCGCCCGCGTCGCCGAACGCGTTAACGCAACCCGCGCCGCGCTGGATACCGCCGCGGCTGAAGGTGCGTCGGTGCCGATGACCAAGGCCTGGGTCGCCAAATGCGTCGGCGAGGCGGTCCGCGACTATGACGCGACGGTTCTATGCGAGCTCGGCTGTCCGCTGGATCACGTGCGTCCGACCAGGCATGGCTCCTGGCGCGACCTGCCGCATTCCGGCGGCCTGGGGTGGAGCCTGCCGACGGGGATGGGCATGAAGCTCGCCAATCCCGACCGGCTGATCGTCTCGACCATGGGCGACGGCTCCTACATGTTCGCCAATCCCGTCGCCTGTCATCAGATCGCCGAGGCCTATGGGGTTCCGACGCTCACGGTCATCCTCAACAATCAGGAGTGGTTCGCGGTTCGCCGCGCCGCGCTCGGGCTCTATCCAAACGGGCACGCCGCCAAGGCCAACCAGATGCCCTTGACCGACCTGTCGCCGAGCCCCGAATTCGCCCGCATCGTCGAGGCCAGTCGGGGCTTCGGGCAAACCGTCACCGACCCCAGCGTGCTCTCAAGGGCGCTGGCCCGGGGTATTGACGTGGTTATGAACGAGAAGCGAACCGCCGTGATCAATGTGATGGTGGCCTGACCCAGAAGCGGATCAAAAGCATGAGTACAACCTTGCCGCCGCCCCACGCCTCGGTCGTCGTCATTGGCGGCGGCGTGATGGGGTGCTCCACGCTCTATCATCTCGCCAAAAACGGCGTCGGCGACGCGATCCTGCTGGAGCGGAACAAGCTCACCTCGGGCACCACCTGGCACTCCGCCGCCCAGGTGCGGGCGCTCAGATCCAGCCGCAATCTGACCAATCTGATCAAATATTCGGTCTCGCTCTACTCGGAACTGGAGCGCGAGACCGGCCAGGCGACCGGCTGGATTCAGAAGGGCTCGCTGTCGATCGCGACGAACCCGGACCGCCTGACCCATATCCGCCGTCAGGAAGCCCTGGCCCATGCCTTTGGAGTCGCTGCGCAATCGGTCTCTCCCGGCGAGGCCTTGGAACGCTGGCCGCTGATGAACGCCGAGGACGTGATCGGCGCGGTGTGGTCGCCGGATGACGGCCGGGTCAGTCCGTCGGACCTTTGCGCCGCGCTGGCCAAGGGGGCCAGAAGCCGAGGCGCGCGAATATTCGAGGACACGGCGGTGCTCGGCATTGTCACCGAGGGAAGCCGGGTTCGCGGCGTCGAGACCGCGTCGGGAACAATAACCTGCGACGCGGTGGCGCTTTGCACCGGGCTCTGGAGCCGGCGCGTGGCGGCCATGGCGGGCGTCACCGCCCCGGTCTGGCCTTGCGAGCATTTTTATCTGCTGACCAAACCGGTAGAGGGCGTCTCCGGCAACATGCCGACCCTGTCGGACCATGACGGACACCTTTATATCCGCGATGATTCCGGTGGGCTCTTGGTCGGCTGTTTCGAGCCCAACGCCCGCCCGATCGACCCGGCGCGGCTCGGCGAGGACTTCACCTTTCAGCTTTTGCCCGAGGATTGGGATCATTTCGAGCCGATGATGCTGAACGCCCTGCACCGTCTGCCGGCCCTCGAGACGGCCGAGGTCAAGATGCTGCTCAACGGGCCCGAAAGCTTCACGCCGGACAGTATGTTCCTGCTTGGCGAATCCGCCGCCACCCGCGGTTTCTTTCTCGGCTGCGGGATGAACTCCTTCGGCGTCGCCTCCGGCGGCGGCGCGGGCATGGCGCTGGCCCATTGCATCACCGAGGGCCACCCGCCCTTCGATCTGCACGAGGCCGATCCCAATCGCTTCGCCGAACGCCAATCCTCTGTCGAGGCACTCGCGGCGCGTATTCCCGAGGTCCTCGGCAAGCATTACGAAATCGGCTATCCCGGGCGGCAATTCACCAGCGCCCGAAACCTTCGTCCGACGCCGTGCCACGAACGCTGGAAAGCGGCGGGCGCGACTTTCGGGCAGGTTTATGGCTGGGAGCGTCCACTCTGTTTCGGCGCCCTTGGCGAGCCGGTCATGACCTTCGGAAAACCCGATTGGTTCGACCAGACCACACACGAGATAAAGGCAGCCCATGAAGCGGCCGCGGTGTTCGATCAATCAACCCTCGGCAAGATCCGGGTCGAGGGTCCGGACGCCGAAGCCTTCCTCAATCGGATTTGCGCCAATGACATGACCCGCCCGGCCGGTCGAGCGGTCTATACCGCCATGCTCGACGAACGGGGTGGGTTCGTCGAGGATCTAACCGCCCAGCGGCTCTCCGACGATCGGTATCGCCTGTTTGTCGGCAGCACCTCCCCCGCGCGGGTGATCGGATGGCTTCGTCGGCACGTGACGCCCGACCAGGAAGTTGAAATCACCGACGAGACGGAAGCCTTCGCGGTTCTCGCGCTGATGGGGCCCGAGGCATCGCGGGTCGTTGAGAGCCTCGGTGGCGGAAAGCTCAACGCGCTTAACTTCTTCTCACATATCGAAGCCGAGATCGCCGGTGTCGCGACCCGCGCCGTCCGGCTTTCCTATGTGGGTGAACCGGGCTGGGAGATCACCTGCGCCGCCGAGGACGCGGCAGGGCTTTTGGACGCGTTCATGACGGCGGGAGCGATGCCGGCGGGGCTCAACGCCCAAACCTCGATGCGGATCGAAAAACGCTATCTCTCGATGGGCCATGACATCGACGCGGATATCACCCCGATCGAGGCCGGGCTGGACTTCGCCATCGCCTGGGACTCCGACTTCATCGGCAAGGAGGCGCTGACGAACCGGCGCGATCAAGGCCCCAGTGGCCGCGTGATATCGCTGGTTTTCGAGGATCCGGACGTGGTGCCGATCGGCGGCGAGCCGGTTTACCGCAGTGGCCGGGTAATCGGCAAAACCACTTCGGCGGCCTTTGGCCATCGGGTCGGCGCTCCGGTCGCGATCGCCTATCTCGACGGCTTCGGCGCGGAAGACGAGGAAATCCAGGTCGAGGTCGATATCGCGCGGGTCATGACCAAGGCCAAGGCGAGCGCCCGGCCGCCCCTATAGCCGCCGCCCGACGGTGCCGAGCTCCTCGAACTCTCGTTTGGTCAGCTTGGCGATGTTCAGCTGATGGATCTGGCTGGTCCCCTCGTAGAGCCGGAACAGCCGGACATCGCGATAGAGACGCTCAATGACGCTGTATTCGGCGACATAACCGGAGCCGCCGAAAATCTGCACCGCCCGGTCGGCCACGCGCCCGCACATTTCGGAGGCGAAGTATTTGCACATCGAGGCGTCGAGGGTGACATCCTCGCCCGCGTCACGCCTGCGCGCCGCCTCCAGGATCAGCGCCCTGGCGGCGGCGATCTCCACTCGGCAATCGGCGATCATCGCCTGGACCAGTTGAAAATCACCGACCGGTTGACCGAACTGGTTCCGCGTGGTCGCGTGCCGAAGCGCCTCGTCCAGCATGCGGGTCGCCGGTCCCGTGCAGAGCGCGGCTAGGTGTAGGCGCTGTTTGTTCAGGGTCTTCATGGCCGAACGAAACCCGACACCCTCCACCCCGCCCAACAGACTTCCAGCGGGAACCCGGCAGTCCGTGAAGGTAATCTCCGAGACCGGGGAGCCGGCCTGTCCCATCAACGTGTAGGGCGCGCCGGTCTCAAGCCCCGGCGTGTCTCGTTCGACCAGAAAGGCGCTGATGCCCCGGTGCGTTGGATCATCCGGGTCGGTGCGCGCGAAAACCGTGAAAAGTCCAGCGATCGGCGCGTTGGTGATGAAGGCCTTGGAGCCGTTGATCACGTAATGCTCGCCGTCTCGGGTCGCCGTCGTCTTGAGAGCCGTGGCGTCGGAACCCGCTTCCTTCTCGGTCAGCGCGAAACAACCGGTGATTTCGCCACTCGCCAGACTCGGCAGATAGGCCTGCTTCTGCGCGTCGGTTCCGTCCACCACCAGGGCCTCGGAGCCGATACCTGTATTGGTGCCGACCCGCGCCCGCACGGCGGTGGCGGCATAGGATAGCTCCATGGCGGCGGTGATCAATTCGACGGTGGAGAAGCCCGAGCCGCCATACGCCTCGGGGATCGACCAGCCGAAGAAACCCCTTTCCGCCATCTCGGCGACCAGGTCGTCCGGCACATGGTTGGTCTCGGCGATCTGGTCCTCCCGGGGGATGGCGGTCTCGCGGATCCAATTCCGAAGCTCGGAAAGGAAGGCGGTGAAGTCACTTTGGGCTTTCGGCATGGGGGTTCCCGCTTTTCGTTTCGAGGCGCCGCGCAATCCCGGCTCTTATGTTTTCAGACCCTTCGAGACGCACGCGTCGCGTGCTCCTCAGGGTGAATGAGCATTTTCCATCATTACTCACCCTGAGCAGGCCGAAGGCCGTCTCGAAGGGTCTTGTTCGGCACAAGCGCCACTCTACCCGCGCGTTCCGACGCCGAGCTTGCGCTCAAGATACAGGCTATACCGCGACATCGCGAAGCAGCCGATGAAGCAGATTGATCCACGGACGAAGATCGGCTCGTAAAACAGCATGATCCAGCGCGGCGTCTGGCTGATCGCGCCCAGCATATTGGTCAGGTCATAAAAGCCGAAGATCGAGATGACGGCGGTTCCCTTGAACAGGTCGATGAAGGCGCCGACGATATTCGGGATCATCGACCGCAATGCCTGGGGCAGGATAACCAGCCCCATGGACCGCCAATACCGCATTCCAAGGGCTTGCGCCGCTTCCATCTGTCCCAGCGGCACCGCCTGGATACCACCGCGCACGGTCTCGGCCATGTAAGCGGCGGCGAACATGCAGACCGAGATGATCGCAAGGGCCAGTTTGTTGAACTCCACGTCCTTGGGCATGAACAGAGGAAACATGGTTGTCGCCATGAACATCAGGGTGACGAGCGGAACCGAGCGAACCAGCTCGATATAAACGATCGCAAGGGCCTTGATCACCGGCATGCGGGAGCGTCGACCGAGCGCCAGCAGGATCCCCGCCGGAAGCGCCGAGGCGATCCCGATACCGCTGACCACCAGGGTGAGGAACAGACCACCCCACTGATAGGTGCCGATATAGGCTAAGCTCAGGTCGCGGCAGAGGTGGAACAACACCGCCACGAGACCCGCGACAGCCAGAGCGGCCAAGACAAATCCGGCACGGTCCCGGACGCCGAGCTTCGCCGCGAACGCTAGAAAACAGGTCCACAACCCACGATCGAGGACAAGGCAGCAGAGAACATGCGCCATGGTCACGATGAACCCGGCCATCGCGAAGACCATCGTGATCTCGGAAAACAGACCTCTTTCGCCCCCCAGGAAAAGCGTCACCGCCCAGAACGGAAGAGCAAGACAATCCCCGCCGCGACCGCGATCTTGGCGCGTACCCGCCGCAGCCAGAGCGGCGCCATCCAGGCGAGCAGAATTGCCAAGGCGACATTGATCCGCCAGATCTCGGCGTCCGGGTATCGCCCGTAGATGAAACGGTTACCCCAGGCGATCACGCCGGCCCAGCAAGCACCATGTGGGCTCTTGGCGATGCATTCCCGCCGGTTGTCCGCCTCCCAGACCGCCGAGGCGATGCCCCAGTCAAAAAAGATCCAGGCGAGATAAACGAGCAATCCGGCGATACACCGGGTGGCGAGCGTATCGAAGGGGCCGCGAAACAGATGGCCGCGCATCCAGGCCACCACGCCGACGGTACCGCGCGGCGGCGGCGCGATGTTCCCCGTCGTCACCGTGGTAGGTCTTGCATGCCTTGGCGAGGCGGGGTCATGATCACGGGATGCACTCATTGGCGAACGGTACCCCATGAAGCTCTCTGGAAAAAACATCATCATCACCGGCGGGGCCAGCGGCATCGGCCACGCGCTGGCGGTCCGGTTCCGCGCGGAGGGCGCCGCGGGCATCACCGTCGCGGACCTCCAAGAGGACAAGCTTGCCGAGGTGGCTCGGGAAGTGGACGGGCTCGCGGTCCCCTGCGATGTCTCCAAGGAATCGGAGATCCAGAACCTCGTCGCCCGGGCCGAGGCGGCGCACGGGCCGGTTGATGTGTTCTGCTCCAATGCCGGTCTGGTTCGCTACGGCTGGGAAGAAGCGCCGGACGAGATCTGGGAGGCGAATTGGCGGATCCATGTCATGGCGCATGTCTACGCCGTGCGCGCCGTCGTGCCCGGCATGCTGGAACGCGGTTCGGGTTATCTGGTGAACACCGCCTCGGCGGCCGGGCTGTTGAGCCAGATCGATTCGTCCAGTTACGCCACCACCAAGCACGCCGCCGTCGCCTTCGCCGAGACCCTTGCGATCCGCTACGCCGACAAGGGAGTGAAGGTCTCCGTCCTGTGCCCGCAATCGGTACGCACGGCGATGACGACCACGCGCGGCGAGGCGGTCTCAAGCGTCGACGGCATGATCGAGCCAGAGGCGCTGGCCGATTGCGTGGTCGAGACCATGGACAAGGAAGAATTTCTGATCCTCCCGCACCCCCAGGTCCGGGAGTATCTGCAACGCAAGGCAACCGACTACGACCGCTGGCTACGCGGCATGCGACGCCTGCGGGACAAGTTCCTGGGGTGAGCTAGGCGCTCTCAACTTCCAAAGCGCGCGTGAATTCACCTTCAAGAGGCCCGGGCGCGCCCGCTATTGCCCAACCGCGACATCAAGCTGTCGCAAAGCCGCAAGAATCCCCGCCAGCAAGGCGTATGACTTTCCCGTGACACCTCGATTGCCACGGGAGCGGGCGATGTCGGAAGAAATCGTGTTGGCGGAACCGGTTGAAGCGGAACGCGGCGGGCGACGTCGCGGCGGCGGCGGGCGCGACGCCCGGCGGGCCGCGCGCAATCAGCCCAAGCTGGTCCAGTTTCCCTATATCTCGCGCAAGGTTCCGGTCTTCGATGTCTTGGGCGACGAGGGGCTGGAGATCATCGAGCACAACGCCGACACGATCCTTGAGGAGATCGGCATCGAGTTTCGCGATGATCTCGAGGCCCTGGAGATGTGGCGCGAGGCTGGAGCGGATGTCGACGGGGTTCGGGTTCGCATGCCCCGTGGCCTCTGCCGCCAGCTTGCCAAGACCGCGCCGTCGAGCTTCACCCAGCACGCGCGCAATCCGGAGCGCTCGGTGGAAATCGGCGGTAAGAACACAGTCTTCGCGCCGGTCTACGGCCCGCCCTTCGTCAGCGATCTGGACGGTGGTCGGCGCTACGCGACGATGGCTGATTTCGAGAACTTCGTGAAACTGGCCTATCTCTCGCCGGCGATGCATCATTCCGGCGGCACCGTCTGCGAGTCGGTCGATCTGCCCGTCAACAAGCGGCATTTCGACATGATCTACGCGCATATGAAATACAGCGACAAGCCGTTCATGGGGTCCGTCACCGCGCCCGAGCGCGCCACCGACACCATCGAGATGGCGCGGCTTCTTTTCGGCGCCGACTATCTGGAAGATCACACGGTTCTGACCAGCCTGATCAACGCCAATTCGCCGATGACCTGGGACGGCACCATGCTGGGCGCGCTCAAGACCTATGCGCGCGCCAACCAGGCGGTGATCACCGCGCCGTTCATCCTCGCGGGCGCGATGTCGCCGGTGACGGTGGCCGGCACGCTCGCGCAGACCCTGGCCGAGGCGCTGGCGGGGATCGCCTTCGCGCAGCTCTGCCGTCCGGGCGCGCCGGTGATCTTCGGCAGCTTCGCGAGCTCGATCTCGATGCAGTCCGGCGCACCGACCTTCGGCACACCCGAGCCGGCCCTGGTGCTCTATGGTTGCGCGCAACTGGCCCGGCGTCTCAATGTTCCGTTCCGGTCCGGCGGCTCGCTTTGCGGCTCCAAGACACCGGACGCCCAAGCCGCGTATGAGTCGGCGAACACCTTGCTGCCGACCTGCATGGCCGGCGTCAATTTCGTCCTCCATGCCGCCGGGTGGCTGGAAGGCGGCCTCGTCTCATCCTACGAGAAATTCGTCATGGACGCGGATCAGTTGGCGATGATGCAGACCATGCTCTCGGGCATCGATCTGTCGGAGAACGGCCAAGCCATGGACGCCATTCGCGAGGTCGGTCCCGGCGCGCATTTCCTGGGTTGCGCGCATACCCAGGCGAATTTCGAAAGCGCGTTCTTCCGCTCGAACATCGCCGATAACGGAACCTTTGAGCAGTGGGAACTGGAGGGCGGCCGCGATGCCCATGTCCGCGCGTCGGGCCTGGTCAAGAAGATGCTCGGCGAGTACGAAGCACCGGCCATCGACCCGGGCGTGGATGAGTCAATCCGCGACTACATCGCCCAGCGCAAGGCGAGTTTCCCAGACTCGAATATTTAAGCTGGCTTTTACCTTGACGGTGGCCCCTAGGCGGTCGGCACGGTGACGGTGTCGAACCAGTAGTGCTCCAGGGAGGCGAATAGATCGCGCAGCGCCGCGAAGCCGGTCGGCTTCGTGACAAACGAACTCGCGCCCATCTGATAGCAGCGCTTGATGTCTTGGCGGGAATCCGACGTCGTCAGAATGACGACCGGCAGATCCTTCAACGTGTCGTCATCTCGAATTTCGGAAAGCGCCTCGAAACCGTTCTTGCGTGGCATGTTGAGGTCCAGCAGCACCAGGTGCGGTCGTTTCGCGCCGCCGTGATCGCCTTCGCGTCGAAGATATTCAAGCAATTCCTGACCGTCCTGGACGACGTTGAATTCCAGGACCGATCCAATATCCTCGATCGCCATCTCGGCCAATTTGCATGTGGCAGCGTCATCTTCCGCCAAAACAACGACGCCCTGGGTCACGCTTCTCGCCACAACCGCCCCTTACTGTCATTTCGTAAAAATTCGGTTAACAAACTCGTTCACTCAAGTTCCGGATCGTGACTGATTTTCGCCCCATTGCCAATGCCGTAATCCCAACGAGATGTTGAAAAACTCACACATCGGACCGAAATCCGACACTCTTCACCCAATCGGCTACCCGGAGGACAGGTTCAAGCTATAGATCCAATAGCGAAATCCGTAGATTCTCGGAATCTCCCGGACCAGCCCGAAGCCCATTTCCTCATAGAGCGCGCGCGCCTCGGTCATCGCCTCGTTCGTGTGCAGCCCGAAGGTCTCGACACCATCGGAACGCGCCAAACCGAGGCACGCCTCGACCAGGGCTCGCGCCGCGCCGCGCCTCCGGTTCCTCGGCGGGACCGCTAGGACGCGCATGAAGGCCCAATCCTCGGGAAAGCGATCCTGCTTCATCGCGCCCGGCGCGCAGTAGACGACGGAGCCCAGAAGCGCCCCCTCCTCCAGAGCCACGAGAAGCTCTCCGCCATTGCGCAATTGGGCGGTCGCCGAAACGCTTTTCTCCATTTCCGGCCAAAGGCCGGGCGCCATCAGCGGTTCGAACTGGCGGAATGCCTCGACGGTCATCGAGGCGGCAATCTCGTATTCCTCCAGAAGAGCATGGCGAACAACGGGCATGATCAAGCCTTTGAAGAACAACTCACTTGGGGCCGGTTAGCGCTCGACCCGCGCGCCGAATTCCAAGCTCGCGTCGATCAGCCAGGCCCAGAGATAGGCCGCGAAACTCGCGCGAACGACGATATCGTAGCTCGGCGCGTCATCCACCTGCCAGAAACAGATCAGGGCTTGGGCTAGATGGCTCTGGGCCGCGCGGCCCGGCGTGAAGACACGGGGATGGAGATCCAGCGCGCAGCCCTTGGCCATCACGGTTCGAGCGTCGCGCCCCGAAAGCCGGATGACGGTCGACTGGTCGCTGGTATCGGTCACCGCGTGATGCACAGACGAGAGCGCCCGCGAAAGCGCCTCCGCCACCCCCACCTCGGCACCCGGTTCGGTGACCAGCAACCATTCGTTCGGCGCGGTCCAGACGATGAGGGTTTCCTGATCGCCCGCCGTGGTGTTCGGGATTGTCGGCGGGGCCATCCCCAGGGCCTTGGTGACACCGGCGAGAAACGTCTTGTCGTCGGGATCACCGCGCAGGACCAGCTTGCCTCGATGTCGCCGCTCGGAAAGCACGACACCCGCGTCGGCCGGGCCACCGACCGGACAATCGGCGGAACCGATGATCCCGTCCAACGGCGTGAGACCATCATCGCGCGAGAGATCAACCATCGGCTCGCTCCCCTTCCAAATCGAAGAATCGGGGTTCGGTCACCACCGCCTTGATGGTCTTGCCGGAGAGCGGAATGCTCAGCGTCTCGCCCATGCGTTCCGGGCCGCCCTTGACCAAGGCCATGGCGATGGATCGCCCGCAATTCGGACTGTAGTAGCTGGAGGTGACATGCCCGATCATCTCCATCGGCGGCTCGGGCAGAACGCGCTCGACGATCTGCGCGCCCTCCGGAATCACCTCGTTGGGATCCTCGGTCAACAATCCGACCAGGCGCTTGCGATCGGATTTGACGATATCGGGCCGCGCCAACGCCCGCTTTCCAATGAAGTCCGGCTTCTTCTTGGAAACGATCCAGTCCATGCAGAGATCGCCGGGCGTTACCGTGCCGTCGGTTTCCTGGCCGACGATGATGAAACCCTTTTCGGCGCGCAGCACATGCATCGCCTCGGTCCCGTAGGGGCAGATATCGTATTTCTCGCCGGCGGCCATGAGCGCCTTCCACAAAGCCAAACCGTGGCGCCTCGGCACGTTAATTTCGTAGCTCAACTCGCCGGTAAACGAGATCCGGAACACCCGCGCGGGAATGCCGGCCACCGTCCCCTCTTGCATCGACATGAACGGAAAGGCTTCGTTTGAGAGATCGATATCGCCGCACAACTCAGCCAACAACTCGCGGCATTTCGGACCACAGATCGAGGCCACCGCCCATTGTTCGGTTACCGAGGAGCAGAAGACCTTGAGGTCCGGCCACTCAGTTTGCAGCCAATCCTCCAGCCAGTCCAGCACCGCGCCGGCGCCGCCGGTGGTGGTGGTCATGTGGAAATGGTCCTCGGCGAGGCGCACGGTCACGCCGTCATCCATCACCATGCCGTCTTCCTTGAGCATCAGCCCATAGCGCGCCCGACCAGGGGCCAGCTTCAGCCAGGGATTGGTGTAGACACGGTTCAGGAATTCGGCGGCGTCGGGGCCCTGGATGTCGATCTTGCCGAGCGTGGTGGCATCCAGGATACCGACGCTCGCCCGCGCGGCCAGAACCTCGCGATCCACCGCCTGGCGCATGGTCTCGCCCGGCTTCGGATAGTACCAAGCCCGCATCCACTGGCCGACATGCTCGAACTTGGCGCCAGCTTCGTGGTGCCAGGCATCCATCGCCGTGGAGCGCACCGGATCAAACAGATCGCCGATATTGCGCCCGGCATAGGCGCCGATGGTCGAGGGCGTATAGGGCGGACGAAAGGTGGTATGTCCGACGCCCGGAACATTCGCGCCCAGCACCACGCTCATGATCGCCAGGGCGTTGATGTTCGAGGTCTTGCCCTGATCGGTTCCCATGCCCGTGGTGGTGTAGCGTTTCAGATGCTCGACCGACTGATAGCCCTCGCGCGCGGCGAGGTGCACATCGGCGGCGGTGACGTCGTTCTGAAAATCGACAAAGTGCTTGCCGGCATGGCCCAACGGCTTGCGCCCCGGCACCACCCAAAGATCCCGGCGATCGCCTATACCCGGCTCGACAACATCGAAACTTGCCGGGGCCGTTGTCTCGAAACCGAGCGCCGCGGCGGCATCGGCCCCCGCCTTGCACCCTTGATCCAGACATTCCGCCAGGGTGAAGGCGCCGTTGCACGCGCCGGCCGAGACCTCCCGCTGGACCGAGATATCAGGAACAAAGGCCGCGATATCCTCGTTCCAGCGTAGCTTGCCGGCGCTTTGCGAGAACAGATGAACGCTCGGGGTCCAGCCACCGGAGACCGCCACCGCGTCGCATTCGATCCGCCGCGCCATTCCCGTCGCCGACGCATCGTCCGCGGTCAGCCGCATGATCTCAACGGAAGATACCCGCAGCGAACCCCGGGTGGAGACGATCGCGAATCCCGCGTGCACGGTGATCCCCGCGTCGATCGCCGCCTGAACCAGCCCGCCCTCGGCCTTGGCCCGGATATCGACGATCCCGGCGACAGCGACACCGCGCTCCTTCATGGCTAGAGCGGTTCGATAGGCGTCGTCGTTATTGGTGAACAGCAGGACCCGGCCGCCTGGTGCAACCCCGAACCGGTTAAGATAGGTCCGCGCCGCCGAGGAAAGCATGATCCCTGGACGATCGTTATCCGCGAAGACAAGCGGTCGTTCCAACGCGCCCGCCGCCAAGACCACTTGTTTCGCCCTCAGTTTCCACAGCCGCTGACGCGGCGCGTGATCCGGCGCGGCCCCGAGATGGTCGGAGACTCGCTCCAATATCGTGATGTAGTTGTGATCGTAATAGCCGGACACCGTGGCGCGACGCAGCAGGGTAGCCTCCGGCATGGCCTCGAGTTCCGCCACGGCCCGCCGGACCCAATCGAGCGCCGGCTCGCCATCGATGCTCTGATCTCGGTCGGCAAGCAAGGCGCCGCCGAATTCCGGGTTCTCGTCGGCCAGCATCACGCGGGCGCCGGCCCGCCCCGCCGCCAGGGCCGCGGCAAGACCGGCTGGGCCACCACCCGCGATCAGGACATCGACATGCCCATGCCGCTTTTCATAGCGATCCGGATCGCGTCCGGTCGGCGCCTTGCCGAGCCCGGCCGCCCGGCGGATCCAGTGCTCGTATTTCAGCCACCAACTCGCCGGCCACATGAAGGTCTTGTAGTAAAACCCCGAGGGCAGGAACCGGTGCAGCAGATTGTTCACCGAACCGATATCGAACTTGAGGCACGGCCAGCGGTTTTGACTTGTCGCGACCAGCCCGTCACGCAGTTCGATCCGGGTTGCTCGGATATTCGGGTCGGTTCGATTGCCGTCGCCAAGCTGGATCAGCGCGTTCGGCTCTTCCGATCCCGCCGCCATGATGCCGCGCGGGCGATGATACTTGAAGCTGCGCCCGACCAGATGCACCCCGTTCGCCAAAAGCGCGGAGGCGAGGGTATCACCGCGGAAACCTTCATACCGGCGCCCGTCGAAGGTGAATTTCAGCGGCGCCGAGCGATCGATATCACCCGCGCCGTCGACACGGAATTCCTGGCCGCTCATGACGTCTCTCCCGAGAGCGCGTTCGCCTCGGCCGCGGTTCCGCGGCGCCAGTTCGCCTCGTAAGCCGCCTTGCCGGCCTCGCTTTTTGGCTTCTCGCCCATCGGGTAGATCTCGAGGATCTCGTTGGTCGCCGTGTTGCGCAGCATGTTGAACCAGCGCCGACAGCCATGGGAATGCGACCAGCGTTCCAGATGCGGGCCCTTTGGATTCTGTTGCATGAACAGGTATTCGGCGAATTCCTCGTCCAACAAGGCGCCGCCGTCGCGCGGCCTCAGGATATGTGCCTCGCCACCATAATGAAACTCGGCGTCGTCACGCGGCCCGCACCAGGGGCAATCGATCAGCAGCATTTCGCGTCTCCCCCTAATGCGCGACGCCGGCGGCGCCGTGCTCGTCGATAAGATAACCGCCGGTGAACCGGTCAAGCGCGAAGGGCGCGGCGATCCTGTTCGGCTCGTCGCGGGCCACGAGATCCGCGAAGACATGGCCCGAGCCCGGCGTCGCCTTGAAACCGCCGGTGCCCCAACCGCAATTGAAGTAGAGATTCTTGACCGGTGTCCTGGAAATCACCGGCGAGGCATCGGGACAGGTATCGACGATACCGCCCCAGGACCGCAACATGGACAGCCGCGAGAGCACCGGGAACAGTTCCACCGCCGCCGCCAGCATCCCCTCTGGGACGTTCAGGCTGCCGCGCTGGGTATAGGCGTTGTAGGAATCCGCGCCGGCGCCAAGCACCATCTCGCCCTTGTCGGACTGACTGATATACATGTGCACGGCATTGGACATGATAACCACGTCGAGGATCGGCTTGATCGGCTCGGAGACCAGCGCCTGCAAGGGCCGGCTGGTGATCGGCAGACGGAAGCCGGCCATCTCGGCGACCACGCCGGCATGCCCGGCGACGACACAGGCGACCTTGCCGGCCTTGATCGTCCCTTTCTCGGTTTCCACGCCCTTGACTACGCCGTTTTCGATATTGAAGCCGGTGACCGCGCAGTTCTGAATGATGTCGACACCCATCTCGTCGGCGGCGCGGGCATAACCCCATGCCACCGCGTCATGACGGGCGGTGCCGCCGCGGCGTTGGATAAAGCCACCCATGACCGGATAGCGCAGGTTCGGATCGGTATCGATGATCGGCACGAGGCGCTTGATCTGCTCGGGGTTCATGACCTCGGAGTCGATTCCGTTCAGCCGGATCGCCTCGACCCGCCGGGTCATCTCACGCATCTCGTGTTCCGAATGCGCCAGGGTAAGCACGCCGCGCTGGGAGAACATGGTGTTGAAGTTAAGCTCCTGGCTCAACCCTTCCCACAGCTTCATCGAATGTTCGTAGATCGCCGCGCTCTCGTCCCAGAGATAGTTGGAACGGATGATCGTGGTATTGCGCCCGGTATTGCCGCCACCGAGCCAACCCTTGTCGATCACCGCGATGTTTCTTAGCCCGTGGATCGAGGCAAGGTAATAGGCCGTCGCCAGGCCATGCCCGCCGGCGCCGACAATCACCACGTCATATTCGGGTTTCGGTTCCGGCGATCGCCAGGCCCGCTCCCAATTCTCGTGATGGCTCAGGGCGTTACGCGCGAGGCTTAGAATGGAATAGCGCTGCTTGCCGCCACGCAACCGCCGCATCCCCTGTCCACCGCTATTGCCGCTCGCCGCCATGGCCCCCTCCATTGGTAACTTCCTGGTCCCATCCCAGCTTTCGGACCCAGGTGAAACGAGAACCTATTAGTCTCGCGGATCGGGGGTTGCCAGCGCCCGACATGCCTTGGCGCGGACGCGACAGAGCCGGCTTCAATCGAGACAAACCGTCTCGCGGCGGGACGTCATGCCCAGACCAACCCGCTACTACACCATCTCCCCCGACCCACCCGCTTCCTCCGGCAGATCCTTGAACCGCGGCAGCTCGTCGGCGATGTCGAGCACCGACTCGCCGTGGAAGACGTGGAAGCTCGGCTGGAAATCCAGGCTCGGCAGGACGCTGGAATAGACGTCGATATAGGGACCCCCGGGGTGTTCGCTCATCACATGGCCGCCGCATTTTCGGCAGAACTTTCGCAGGCTGCCGGGAGTCTTGGCGTAGGTCGCAAGGTCCTCGCTACCCTGGGTGACGGTGACCTGGCTCGGCTCCCACAGCGTGAAGCCGTTGACCGGTGCCGCCGCCCAGGCGCGGCAGTCGGCGCAGTGGCAATAGCCCATCCGCATCGGCGCCCCGCGGACCTCGATCCGGACCGCGCCGCAGAAGCATTGACCCTTGTGAATGGTGGTCTCGTCGTTGGACATCCCGATTCTCCGCCTGTCACTAGCAGGTGTAGTTCATGCCGAGCCGGCCACCGTCGGCGTAGATGGTCTCGCCGGTGATGTAGCTCGCCTTGTCGCTGGCCAGGAAGGCGACGATATCGCCGATCTCGCGTGGCCTGCCGATGCGTTTCAGCGGCGTGCGGGACATCACCATCTCCATCGCCTGGGGGTTGGCGTTGACGCCGGCCATCATCGCCGTGTCGATGGATCCGGGGCCGACCGCGTTGACCCGAATACCGTGCGGCGCCAGGGCGAGCGCGGCGGCCTTGGTCAGCTGCATGACCCCGCCCTTGGACGCGCAATAGGCGGCGATCGAGGGGATCGCGACCTGGGCGTTGACCGAGGACATGTTGACGATCGATCCCTGGATCCCCGCCGCGATCATCGCCTTGGCGGCGCGTTGGGTCGCCAGGAACGTGCCGGTCAGGTTGACGTCGATCACGCTACGGAACTGTTCGACCGAGGTTTCCAGGAACTCTCCCGGCGCGGCGATCCCGGCGCAGTTGACCAGGATAGAGACCGGACCGAGCTGGTCTTCGATGCGGTCGAACAGGGCGCTGATCTGGTCCGGATCGCCCATGTCACAGGTCATCGCGACCGCGTCTCCGCCGAGCTTTTCCGCTGCTTCCTTGACACCGTCCTCGTTGATATCGGCGAGCACGACACGCGCTCCGTTCTCGGCGATCGCCTCGGCCGAGGCATAGCCGATGCCCTGGGCGGCGCCGGTGACCAGCGCGATGGGTTGGTCGGACATGGGGTTACTCCCGTTAGAGACCTGGTTTCGTCGGTTAAAGCGATTTGATGACTTGATTGGCGGTGAAGGCGGCGTCGTATAGCCGGCTCATGATCGGCGCCGATGTCGCCTTTTTCGGCTCGGTGATCGGCAGTGGCAGATCCGCCTCCGAGCCGCCGGTCAGAAGCTCGGCCATGGCGCGCCCGAAGATCGTGCCCGGCGCGATGCCGCGGCCGTTATAGCCGATCGGGGTGTAGAGCCCCTCGGCCAGCTTGTGGATGCGCGGGATATGGTCCGGCGTCATGGCGATCTGGCCGTGCCAGGCCTTTTCGAAGGTGACCTCACCCAGATCAGGAAACAGATGGCGCAGCCGCCGCGCCGCCCAACGCTTGGACAGCCCCGTCTCGCCGCCATGCACCCGACCCATGGAGCCGATGATCAGGCGTCCGAACGCGTCCCGGCGCAGCGAGAACATGATCGAGCCCGTGTCCCAGAGCCCTTGGCCTTCCTTCAGGATATGCGCGACCCGATCGCCCATCGGCTCTGTCGCGAGCTGGAAGTAATGGATGATGGTGAAGGTATCCTTTAGCCCCGGCCAGAGTTCGTCGGAATAAGCATTGGTGCCGAGGATCACGGATTTGGCCGTAACCTCGCCGCGGGTCGTCTCCAGACGCCAGCCTTCTCCCTCGCGGTTGAGCTTGGTGACCCGGACACCGGTATGCAGTTTGGCCCCCGCCGCCGTCGCCGCCCGCGCCAAGCCCCGGACATAGCCCATCGGGTTGATGGTCCCGGCCCGGTGATCCATCAGCCCGCCATGGAACACGCCCGTGCCGATCTTCTCGGCCGCCTGGTCGCGGTCCAACAGATCCACCGGCGCGCCGAGGCGCTGCCATTCCTCCCAGCGACGTCTCAGGTCCTCGAAACCCTTGGGCGCGTGGGCCGCGTGGATGGTGCCGTGCCGCGTCGCCTCGCAGCGGATCTGATGCTTTTCAATCAGCGAGAAGACATAGCCCGGCGCCTCGCCCAGGGCATGAACCAGCCGCTTGCCGGGTTCCTCGCCAAGCTCCTTGCGCACGTCCTGGGGCGGAAGCCACACCCCGGCGTTCAGCAACCCCGCGTTCCGGCCCGAGCCGCCATGGCCGATGGTTTCGGCTTCCAGCACATGCGCCTCGACCCCCTTCTCCCCGAGATGCAACGCCGTCGAGAGCCCGGTGAAGCCACCGCCGACAATGGCCACCTCGGCCTGGATGTCGCCGGTCATCGGGTTGTCGACCTTCTTCTCCTCGGCGGAGATATCCCAGAGCGAGATGGCGGCTTTAGTGTCGGTCATGGGATCTCCCGATCGATTGATGGTCGGCGCGGGGCGACATTATCAAATCGCGACGGTGATGGTGAGAGGCTTTGCGGCGAAATATAGTGAAAAGATCGGATGCGTTCCCACCGCTGTTCAGGAGATCCCCATGACCGCCATCGCCACGCCCCTGCCCGAGGATATCCAGGCCGTGCGCGACGGCGTGCTGGATTTCGCCCGCGCCGAGGTCTTGCCGCGCCACGCGGCGAACCGGGAGCTGCTTGAGAACCCGCGCCGGTTGTTCCGCGAGGATGGTCGGCTTTGCGACGAGGCGTTGGCCCTGGTGCGCGAGGTGCGCATGGCCTCGGCCAAGGCCGGGTTCTATTCGATGAGCGTGCCGGAGGAACTGGGCGGCGCGGGGTTCGGGATGCTGGCCTATTATGTCTGTTGGGAGGCGCTGTTCCGGACCTGTGGGCCGTCGAACTGGTTGATGCTCTATGCGATCAGCCATTGGGCCTTCGGGCCGAGCCGGGTGCTGGAGCGGGTGACGCCCAAGGCGCGAGAGGAGATCCTCGGGCCGATGATGGCGGGGGAACGGTCCATGTGCTTCGGCTTGTCCGAGCCGGGCGCCGGCTCGGATGCTTCTCGCCTGACCACCAGGGCGGTGGCCGACGGCGACGGCTGGCGGATCAGTGGGCGCAAGATCTGGACGACGAACTCGCCGGTCGCCGACTATTGCATTGTCTTCGCCCGCACCGAGTCCGGCGAGGGAAGCGGTATCAGCGCCTTTCTGGTGCCGACCTCGAGCCCCGGTTTCAAGATCGACCGGATCATCAAGATGTTCGGGAGCATCGGCGGCGACGAGGCCGAGCTGAGCCTGGAGGATGTTCGGGTCGAGCCCTGGCAGCTCGTCGGCGCCTTGCACCAGGGCTTCGCGACCGCGATCTACGGGGTGTCGATCGGACGGATCTACAACTCGGCGCGCGCCGTCGGCTATGGCCGCTGGGCGATGGAGATGGCGCTGGAGCACGCCAAGACCCGCGAGGCCTTCGGCAAGCCGATCGCCGAGTATCAGGGCGTCAGCTTCCCGCTGGCTGAATCGGCGATGGAACTGCACGCGGCGCATCTGATGGGCCTCAACGCCGCCGGCTTGCTCGACCAGGGCGCGCCGGCGGTCAAGGAGCTCTCGATGACCAAGGCCTATTCGGTCGAGATCGGCGTGCGCGCCGTCGACCGCGCCATGCAGGCTCACGGCGCCATGGGTTTCACCAACGAGATGCATCTGGTGGAGGCCTGGCATTCCCTGCGCGCGGTCAACGTCGCCGACGGCACCAACGAAATCCTGCGCCGTACCATCGCGCAACGCCTGCTGAAGGGGGATCTGGAGGTTTGAGGGTTAGCGGGGCGGGGTAACCGCTGCCAAGAATGGTGTGACCATGACTACCGACCGGCTTACCCCTTGTAGCCGTAGTCCCTTGCCGCGCCTTCCTCGGTTACCCGCCCCAACGCCAGATCGCGTCGGATCAGGGCCGGGTCGCGCTCCCGCGGATCACCGATCCCGCCACCGCCCGCCTCCACCATGGCGATACGATCGCCGGGCGCGAGGATATAGCTCCCCTTGGCGTCGACCTCCGCGCCGTTCAATCGATGCACCCGCCGCGCGCCGGGTTTTCCGCCGAGATAGCCGAGGGGCGGAAACTCGGTCCGGTTGGCCATGCAGAAGATCGTCATCGGATGGCCGGTATCGTTGCGGATCACGACTTCCTGCCCGGTGCCACCGCGCCAGGCGCCGGGCCCGCCGCTATCGGGGACGATGACCTTCTTCTCGATCGTCGTGCCGGTGATGGTCTCCCAAACCTCGACCGGCACGACGGCCATGTTGGACGGGCCGGGCACGCAATCGCCGCCGTCACCGCCCTGCAGAGCGCCGAAACCGCCGGACGCGAAATAGATCGTCGAGATCCCCCGACCGTCACGATGGGTCCCTTGCACCGTCATCAGGTCCATCATCCCGCAATCCGCCTGGATTTTATCCGGCGCCGCCTCGGCCAAGGCGCCGAAGATCAAACCTGGCACGAAATGGCCGATGGCGTGGCGACCACCGGTGGGAAACGGCGGCTGGGCATTCAACAGACAGCCCTCGGGCGCGGAGACCTTGATCGGCGTCACCGCGCCTGAATTGTTCGGCAGCGCCGGAATGGTCAGGCACTTCATCGCGTAGAGCGACATGGCGTTGGTGTAGCAGAACGGCACATTGATCCCGCGCGGCACGCAGCCGCCGGTGCCGGTGAAATCGATCGCCGCCTCGCCGCCCCTGATCTCGACCGAGCAGGCCATGGGGATCGGACCGTCGGTGCCCTCTATCTGGATGTGGTTCTCATAACGGCCATCGGCGATCTCCTCGAGCTTGGCGCGCATGGCGCGTTCCGAATGCGCGCCGATGGCGTCGCTCAACGGCTCCAGGCTTTCCAGGCCGTATTCCTCCATGAAGGCGGTGACCATCGGGCCACCGACTTCGTTACAGGCGATATTGGCGACGAGATCACCGATGGTCTGTTCTGGCACCCGGACATTGGCGCGGATGAGCTCCTCCAGGAACGGGTCCATCACGCCATCCTTGGCGAAGCGGCAGATCGGCAGACGCAACCCCTCGTGATAGATCTCCCGCGCCGCCGCGCCGAAGCCGAGACCGCCGATATCCGGCAAATGGGTGATCGACATGGTGTAGCCGACGAGCTTGTCGCCCTTAAAGATCGGGCGCATCATCGAGATGTCGAACATGTGCCCGGTTCCGATCCACGGATCGTTGGTGGCGATGATATCGCCAGGCCGCAAGGTCTCCGGCGGGAACTTCTCGAGCATGTAGCGCAGGGTTCGCGGCGCGGTGCCGATGAACACCGGGACCGCGTAGGTCCCCTGGGCCATCAGGCGTCCTTTGGTATCCAGGATCACCACCGAGAGGTCGTAGCTATCGCGCACGATGGTCGAGAACGAGGTCCGCACCAAGGTGCTGACGATCTCGTCGGCGATGGCGACCATCCGGTCCCACATGATGGAAAGGGAAACCGCGTCGAAGGGGCTGGAGGAAGATGAGCTCATGACTGGGTCTCCAGCACCGCGACGATGTTAAGGGCGCGGTCGACCGTCGCGTGATTACCGGGCGTGATCACGCAAGTGGACTCGCGTTCCTCGATAAGCGCCGGGCCCTGGATAACCGCCCCCGCCTTCAGCGCGTAGCGGTCATGGACCGGGGTTTCGACGGGCTCGCCCTCGAAGTAACAGGTCCGCGTGCCTTTCACGGCATCGGCGCCGGCGGTCGGAGCACTGGTCCCCGTGACCGAGTATCCGGCCCGCAGGGGCGGTGGCGGCCCCTCGACCTCGGCCTTCCAGGTGACGATCTCCAACGGCTCGTCCAGCGGCGCCACGCCGAACAGGGTTGTGTACTTTTCGGCGAAAAATCTCGGCAGATCCGCGAAAACCCGGGCAAGGTCGTCTCCCGGCACGGCGACCTCTATCTCGTGTCCTTGTCCGAAATAGCGCATGTCCAAGCGGATCGCTGTCCTGATGCTTGCGTCATCAAGCCCTGCGGCGTGCAGCGGGCGCTTGGCGGTCTCGATCAAGGGCCGCAGGATCGCCTCGAAACCGGCGGCGTCAATATCCTCGATAAAGGTTCTTCGGGTGCGCGCTTGCTCGAAGGATAGCGGGCTCGCCAGCAGGCCCATGGCGGACATCACGCCGGCGCCGATCGGGAAAATCACCCTTGGAATATTGAGCTTCGCGGCGATCGCCATGGCTTGCAACGGGCCGGAGCCACCGAAGGCGATCATCGTCGCTTGGCGATAGTCGAAACCGCGCTCGGACGCGTGAATGCGAAACGCCCTGGCCACGTCCTCATTGGCGATATCGTGCATGCCCCAGGCGGCCCGCATCGCGGTCAGCCCCAGGGGTTCCGCCACGGTTCTGTCAATCGCGCGCTCCGCCGCCGCCTTGTCGAGCCGCATCGCGCCGCCGAGAAAAAAGTCGGGGTCGAGGAAACCCAGCATCAGATTGGCGTCTGTCAGGCTCGCCTTCTCGCCGCCTTGGCCGTAACAAGCCGGGCCGGGGTCGGCGCCGGCGCTCTTGGGCCCGACCTTTAACAAGCCGCGTTCATCGATCCAGGCGATGGAACCGCCGCCCGCGCCGATCTCGATCATGTCGACGCTGGGAACCCGGGCCGGTAGCCCGCTGCCGCGCTTGAAGTCATGAACCCGAGCGACTTCCATCTGGTCGGTCTTCAGAGGCTGGCCGCCACGCACCAGTGCCCCCTTGGCCGTGGTGCCGCCGAGATCGAAGGAAAGCACATTGTCGAGATCCAAGGCCCGGCCATGGAAAGCCGACATCAGAACCCCCGCCGCCGGCCCGGACTCCAGCATGCGCACCGGGTAACGCCGCGCGGTTTCCGGCAACAACATGCCCCCGCTCGACGTCATGATGTAGAGCGTTCCGGCGAAACCAAGTCCCGCCAGGCCGTCCTCGACGCGCGAGAGATAGCGATCGAAAAGCGGCTGGGTATAGGCGTTCATGGACGCGGTGGTCCAACGCTCCCATTCCCCGAGACCGGCGTGAACGTCCGCCGAGGTCGAGACATAGAGGCCCGGAAAGCGTTCGCGCGCCATGGCCTCGAGCGCTTGCTCATGCGCCGGATTGGCATAGGCGTGCAGCAGGCATATCGCCAATGCCTGAACACCCGCGTTCTCCACGAGATCCCGCACGGCCGCCTCGGCGGCTTGTAAATCCAAGGGCTCGGCGACGTTCCCGTCGAACTCAATGCGTTCGGTCACCTCGCGGCGGCGATCACGCGGAACCAGGGGCTCGGGAAAGCTCAAGCGCAGGTCAAACAGGTCGTAACGCTGTTCGCGCGCCATGTCCGGCACGTCGAGAAAGTTTTGGGTGACCAGCATGCCGGTCACCGCGCCCTTGCGTTCAATCAAGGAATTGGTAACCAAGGTGGTGCCGTGGGAGAGCGAGGCGACTTTCTCGATCGCGACACCGTTGTCGCGCAGCATCGCGCCCACCCCTTCCAGGACCGCTCGCGAGGGATCGTCGGGCGTTGTCAGCTGTTTGTGGATAGCGATTTTCGCGGCGGTTTCATCGAATAGGGCGAAATCCGTGAAGGTTCCGCCGATATCGACGCCGATCCTGTATCGCTGATCAGACATCACGCCCCCGCTGTTTCCATGCCGCGCGCCAACAATCCTCATAGTTACCGGCTATCGCGTCCACGCCGAACCGTTTCCGTACCTGGGGAGCCGCCTCGCGCGCCGCCTCGGTGAATTCCGCCAGCCGCTCTCGCCACGCCACGAAACCGCCGCGGAACGCCGTGCCGCCCTCTATATCCTCGCAGACAAGCCCACTGCGATAATCGTCAAGTACCGGCCCGATATCCCCGACATCCGTCGCATAAACCGGCACGCCCATGGCCATCGCCTCCAACATCGCGATCGGCAGGCCCTCGTAATGCGAACTGACAATTAGACCAGCGAGAATCGGGTAGAGCCGGGTAAGGTCGTCGCAAAAGGGAATCCGCGTCACGTTCTCCAGCGCGTGTTCCCGAATATAGGCGTCGCAATCCGGGCCGAGAACGCCGTCACCGACAAGAACGAAATGGTCGTCCTTCCCAGCCTTGGCGGATTGAATGGCAAGAGACAGGAAGGCGAGCGGGTTCTTTTGCTCGACCAAACGACCGATAAAGGCGAAACACGCTCTATCCTCCGGCAGACCATGCGCCTTGGCCAACTCCAGGCGTTCCGTCTCGCTCGGCGTTGGCTTGTCAAAGCGCGGCGCGTCGATCGCCGAATAGATCAGATCGATCCGATCGGGCGCCATGTTCAACCGGCTGGTGAAAACGTCCCGGATACGGCTGTTGATCGCGATGAACCGGTCGAAGGATTGAATGCCCGCTTCACCATAGCGCTGAATCCAACCTTCCTTGGTATCGTAAACCTGTTGATCGACTATCGGCGTGTCCTCGAACAAGTCCCGCAGCGCGGCCGCGTTATCGGCAAGCCAGGGCGAGCCGTTGCAGATCCAGATCAAATCCGGGCGATAGCCGTCCTTGAGCCTGCGCAACACGGCCAGGTGGAGATGGTTTTCCGAAATCTCGGCAAGGTCATAAATCACATCCGCGACCGTCGACATCTGGTGATGCAGGCTGCCTTGATCCCTGTGCAGGCGTTCCGTGGTCACCACGACGAAATGATATCGGTCCCGAAGCGCTCGGATGATTTCGATCGTGTTGCGCTCAACCCCTCCGACGGCAAGGAAAATCGGCAGGACCAGGATCACCGGTTTATCGCGAGCCAGCGGCGTCGGGGTCCATGTCCCCGTGAAGCTGGGCTTTTTCGCCGCCTCGCCGACATGAAAGTCGGCCACAACTCCCGCCGGATGCGCCACCGATTGGTTGGGAAAGATCTCGGAAAGGGTCACATCCGCCGCCCCGTCCTCGGGCTCCGGAAGCAACCTTAGGACTCGACCGTTCAGGCCACCCGTCGCACCGTTTACCCGCCGCAGCGTGTGATTGGGTGACGGCATGCACCGCAGCGCCGGTGGCTCTTCCAATCCGTGCGACGCGACCACGACATCCAAACCGTTTACCTCCATCGCAAGCGCCATGTTGCGAAGATGACCCGGCGGCAACCAGCTGGACTTCGCGTCGGGTTGGTAGACCAGCCCATCAAACGCCGCCAACGCGGATCTATCGATAATCGTGAAACCCTCGTAGTCCGAACGCACAAGCCCGGGACCATCAACCGCGACCGCGAAAGGTAGTTCCGGCGCGTCACCACTCGCCGGCAATTCAATCGCCGGTCCGCGAACCGCCTTGCGCAAGGCCGACAGCGCCCGGTCTCCACCTGGCAACGCCAGCAAAATTCTGGCGATCAGCCGCTTGAGCGCCATCATTTCGACTCTCCCGGATCACCGACATGGTCGCGATACCAGTCCTTGAAGGACGGGTTGGGAGCAACCTGGAAGGGGTTGGCGAAAGTCGCCTCGACATCCGGATGATGCCGGAAGAACCGACGTTCCTCCATGGTGACCGGCGTTCCGTCCTGGTAGCGTGAATAGGCCCAGTCGCGGTTGCCATCGACATCCTGGCCCTCGTCCCGGCACGCCGCGCGGTACCATTCCAACAGCGGCGCGACAGCGGATTGGCGACTCCCGTAGATTTCGTTCACCGTGGCGTGCGCGCCCGAATCAAAGCCCGTGAAGTGATAGAAGCGCAAGGGCTCCCCGTCGACGCGAAGTCCTTCGGCGACGGAACCGGACAAGGATCGGTGCAAGAGATTCCAAGCCGCGACATTGTATCCGGGGTCGGTCAAAATCCCGGTGCCTGGAAAGAAAACCGGAATCAGGTCCCCCCAGCGCTGATCGGTGAACAGCCCCTCGGACACGTCGTCGATGCAGAAATGAGCAAGCCGGTCGGCCCACCAGGCCGCGAGACGCCTGCCCTCGGGACGATCGGCGACGGCCAGAAAACCGAGATTGTACACGCCATGGCGGAGCAGAATGATCTCATGATCACGGACGGCCTGCAGATAGTCGTCGCCCACGTCATCGACGCTGATCGGGGCGAGATCATGAGGCGTAAGTAGCGCCGGGCTTTCCTCGAGCCGTTCCGCGATCGGCGAGAGATCACCAAACACCGCGACATCCGGGTCCAGGAAAATCACCTTATCGTGACGCGGATCCGCGAGCAGACGCTTCAACGCCGTTCCCTTTACCGCCGTCGAAGCCTCGACGATGGAATGCGAGAATACCCAGGCCTCGAACCGCCCCTCGGCCAATCCGGTGTCCATAAGCTCCGCCGGGCCGATGATCTCATCGAAGGGCTCAAGCGCCGGATCGAGATCCTCGGGCCACGGCTCCACCACCACGGCGACAAATCGACATTCCGGATGTTGGCGTTTCACGGATTTGGCCAGCACCCGGGCCTTGGGCAGGTAATTCGAGACGATACTGGTGAAAACCGCGGTGCGTTCCAGTCCGCCCCTCATGCTATTCACCATGACCGTCGCCACCGCGTCCCGGTTTGAACATGCCCGTCACCGCGCGAAGTGGCGCCGTCACGCGCCAAGAGGTCGATGCCTGAACGCTCCGCAATCGATGCTCCAAGTCCGCCTGTTTTTGATGCGCGAGGGAAAGTTCCGCTTGGATGCGTTCGGCGTTCGCGCGTTCACGCGACAGGGCGCCACTCAAGGACGCGATCGCGCGCGCGGTCCATTGCGTGATTTCCCTTTGTCTCGGAGCGCGACAATCGAACACGATGCTTACCTGAGTCTCCCGGAAGCGAGCCAAGATCTCGTCCGGAACCTTTAGATTGACGCGGTCCGCTCCATTCTCGGCCATAAGCCAACGCAATACTCCCGGAGGCGACGAGAGCACGGCCTCGTTGCTTACGGACAAGTCCTCCGGTTGCCGGGCTGTCCAAATCGTCGTCGCCCCCTCGACACATCTTAGGTTGGATACTTCCAACGCACCGACGCGAGCGTCGACGGTCAAGGCGAAACCAGCGGGTCTATCCACCGTGCGTGGCACGTCCACGCGAACCCGCGCCGGCGCGCGGCCCAGCACCGCCTCGGCGCTCGCCCGATGGGTCCCGATCAGCTCTCCCTCCGCCTGCCGCCATTCAAGGGTGAACCGGCGACTGGAGGCAACGGTCGGCGTCGCGGATTTCACAAAAGGCTTCACGCGGCCGGCGGCTGAACGGTCACCCCGCGCCATGCCATCCAGCAGATGACGCGCGTCCTGGCTCGACTCGGGCATCGCCCAGCCATTCGGGCCAACGGGGAACGCATTGATCAAACCATCGGCGAGATCAATCAGACGCGGGATCTTCATTGCCTCGGCAATCGCGCAAGGAAACGACGCCGCGCCGACGAAAACCGAGCATTCCGCGAGAAATCCAACCAATTCCTTGGCATCCGTGAATTCGCGCAACTCTCCTTCGATACCAAAATAGTTCGGCAGTTCACTGCGAAACCCGATCAGGGTCACGGGTCCAAAACCTTCCAGGATCTCAGCCAACCTTTCGTTCGGGCGGTTCCGATAACGCGGCGTGACTGAAACGGCGATTCGTTTCTCCCGTGTCGTCACCTTCGGACACTCGATCCAAGCGCGCGCCGAGTCGACACGGCATCCGAAGGCCATGGCATGGGCCTCCACGAGGTGCCTTCTTTCAAGGGGCTCCAGGCGGAACCGGTCAAGGACATAATCCACGCCCAAGAAGGACGCGGAAATGTGTTCCAAGGGCAAACCCGAAACCAGGTTGGAAACCCTGGCCTGATAACCGAAGCCACCACCGACCCGGATCGGCGCGGCGACGATATCGACCGTGTTTATGGTCGGCTGGTCCAGCAAAAGCGAGACCAGTGATTGCGCCATCGCCTCGGTCAGGACCCGTCCGCCAGCCCCGGGGTCCTCGCAAACATTCAACAACAGGTGGCTAACGCCGAGGGCGCGAACCGTCGGCAGCGCATAGACGACATCGCCGATGTTTCCGCTATGAACCGCCGAAATCGCGCCCGGCGCGGGATCCTCGCCGTGCCGGGAAAGCCGGTCGAGTATCGACGTCATGAATCGGTCCCGCCCAACACGTCTCGAACCAGATCCACCGCGTGCCGATGGGCGCGGCGCTTCGCGTTCAGCAGATCCGCTCCCAACGCCACCATATCCAATCCGGCGAGTTGCCCTTCCACGCCATCCAATTCGGCGGTCAGGCAGGCCGGCAGGCCGGCCACCGCCTCGTCGCCCACCAATAGGACCGGCTTGAGGACACCATTCGCCAACGCCGCCGTGAACGGATCGCTGGTAACCACAAGATCATGTCGGCTGATCAGATCAATCCAGTCCGATCGTCTCGACGCGACCAATGACCACACGCCTTCGGCGCGAAACAGTTCCGCGAGTTCCTCCTGCCTCCGGGACGCGGCGGTCAAGGTATATTTGCCGAGCAGGCTCTCGACTAGGCGACGTATCCAGGGCCCGTCACCCGTCGCGTCGATCAGTATCCTGGACAGCCCCCTGGTCGGCGCCTCCGGCAAAGGTTCGAACAATGCCAGTCCCGGACCGTCCAAGGGCGCGAAAACGGTCTTGTCGACATCGATACCAGCCAAGTTCGATGGCGCGACCGAAATGATCCTGTCCAAATGAGCCGCGAGCGAATCGTCGATGACGTCGGTGAATATCAACCAGGACCGGCGTTCCGCCGGCATCGCTTCATCGCAAAGCGCGATGAGCGCGTCGGCCATCGCCGTTCCCGATTCAGATGCCGCCACCCCATGTACCGCGAAGACCTCAGCCGACATGATCTTGTTCCCGCCAGTTCAGTGGATCGTTATATCAAACCCCGGCCTTCCCTGAAATCAACCGGGCGCCGCCAATGTCGCGCGGCACCGTGAAACAATGGTCACCTACCGTTCTGATTCGGGTCCAAACCGCGCGCGCAACCAGTCCAAGGTCAACCCGAGCCCGGTATCGATATCGACCCGCGGGCTCCAGCCAAGATGTTCCTCGGCCAGGGAGATATCGAGGATACTGGCGGGGACATCGAGCGCCCGACCGGGTTTCCGCTCAATCCGAAGAGGTTCGGCGAAGAGCGGTCCTATCCTGGCGATTATGTCGTTCAAGCTCAATCCGCCGCCGCCGCCGATATTGAACAAGGCGAGCGGGCCATCATAGCGGGCGGCGGCGGACAAGGCGGCGGCGACGTCGCCGATATAGATGTAATCGCGAATCACCTCGCCGGTTCCCCAGATCTCTATCGCCTCCCGGTTGAGAGCCCGATAAAGAAACGCGGCGATCGCGCCCTGACCCCGCAGCGGATTCTGATGCGGGCCATAGGGATTGGCGACCCGAAGCACGATGGCGTCCAAACCACGCTGACGTCTGTTGATGGCGATATATTTCTCAATCGCCAGTTTACCGACGCCATAGGCATTGATCGGGTCGGTACCCGCTGACTCGGGCGTCGGGACCGCCACCTCGGGTCCGTAAACAGTCCCGCCGGAGGATACGAAAACAAGACGCGCCGACGACTCCGTCAGCAGATCCAGCAGACCGAGCGCCGGCAAGATGGAGTTCTCGACATCCCCCGCCGGGTCGGCGTTCGCCGAAGCCGGCGTCGAGGAAGCCGCGAGGTGATAGACGGTGTCCGCGCGGCGGACCAGATCCGCCAATATTTCGCGGTCATCGAGACCCGCCTCGACCCATTCCACGTCATCCGGACAGTCGTCCGGCGCTGGTCGGATATCCAGTGCGATAATCGTCGCGCCGTCATCGCGAAGCCTCTCGATGAGGTTCCAGCCGATAAAACCGCCCGCGCCCAAAACCAGACAGGTCTTGCCATCAAGAGAGCGCGTGGTCGCTTGGGTCCCCGTGGTCGTTTGGCTCATGGTCACGCGGCCCGGTCCTCTAGATAGCGATTACCCGATAAACCGGCTTGTATCTCCGACGGCGTGAAAACCTCCACGTACTCCGCTGTTATCTTCTTGAAAAGTCGGCGAACCTCGGTCGTCACGGCATCACCGTCTTCCTTAATGGTATTGCTCTCGTGGGTTCGATAGCGAACCAGAATCTGCGGCAGGAACCGCGCGTTACCAAGCAATGCCGCCCGTAACGCGAAATCCCAGTCGTGGACGTAGCGATAATCTCGAAACCCACCGATCTTTGCGTACAATTGCTTGGTGAACAGCATATTGCTTGTCGTCGCGATGAAATTCTGACTGGCCAACATCGGCAGAAGGTCGTTCCGCGCGAGAAGGTCGCGCGCGTCGAAGCCGCGTGGGAACGGAAACTCCGGAGATAGGGGGCCACGTTTAATCCCGAGAGCGCCGCCGTCGGCATCCATCAACGCGACATAGCCGGTGACAAAATCATACTTGGTCCGGTTGACCGCCATCTGAACCGCCTCGAAACGGGCGGGCGCGAAGATATCGTCGGAATTGAGGACCGCCAACCAGGGCTGGCTCGCCGCCTCGGCCAGCTGGTTCAGACGGGCATGCGCGCCGATATTGCCACCTTCCACCGGTGTCAGGTCGCGCACCCGCCCCGACCGATCCCGAGCCAGCCGCTGGATCACCTCTCGGCTGTCGTCGCTCGAGCCGTCATCGGCCAGCAACACCTCGCGGACCAGCGGGCTCGCCAGCGCCGATTGGAGCGCATCGCCGACATAGGCGCCATGGTTATAGACGGGAATCAGAACGCTAAACATTTCCTGGCCGGCCCACTAGTCGCGCGCCCCGCGACGAAACATCCGATAGAGCGAGACAATCCAGGGACGCCGGATCGCCCAAAGCCTCAAAGCGGACATGAAACGGCCACGTGGGCGCGAGAACCCCGCCGCGCCTGGAGCACCGCCCGGGTAGAGCTGGTCACTTGAGATAAGCGAGCCGGAGAATTCAATAAAGGCGGTTCGGTTCATATCGTCGCGAAAGCGCGCCAAGGCCACGTCGTAGGCGGCCCCGAGATTCGCCTCGGGATCGGTCTCCGCCAGAATATATC
>Ga0181579_10000173_pt1 | contig 47915 bp, 39 predicted proteins | sample 071ome_24_FD_132996 | JGI IMG/M metagenome (GOLD analysis project Ga0181579, IMG submission 132996) | Coastal salt marsh microbial communities from the Groves Creek Marsh, Skidaway Island, Georgia - 071402CT metaG (megahit assembly) | ecosystem: Environmental > Aquatic > Marine > Intertidal...
ATTGGCAAGCAAAAGTGGGTGTATTACACCGCGCGCGACGGTATGGAGATTCCCGCCATCCTGGACCTGCCGGCCGGATGGACCAAAGAGGACGGACCTTTGCCCACCGTCATTCATCCACACGGTGGCCCGTGGGCGCGCGACACCATGGGCTGGGATGGATCGGGCTGGGCGCCCTTCCTGACCTCACGAGGGTTTGCCGTGTTGCGGCCGCAATATCGTGGCAGCCAGGGCCTGGGCCGCAAGCTATGGCTGGCCGGCGATGCCCAGTGGGGACTCTCCATGCAGGACGACAAGGATGATGGCGCTCAATGGCTGGTGGACCAGGGCATTGCGGATCCGGACAAGATGGTGATTTTTGGTTATTCCTACGGCGGCTTTGCGGCCGCTGCCGCGACCGTGCGCCCAAACAGCCCTTATCAGTGCGCCATTTCGGGCGCGCCGGTCACCGACCTGAAGCGCCTGGGTAATACGTGGAGCCAAAGCCGGCTGCAACGGTTTACGCAGGGTGAAACCGTGACCGGTATGGATCCCAGCGAGCATACAGACAAAGCCAACATCCCTATCCTGCTCTACGTGGGCGATAGAGATGTGCGAACGCCCTCCTGGCACGCGGAGAACTTTTACAAGGCCGTAAAAGACAAGGTTCCCGCCCGGCTGGAGTTGATCCCCGATATGCCGCACCAGCTGCCGTGGTACTACGATCACCATAAGCAGACGCTGGCGCTGATCGAGGGATTCCTTCGCAATGAGTGTGGGGTGCTGGGTGCCGCTGACGAGGCAAAAATTTCGAATTACACTGCAGGTGATGGGATGCTGAACCCTATCGCTCACGTGATCCCCTGAGGGCAAATGCGAGGCCATTTCCGGCGTCGCGAATGACCATCAGTACACGTTAGACGGCGCGCCGCCGTCAACCCAGTTGCCGGGCCAGCGTGAATCGCGCCGGCCCGGTCTCCCCCTTCCGGTCAGCGCAGTTGGGTCCGTGACCGGAATGCTCTAGAATCGCCGCCTTCCTGCTCATTGAAATGGTCCCCTAATGTTTCGAAATTTGCGCTGCTACACCGTCAAAGAGCCCTGGCCCAAAAGCGAGGCTGAATTGTCCGAACGCCTCGCTGAACGGCCTTTCATGCCGTGCAGCGCGTTTTCGGAGCGCAGCGCGGGCTGGGAGCCGCCGGTGGAGCTCGAGCATGAGGCGCTATGCCGGCGGGTGGGCAAGGCGGACCTGTTGCAGCTGCGCACCCAAACCCGGTTGCTGCCCCCAGCCGCGGTCAACGAGGCACTGGCAGAGCGGGTGGCGGCGTTTCGAAAGCGGACCGGTGACGCTCCCACGCCGGGTGAGCGCAAGCGCCTGAAGGAAGAAACCCGGGACGAGTTGATGCCCAAGGCGCTGGTTCGGTCCCAAAGGACCCAAGGCTGTTTTCTGTCGGACCTGTCCATTCTTGCCATCGACGCCGCTTCACCCTCCCAGGCGGAGTGGTTTCTGGACCAGCTTCGCCCCTGCTTCGGGCGCTTTGATGTCCGGCCCCTGGCTTTTAAAACTTCGCCGTCGGAACTCATGAAGCGAATTTTTCTTGGCGAGCGCGTCAAGGGTTTTGAGCTGGGCCGCGAATGCCGCCTGCAGGACCCACGAGACAGTCGGGCAGTAGGCAGCTGGCGTCATATCGAGCTGGATGATGAGGCTATTCGCCGGCACGTGGTGGAGGGTATGCGGCTGACACATCTGGGCGTGGTGTTTCAGGGCCATACATCTGCCGTGATCAGCGAAGATGGCGTGGTCAGCAAGCTGACCGTCCTGGCGGGTGAGGAATCCGAAGAAGCCTGGCAACAGGACCCGGTGGCCCAGCTGGATGCGGATATTTTTCTGGTGGCCAACACCATCGACAGTTTATTGAGTGCGCTCAAGGAGCAGTTGGGTGGTTGGAGCGCCTGACGTTTTCCGTCTGTTTTCAATGCCTTCCGTCTTGGGGTTTGCGGCCCGCGGCAAGCAGAGATAATGAAAAATAATGCATTAATTACAATAGCTTGAAACAAGTTGGGCGAGTCTTTATCTTTCGGGATAAAAGAAGTAATCCAAGTACATCATAAGCCGGTCCAAGAATAATACGGAGCGTCGCCGGCGATAACATCCGGGAGGAAGACCCCATGTTGGTCGGTCACGCTCGTTGGGCATTGGCTCGCCTGTTGCCTGTGTTTTTTGTTTTCTTGTTTGCTCTGATCTTTGCTCTACCTGCGCAGGCAGAGGTTGATTTTTCACCGCAGAACCAGATGTGCATCGCCTGCCATCAAAACCAGAACCGCGCCTTGTACATGGAGTGGGAGCGCTCGAGTCACGCCGCGTCGGGTATCGGTTGCCTGGACTGCCACGCTGCCGAGGCCGATGACATCGATGCCTTTGAGCACGGCGGAACTCATGTCTCTGTCCTGGTGACGCCCAAAGATTGCAGTGCCTGCCATCAGCAGGAATTTACCGAGTTCAATACCAGCCACCACGCGAAAGCGGGTGAGATACTGGCCAGCCTGGACAATGTCCTGGCCGAGAAAGTGGCGGGCCTTCCCGACAATAAGGCCGATGCCGTTAACGGCTGCTGGCAGTGTCACGGAAGTATCATCAGGTATCAGCGCGATGACGCGGGTGAGGTGAAGAAAGACGAGATGGGCCGGCCCATGCTCGACCCGGACAGCTGGCCCAACAGCGGCATGGGTCGGTTGAACCCTGACGGATCAAAAGGTTCCTGTCATGCGTGCCACTCCAGGCACGCCTTCGAGGCCAAGCTGGCGCGAAACCCGGAAAACTGCGGCAAATGTCACATGGGCCCTGACCATCCGCAAATAGAGATTTACGAGGAATCCAAGCATGGCATCGCTTTCCACGCCAATAAAGAGCATATGGCGCTGGACAGCGACTCGTGGATACTCGGCAAGGATTACTCCGCGGCACCCACCTGCGCGACCTGCCACATCAGCGGTTACATGACGCCGGAAGGGGAGGTGCACGGTGCTACCCACGATGTCGGCGACCGCATCAGCTGGACTTTGCGCCCGGTGATCTCCACCAAACTCAACCAGGTCGTTTACGAGGACGGCTTCAAGGAAGACTATCCGCACACCCGCGATTTGCCGGCCGTGGGCGATACCGTCGCCACTTCGGAAAAGTATGTGGAAGATGAGGAAATGGCCACCCGGACGGTAGATCGCAGGGTCGCCAGGATTGTGCCCTGGCAGGAGCGGCGGGCCGCCATGCAGGCCGTTTGTCACAATTGCCACAACACGACCTTCGTGAACAACTTCTATCACCAGTTCGACAGCCTGGTGGAGCTGTATAACGAAAAGTTCGCCAGACCGGCCAAGCAGTTCATGGATGACCTCAGGGCGGATGGCGTGCTCAACCCCAATGCACCGTTCGAGCACGAGGTGCAATGGGTATTTTGGGAACTGTGGCACCACGAGGGCCGCAGGGCTCGGCATGGTGCTTCCATGATGGGGCCGGACTATACCCACTGGCACGGCATGTACGAGGTGTCCAAGCACTATTACACGGAATTTCTCCCGGCAGTTATAGAGGCGGCCGAAGGAAAGAGCCATGAACTGGGTGAAAAATACCGTGAAATCATCGCCGAAATGATGACTCGAGAAGAGCACGCCTGGCAGAAAGGCTTGTCACCCGAGGAAGCTGATCGCCTGCGTAAGGCCTATGAGGCTCGCTACGACGAAAAGTAGCACCCAAAAGTTCGGGTCGTGAGAAGGGGCCCCCGATGTGGGGCCCTTTTATTGCGCGCTGGAAGCCTGCTTGGCAGGTTGATCGAAGAAACTCTGAATATCGAATTCCTCGAGATGCTGAAATCCGCGTCACTGTAGAATAGGGTGAAGGCGAACTTCCGCACTGCTTTTTGAGCTGCCCAATTTGACGCCAGGCTTGCTTGCGGTAGGGAAGTGGCGTTGGCCTTGAGCGGTCAACGGAGGTTATTTTTGGGCGATATCCACCTACAGCCAGTTTGAGAGTCCAATTTGGAGTCATGTCGATGTCTTACAGTCGCAGAAAATTCATTCAAGCGAGCACGGGAGCCATAGCGGGCTTGTCGCTATGGGGCTGCGGTCGTGCCCCCTCGTCATCAGAACCTGAGTCACCCCCTTCTGCCATCAAGGTATTCCTGAACGGCAAAGTGCTCCCGGTGGACCCCGCTTTCTCGGAACATTCGGCGTTGGCGATATCCGGAAATAGAATTCTGGCTGTCGGCGGTCGGGAGGACGTCTTGGCAGCGGCTGGACCTGCAGCCGAAACGGTTGATCTGGCAGGGCGTGTCGTTGTACCCGGCTTTATCGAGCCGCACATGCATTTTGCATTGATGGCCGGACTCGGCCATCTCGCAGATGTGGGCCCGTTTGAGAATCCGTCCTTTGAGGCTGCCCTCGAAGCGCTGCGAGGTGTCGCCGCGAATTCGGAAACCGATGAATGGATCATGGGCCGGCAATTTGATCCGATATTGCTCGACCCACCACGCGAACTGACGACCCGCGACCTGGATCCGATCGCGCCTGACCGCCCCGCGTTTATCCTTAACGCGTCTGGGCATATTGCGTACGTTAACAGTCGGACACTCGAGCTTGCCGGAGTCACCCGTGACTCTGAAGACCCGCCCGGCGGCGAGTACGGTCGCTATGAGGATGGATCGCCCAATGGCGTGCTGTACGGTTCGCCTCTGTTCCTTGAGATCATGCTGCAAAATCAGCAGATCGCAGAACGAATGCGCACGGGGTTTGTTGCTGCCGGGCGCGAGGTCGGTCAGCAAGCTTCCGCATTGGGTATCACCACGCTCTGCGACCAGGCGACCGGTGCGCTCAACGGCCCCGCGGAACTCGAGGCCTATCGTGCGATGTACGAGGGCGGCCAGATGAAGGCCCGGATTCGAGCCTATGCCTACAGCGAGCAACCGGGATGGGATGAGGCCGGTATCGAGGCCGGCGAGGGCGACGCTATGATGAGACTGGCCGGCTGGAAGATAGTCACGGACGGTTCGAACCAGGGCTTCACAGGCCGCCAACGGGCCCCCTACTACACGCAAGACACCCTGGGCCTGTACTACGTTCAGCCAGAAGACCTGAGGCGGATGGTCGCTGACCGCGGCAAGCGTGGCTGGCCGTTGTCATTGCACGGCAACGGCGATGCTGCCATCGATAGTATCCTCGACGCCGTGGAGGCCGCGCGCGATGATGGCGTTGATGTACATGCGCTTCGCTGTCGTATAGAGCATTGCTCGATTCTGCATGACGAACAGATCGAGCGCATGGCAGCGCTAGGCATGGTACCGAGCTTTCTGATCAATCACGTGCATTACTGGGGACATGTGATGCGCGATCAGGTCTTCGGGCCTGACAAAGTGCAGCTTCTCGACCGCTGTCGCGCCGTCGAAGACGCCGGGCTTAACTGGGTCATGCACTCGGATGCACCAGTGTCGCCGCTCGGTACCCTGCACAAGATTCGGGTCGCGGTCGTTCGCGACATGTGGGCCGAACCCGAGACGGTACTTGCGCCCGAGGAGCGAGTTAGCGTTGAAGAGGCCCTGCGTGCGGTTACGATTAATGCTGCCTGGGCCTGCCATTCTGAGCACGAGATTGGAAGCCTCGAGCCGGGCAAACTTGCCGATCTCGCGATTCTTGAAAGCGATCCCCGAAAAGTTGAGCCCACCGCGATCTCGGATATCGCCGTGAGTGAAACCTGGCTGAATGGAAAACGTGTTTACGGGGGCTGACTCGGCTTACCCGCGGCCCGGTTTTGTCACTGCTGGGCGGTGATGCCGGTGAAGAGAGCATAAACGATCCAGCACAATGCCCGACTTGGCAAGTAGCTGGGCAAGCTGTCAGCCAGTCTGATCTCAGCCGGTAGTGAATGTGCGCCGGCTTCCCTATGAGATCATCGGCATGCCGATGATTTTTTACAGTCTTTTCGATCCATGCAGTCGGTTTTACCGTCCAGATCGTTATCCAGCCCGTCATCGCAGATTTCCGGGTCAGTTCCTGACCCTCCGCCGCCGCCACCGCCACCGGGCGATCCGGAATCGCCACCACAAGCCAGTGTGCCCTCTACCAAAGGGACCTCCGCGATGGTCCTGGCGCTGAGTATGGCGATGATACCTTCACGGGCTCCTAACGGATCGCAGTTACCCCGCACCAAGGCGACATGAGTCATGTCGCACAATCCCGGCCAACCCTGGGTGTCAAACTTGTCCCTCTTATCAATGAGTACGTGTTGGAACCAGGATGATCCCTGAATGGAGCAGCTGCCCATTCGTTCGCACACAGGCTCTGAGGTGTTCCGGCAAGTATTGAACTCCTCTGTCCCGCCGGCCCAGAGGGCAGAAGAACCGACCGCGAGCAGAGCAAGCGTGATGAGTTGGCGCATTTGGAAATCCTCAATTAGATGCTGTTGGCCTTAAGATAAAAAAGTTCATCCATCGCTGCAAATTTGGCACTCGCGAAGTCTATGCATGATGACATCGCCTGAAAAATGGGTCCAGCTTCCAAGTCGGTGTTGTCATCTGAAAGAAGCGAGAATCAGCGATTTTGCGAGATTTTGCCTAAGTCTGGCTCACTTGATGTAGAAGGCGTCACGCCGAAATGACGTAACCCTATGAATTTATTGGTGGTGATGGGTGGACTTGAACCCCGTTCCGCACCAAGACCAGAAATTTGCCATTTTGTTTTTCCGGAACGGAAATGTGTGGCCTGGGGTAGGAACGGCTCCCTCGGTGTCAGGTCCCTCTTCAGCACAAATGACGAGGGCCCCGAACAGGGGCCCTCTGCATTTGGTGGTGATGGGTGGACTTGAACCACCGACCTCAGCATTATGAGTGCCGCGCTCTAACCAGCTGAGCTACATCACCGTTGGGGGCGCAAATTCTCTATTCCCCGGACGGTCTTGTCAACCGTAAATGGCAGTTGTTCCACCTCAAAAATGATAGCCAAAGGCGTTGTGGAACCGGTCCTGGATTTCCTGCAGGCTGGGTGAATGCCCCTGTGGGCCCTGGTGCGCCACTTTGATGGCGCCCATGACCGAACCGATGCGGCAGGACGTGACCAGGTCGAGGTCGTTTTCAAACCCGTAGATGAGCCCCGAGCGGTACGCGTCTCCGCAACCGGTCGGGTCCAGCACCTGTTCCGGCTCTATGGGCTCGATCTCCCGGTGTTCATTGCGCGCATAGAGTGATGAACCCTTCGCGCCCCGGGTGACAATCAGCGCCTCTACCTCGCGCGCGATTTCGCTGCCGCGCATTCCGGTACGCTCCTGCAGCAACTGGTACTCGTAATCGTTCAGGACGACCCAGTCTGCTTCCTGTATGAATACTTCCAACTCATCACCATTGAACAGGGTCATGGCCTGGCCCGGGTCGAAAAGATGGGGGATGCCCGCTTCCTGGAAGTCACGGCTGTGCTGCAGCATGGCTTTCTTGCCATCCGGCGCCACGATACCCACCGTGATGTTCTCGGTATCCGCCACCCGGTTGAGAAAAGACTGCTGCATGGCGCCGGGGTGAAAAGCCGTAATCTGGTTGTCTTCAACATCGGTCGTGATGAATGCCTGTGGCGTGAATTCACCCGGCAGATGCCTCACGTACCGGGTCGAAATACCCAGGCTATCCAGGTGCCGCTGGTAAGGCCCAAAGTCATCGCCCACGGTCGCCATCGGGTACGGGTCTCCACCCAGCAGCTTGACGTTGTAGGAAATATTGCCCGCGACCCCGCCGAATTGACGCCGCATTTCGGGTACCAGGAACGATACGTTGAGGATATGAACCTTCTCCGGAAGAATGTGTTCTTTGAATTTTTCCGGGAACACCATGATGGTGTCATAGGCCAGGGAACCGCAAATCAGAGCAGGCATGTCCGCACCTTCGAAATCACACCAAAAGGCGCATTCTAAATGATTTGTTCCCGGCCCCGTCTGATTTCGTTCAAACTCGCTTAAATACTGGATTAAACAACGCCGTGCCCTTGCTGTGCGTGGGGTGGGCTGATACATTAGCGGCCCTACAGGTCATCCTGATCCCAAAAGTAAGACAACATGGTTTTCAAGAGTCTACGCGGTCTTTTTTCGAATGATCTTTCAATCGATCTCGGAACTGCGAATACCCTCGTTTACGTGCGCGGCCAGGGCATTGTCCTGAACGAGCCTTCCGTGGTGGCCGTGCGCATGGACCGCGGCCCCGGCGGCCCCCAGTCGGTCGCGGCGGTGGGTGCGGGTGCTAAACGCATGCTCGGGCGAACGCCCGGCAACATTCGCACGGTCCGTCCCCTCAAAGATGGCGTGATCGCCGATTTCAACATGACCGAGGCGATGCTGCAGCACTTCATCAAGAAGGTGCACGCCTCAAGGTTCCTGCGGCCAAGCCCGCGTGTCCTGGTCTGCGTGCCCTGCAGTTCCACCCAGGTCGAGCGCAAGGCCATCAAGGAATCCGCGGAGGGCGCCGGAGCACGCGAGGTGTTCCTGGTCGAGGAGCCCATGGCAGCGGCCATCGGCGCCGGCATTCCGGTGCACGAGGCCCGTGGCGCCATGGTCCTGGACATCGGTGGCGGCACGTCCGAGGTGGCCGTTATTTCCCTGAACGGCCTGGTATATTCAAATTCCGTCCGGGTAGGCGGAGACCAATTTGACGAAGCGATCATCAATTACGTCCGCCGCAACTATGGCACGTTGATTGGCGAAACCACGGCCGAGGTCATCAAGATAGAGATCGGCTGCGCGTGGCCCGACAAAGAGCCCCTGGAAATGTCGGTTTCAGGGCGTAACCTGGCGGAAGGCGTGCCCAGGCGCATCACCATCACCAGCAACGAGGCGCTCGAAGCGTTGAATGAGAGTCTCTCCAGTATTCTGGATGCGGTGAAAATTGCCCTGGAGCAGACACCCCCTGAGCTCTGCGCAGATGTGGTGGAGACAGGTATTGTGTTGACGGGTGGTGGCGCCTTGCTGCGCGGCCTGGACCGGTTGATCGGTGAGGAAACCGGTTTACCTGTTTTTGTCGCCGATGACCCCTTAACCTGCGTGGCCCGAGGCGGCGGTCGGGCGCTGGAGTTGATGGATCAAAATTCCGGGGATTTTTTCACCTCCAATTGAGGCGGGCGAGGGCCTTCATGACGCTGACGGGGACATTCTTCACACTCAATCACGCGGGCTGAGTTTTGTCCAGGCTTGGTCGAATTGGATCGCCTCGCCTGCTTGGACAGCAAAGCGTTCTCACCGCGCGTCTGATGGTTTATCTGCTATTGGCCATCGCGCTTATGATGATGGACTTGCGAGGGCAATATGCAGACCGCGTTCGCGGCGTACTCCTCAATGCCTTTGAACCCGTATTCTTTCTGGTGGATTGGCCCTCTACCGCGCTCCTCGGCGTCCAACAGCGCTTCAAATCGTTCGAAAGCTTGCTGGAGGAAAACCAAAGCCTGTCCCGAGATCTCCTGGCCCAGGCTGCCGCCATGCAGCGAACACAGGCCCTGGAAAGGGAAAACCAGAGATTGAGGAGCCTGCTGGGCGCCATTACGGGAGAGGTTTTCCACTATGAATTCGCCGAAATCCTGCAGGTCGATCTCGATCCTTTTTCGCATCGGTTGATGATCGACAAAGGAGATCAGGATGGCGCCTTCGTTGGGCAGGCCGTCATCGACGGCGCGGGCATCGTCGGGCAGATCGAAAGCGTGCAGTGGCATATGTCGTCGGTGCGGCTGATATCCGACCCCGATCATGCCCTGCCCGTGCAATCGAGCAGAACCGGACTGCGCTCGGTGGCCTTTGGGACAGGCTCTACCGATACGCTGCTTTTGCCGAATGTGCCCCTGCAGGCCGATGTTCGCGTGGGTGACTTGCTGGTCACCTCTGGTCTTGGGGAACGTTTCCCGCCCGGCTTTCCGGTCGCCCGGGTGGAGTCCGTTGAGCGAACCCAGGGCGATACCTTCGCTCGAGTTTCGGCGAGACCACTGGCGGCGCTGGACCGAGGCCGGGAAGTGCTGCTCATATTGTCCGAGAAAATCCAGTTACACGCCCCGGAGGAGGAGAAAGTGGGGACGACCCTGCCGTCCGAGCCTGACGTGCCGACGCAGCCGGGCGGGGAGGGTGAACCATGATCCGGCGCTCATCAAATCGACAAACGCTGGCACTGGCGCTGATTGCCGCCTTGCTGCTCACGGTTTTACCGCTGCCGGAAAGCATCGATGACTTTCGGCCTTACTGGGTGGCGCTGGTCGTCATCTACTGGGCGCTCGAGGTCCAGGGGGCCATCACTCTGGGCACTGCGTTTCTCATTGGCCTGGTGCTCGACCTGTTGACGGGCAGCTTGCTGGGGATGCACGCGCTCAGCCTCGTCGTGCTGGTGTATCTGGTAGAGCGGTTTCGTGCCCGGATTAGATTTTTCCCGCCATGGCAGCAGGCAGCTATGGTGTTGGCCCTGTTGGTCAATGACCGCATTATCCTGCTGTGGATAGGCAGCCTCCTGGGCGAGCCGGTTCCCACCTGGCATTATTGGCTCGCACCGATGGCCGCGACGGCGATATGGCCCTGGCTGTTCATCCTGCTGGATCGCGCGCGTATTGGTCGGCGGCAGCCGTTGGCGTGATGTTCGGCCACCCCGGTCAGCAACCGATCAAGAATGAGGCGGACGAGGTTCGCTTGTTCGTCAGCAGGGCGCGGATCGGTTTGATCATTAGCCTTCTTTGCCTGCTGGCCATCGGATCCCGGTATTTCTACCTGCAGGTGATTCAGCACGAGGAGTTCTCGACCCGTTCAGACAACAACCAGGTGGACGTCAGGCCGGTGCCTCCCAACCGGGGCCTGATATACGATCGCCGCGGCCGTTTGCTGGCTGAGAACATTCCCGCCTATCGACTGGAGCTGACGCCGGAAGAAGTCAGCGACGTTGAGGCGACACTGGGCGAATTGGCTGCGCTGGTAGACATTGACCAGGATGATCTGGATCGCTTTCAGCGAAACCGAAGACACTACCGGGATTTCCAGGGCATCCCGATTGTTTACAACCTGAGCGAACAGGAAGTTGCACGGTTAGCCGTCAATCGCCACCGGCTGCATGGCATCGAGGTGGTCCCCTACCTTTCCCGCCATTATCCCTACGGTGAACTGCTGACCCATGTGCTGGGTTACGTGGGCAGGCTCGACGCTGACGACCTGCAAAGCGTGGACGCGGGCAACTATCGCGGCACATCGCTGATCGGCAAGATCGGCATTGAGCGGTTCTATGAATCCACGTTGCACGGCATCAGCGGGGTGGAAACGGTGGAAATCAATTCCCGAGGCCGGGTGCTCAAGGTCATACAGCGCGACGATCCGGTGGCGGGTAGTGATCTGGTGCTCTCGCTGGATGTGAATGTGCAAAGGGCCGCACACGAGACCCTGGGAGACCGGGCCGGGTCGGTGGTCGCCATCGACCCGAGGGATGGCAGCGTCATTGCCATGGTCAGCCGACCGGCTTACGACGGCAACGCTTTTGTCAACGGCATCGACTCGACCACCTACCAAGGCATCCTGAATGCGCCCGGAAGACCGCTATTCAATCGTTCCATCAACGGAGGTTATGAGCCCGGCTCGACATTGAAGCCGTTCGTTGGTCTCGCGGGGCTGGAACTGGACGTGGTTGACCGGTCCTGGCGAGTGTTTTCGAACGGTGAATTCTTTATAGAGGAGGGGGGGCGACCCTACCGGGACTGGAAGGATGGCGGTCATGGCTGGGTCGGTATCGAGGCCGCGCTTGAGCAATCGGTGAACACCTATTTTTATGACCTGGCCCTGAAGCTGGGCATTGACCGCATCCATTCTTACCTGTCTCAGTTCGGCTTTGGGCGGCCTACGGGCATTGATCTGCCTGGGGAGGGCAGCGGCATTTTGCCCTCCAGGGACTGGAAACGCGGCCGTTACAACGAGCCCTGGTACCCAGGCGAGACGGTGATCAGCGGCATAGGCCAGGGCTTCAACGTGGTGACGCCCATGCAGCTGGCAACGGGCGTTTCCGCGCTCGTCAATGGCGGCACCATCCGCAGGCCCAGGCTACTGTTCGCGGTCAAGCCGCCCGGTGGAGCCGCCACACAGCGGGTCGTGGCGCCGGTTATTGGAGAAGTGCCAGTCTCCGACCCCCGTGACTGGCAAGCCATACTGGAAGGCATGCGCCTGGTCGTCAATGGCGCCAGGGGAACGGCTCGCAGCGTTTCGCTGGACGCGCCTTATGTCATTGCAGGTAAAACCGGCACCGCACAAGTTTACGGCCTGGCCGCCGGGGAGGAGTACGAGGAAAGCGAGGTGGCTGAAAACCTCCGCCATCATGCCCTGTTCGTGGCCTTCGCTCCCTTCGACGATCCAAGGATCGTGGTGTCGGTGGTCGTGGATCATGGCGGCGCCGGGTCTACCCGCGCGGCGCCCATCGCACGCGCGGTGCTGGACGCATGGCTGCAGCAGGAATGGCGACCATGAAGAAGTGGATACCCCACTGGCTGGGTATGCCCCGCCTGGATCCGGTGATGCTTCTGCTCATTGGGCTGGTCATGGCGGTAGGGCTGTTCATGGTGTATAGCGCCTCCGGTCAGAACCCGGCGCTGGTGGAGCGCCAGGCCATCCGGCTGGGCCTGGGCCTGGTGGCCATGCTCGTGCTCAGCCAGGTGCCGCCGCATATTCTGCGGGCATGGACGCCGTGGCTGTATCTTGCCGGGCTTATCCTGCTGGTCGCCACCTGGTTTTTTGGCGTCGGCAGGGGCGCTCAACGTTGGCTGGATCTGGGTATTTTTCGGTTTCAGCCTTCCGAGATCATGAAATTGGCGGTGCCCATGATGTTGGCGTGGTACCTGCACTCGCGACTGTTGCCACCCACACTGCGCGATGTGGCCGTGGCGCTTGCCATGATCGTGGCGCCGGCCTTTCTGATCGCGCGTCAGCCGGACCTCGGCACGGCCATGCTGGTAGCGGTCAGCGGAGGATTTACCCTGTTTCTCGCGGGCATTCGCTGGCGGGTGATCGCATCCATGGCCGGCATTGCGGTGGCAGCGGCGCCATTGCTGTGGATGGGCATGAAAGAGTACCAGCGCAATCGCGTACGAACTTTTCTGGATCCTGATGCGGATCCGTTGGGGCAGGGTTGGAATATCATCCAGTCTAAGATCGCCGTGGGCTCGGGGGGGCTGACCGGCAAGGGATGGCTTGGGGGGACACAGTCGCGGCTGGAGTTTATCCCCGAGCGGCACACCGACTTTATCCTTGCGGTATTTTCCGAAGAGTTCGGGTTCCTGGGCGTGGCGCTCCTGTTGCTGCTGTACCTGGCGGTCATCGCGCGCGGGCTGTTTGTGGCCAGTCTTGCGCGGGATACCTATTCCCGCCTGCTGGCCGGCAGTCTTGCGCTGATCCTGTTTGTGTATGTCATCGTCAACGGTGGGATGGTCTCCGGGCTACTGCCCGTGGTTGGCGTGCCCTTGCCGCTGATCAGTTATGGCGGCACATCCGCGGTCACGCTGTTGGCCAGCATTGGCATAATGATGTCGGTTTATGGCCACAGAAAATTCATTCATTAGTGAAACCCGCCGCGGATTTCGCGGTCTGTTCGGGTACACTTTCTCCCTTGTCTGTTAGCGAGGCTCGATCGCCTGTGCATGGTTTAATCAAAATCGCGGGTACCTCCCTGTTGACCGTTTCAGTGTGCGTGGCTGCTTCGGTTTTTGCCGAAGAAACGCATCCTGGCGCGTCGGCTTTCCTGGACAAAGCCGAGCGGGAGCACGGTCTGGACCGGGCAATGGTCGAGGACGTTCTCTCAGAGGCACGGTTTCAGCAAACCATCGTTGATGCCATGACGCGGCCGGCCGAGTCCAAGCCCTGGCACGAATATCGCCCCATCTTTCTTACGCGCAAACGGATTGATGGGGGCGTTGAATTCTGGCGCGAAAATCGCTCATTGATCGAACGCGCGTCACGGGAGTTTGGTGTTGATCCCGAAGTGATTGTCGCCATCATCGGCGTCGAGACATTCTATGGCCGAATCACCGGCAATTACCGCGTCATCGACGCGCTGACGACGCTGGGTTTCTATTACCCGAGCGAGCTGAAGCGAGACCGTTCCGATTTCTTTGCGGGTGAGTTCCTGGAGTTCATGTTGTTAAGCCAGGAAGAAAATCTACCGGCCACCGAGGTGACGGGCTCCTATGCCGGTGCCATGGGTATGGGCCAGTTCATTCCCAGCAGCTATCGTGCCTATGCGGTTGATTTCGATGGCAGCGGTCATCGCGACCTGTGGCAGTCGACGCCGGACGTGGTCGCCAGCGTGGCCAATTACCTCAGCCGTCACGGATGGAAGGCCGGCGAACCGGTCGCGGCGCGGGCATTTCCTGTTGGCGAGGGGGTTGAGACCTCCATCCTGCGCGATGGATACAAGCCAACGAGGACCGTGGCTGAGATGGCATCAGCCGGTTTTCAGGCTTCACCCGAGCTGGATCCCCAGCGTCGTGCGGCCGTGGTAGAGCTTGAAGAGAAAGAACGCAACATCTACTGGCTGGTCTTTGACAACTTCTACGTGATCACGCGATACAACCGATCGACCCTGTATGCCATGGCCGTATTCGAGCTGGCCAAGGAGATCGCGGCCGGGATGGCTGAATGAGACCGTTTCCCTGGTTTCCCGCCACGCTGGCCATCGCCCTGTTGCTGGGCGCTTGCGCGGGCGGGCAAAAAACGGGTGAGCAACGAGATGGCCCGTCGCAGCGTAAGCTGACGGCCGCGGATGTGCCGGATGCCCGTCCGCGGCCTGAGCCGCCGGCCCGTTACGGCAACCATTCGCCCTACGAGGTGCTGGGTAAACGCTATACCGTCATGGCGAGCAGCGCGGGATATCGCCAGCGCGGGATTGCCTCCTGGTACGGCAGCAAGTTTCATGGCCGCCGCACTTCGAGCGGCGAGGTGTTTGATATGCACCTCGCAACGGCGGCGCACCGCAGTCTCCCGCTACCGACCTATGCCGAGGTCACCAACCTGGAGAACGGCAGGCAGGTCATCGTCAAAATCAATGATCGAGGCCCGTTTCACGATGACCGGCTGATCGATCTGTCTTATGGCGCGGCGGTGCGGCTGGATATGGTCGGCAGCGGAACAGCGCGAGTGGACGTTCGCGCCATCAGTTTCGATGAGCCTGCGCCGATCCGTCTGGCTGCCGCGGGTAATGGTGGCACCTTTCTCCAGGTCGGCGCGTATCGTGATGAGGGTTCGGCAGAGGCATTGGCGGGGCTCATGATGCAAGAACACCTGCAGCCGGTTTCGGTGAGACGCGACGGCGGCTTTTACAAGGTCTGGATCGGGCCCTACGAGAGCCAGCGGGACATCGACTATGCCACACGGCGGGTTGTTGAGCTTGGCCTGGAGCGACCTCATTCCGTTAAGCGCTGAAATGGACCGTTATGTTTTTAATCTGAGCCGGCGCGTATCATTGATCGCCGGAACCAAGGATTTCTGATGAGAATTCTGTACGTCTTCTTTTATCTCGCCCTGACCTTACCCGTCGGCGCTGCCGCACAGGTGCCGCCCCCTGTCGGCATGCCAACACCGGCCGCGCCGCAATTGAGCGCCAGCAGTTACATCCTGATGGACTTCGACAGTGATGAGGTGATCGTGGCGCACGAGGTCGATACGCGCGTGGACATCGCCAGCATCACCAAGCTGATGACCAGCTACGTGGTATTCCAGGAGCTCGCATCAGGCAACATTGGCCTGGAAGATACCGTGGTGATCAGCGAAAACGCGTGGCGGACGGGCGGGTCCCGCATGTTCGTAGAACCGGGCATGGAGGTGACCATCGAACAGCTGATCCTGGGCCTGGTGGTGCAGTCGGGTAACGACGCGTGTGTGGCTTTGGCCGAGCATCTTGGCGGAACAGAGGAAGCCTTTGCCTCCATCATGAATTTCTACGCCGAGCAGTTGGGCATGTCGAACACCCGCTTCACCAACGCAACGGGTTTGCCGAACGCTGATCACTACAGCACCGCTCGTGACGTGGCGATTTTGAGCAAGGCGCTGATCCGGGATTTTCCGGATTACTACCGCTGGTACTCTGAGAAGGAATTTACCTTCAACAATATTCGGCAGCACAATCGCAACAACCTGCTCTGGAGAGATCCGGCGGTTGATGGCCTGAAGACGGGCCACACCGAGGCCGCCGGCTACTGCCTGGCCGCGTCGGCCAAGCGGGAGGGCATGCGGCTGATCAGTGTGGTGATGGGTTCGGCATCGGAGCAGTCACGCGCCAGTGAGAGCCAGAGCCTGCTAAGTTATGGTTTTCGTTTCTTCGAGACCGTTCAGGTGTACCGTACCGGAGACAAGTTGACGGACGCCCGGGTATGGAAAGGCCTGACGGAGCAAGTGCCCCTGGGCCTGGCTGAGGATATTTTTCTGACCATTCCACGGGGGCGCTACGACGACCTCAAGCCAAGGATCGAGATGCAGTCCGACCTTCTCGCTCCCCTGGAGGAAGGTGCTGAGGTGGGTCGAGTCCGCATAGAACTGGATGGTGACTCCGTGGCTGAGACGAGCCTGGTCGCACTGGAGCCGGTTGCGCCCGCCGGGTTTTTTGGCCGCGCGTGGGACGGCATGCATCTCTGGATCAATGGGGTGTTTGGCGATGACGAGTGAGCCCGACACACTGCTTGAGTTTCCGTGCCGTTTCCCGATTAAGGCCATGGGACGGAATGAAGGCGATTTTGAAGAGGTCGTCAAGCAAATTGTGTATCGCCATGCTGAGCCCATGGCAGGTGAGTCCGTCCGTCTTCAGCCCAGCGCCCAGGGCAATTTTGTCTCAGTGACCGTGACCATCGAGGCCACTTCCAAAAGCCAGCTGGATCGCATCTACCAGGACCTGACCGATTGCGAACAGATTCTGATGGCGCTTTGACGCCCGTCGTCGCCACGCAACCGCCACGCGTTTTGATGATCTCCCGCCCGGCCATATCCGAACGATCGCCCAGTCCACCCGCTCCTGTGCTTCGCCGCCTTGGCCGGGTCAAGTACGAACCCGTTTGGCGGGCCATGCAGGACTTTACCGACCGGCGTGATGAATCGACGCCTGATGAAATCTGGGTGCTGCAGCATCCTGCGGTGTTTACGCTGGGACAGGCCGGACGGCCAGAGCATCTGCTCGCACCGGGAGAGATTCCCGTCATCCAGGTCGATCGGGGAGGGCAGGTCACCTTCCATGGACCCGGCCAGGCGGTTGTTTACCCGCTGGTAGACCTCCGGCGTCTGGGTATCGGCGTCCGGGACATGGTGGAGCGCCTGGAACAAGCCGTGATCGATGTGCTGGCCTATTACGGTATCGAGGGTGCAGCCCGGCGCGATGCGCCCGGCGTTTATGTCGAGGGCGCCAAGATCGCGGCACTGGGTCTCCGCGTGCGGCGAGGATGCAGTTTTCACGGATTGGCCTTCAATATCGACATGAACCTGGAGCCCTTCGAAAGGATCAACCCTTGTGGTTACGAGGGGTTGAAGGTTACGCAGCTGAACGACCTGGTGAACGTGGACCCGGGCGAGGTGGAAGCACGGTTGTTGCAGCGCCTCATGGTAGCCCTCGGGTACAATGACGCCTTCGTGGAAGGGCCCTCGAATCTGCCTTGAGGCGAACAGGAAGCACGTCTGTGAGCAATGAACGAAAAATTTCCATCGAGGTCGTCGAAGAGGCCTCAGGCGCCCGGCAACTCGGCGCGGATAAGATGGCGCGCAACACTGCCCGGTTTGACCGGACGGTCCCCAGGCTGCGCAAGCCGGACTGGATCCGCGTTCGTCTGCCGGCCGGAAATGCTGTCCAGTCGCTAAAGTCCCGGCTGCGTGCCAACAGCCTGGTGACGGTATGCGAGGAGGCCACCTGCCCCAACATCCACGAGTGTTTTTCCAAGGGCACGGCGACGTTCATGGTGTTGGGCGATATTTGCACGCGCCGCTGCTCATTCTGCGATGTCGCCCACGGCAGGCCCAGGCCGCCCGACCCGGGGGAGCCCGAGAGCCTCGCGCGAACCATCCGCGACATGCAGCTTAAATATGTCGTCATCACCTCCGTTGACCGCGATGATCTGCGCGATGGCGGCGCCGCACATTTTGCCGAGTGCATTCGAAAAATCAGGCAGCTCAACCCCGGCATCCAGGTGGAAATACTGGTCCCGGATTTTCGAGGTAAGGGCAGGATGGAAAAGGCGCTGGAGACGCTGGCCGATGCACCGCCGGATGTGTTCAACCACAACCTGGAGACGGTGCAGCCGCTCTACCGCGATGTGCGTCCGGGCGCCGACTACGACTGGTCCCTCAAGCTGTTGCAGCGTTTCAAACGGCAGCACCCCGATGTGCCGACCAAGTCGGGCATCATGTTAGGGCTGGGCGAGACACGCTCCCAGGTGGAACAGGCGCTCACTGACCTCAAACAACACGATGTCGACCTGGTGACCATCGGGCAGTACCTGCAGCCCACCGCGCATCACCATCCGGTGTTGCGGTACTGGACCCCCGAGGAATTCGAGCAGCTCTCGATATTTGGAGAAACCCTGGGTTTTGCCCATGTCGCCTCCGGCCCGCTGGTCAGGTCCTCCTATCACGCGGATCGCGCGGCTGAGGACTCAGGCCTGCTTGAAAGCAGCTGATCTTTTTGGTTTTGGGGCAGGCCCCTGACCATCGACCCTTGCTTTGGCCCCGGCTTTACTGGCTTAATTGCAACCATTACTCGTAAATGCGGTCACTATTAGACCCACCGCTTTCGGCGTTGGGCGAGACCGATTTGATGGAGCCGATGATTTTGAGATTGCAAAAACTGATTCTGATGTCCTTGATGGTGAGCTCTGCCTGGGCAGGCTTGCCGGCGGAACAGCCCGTCACACTCAAACCCAGCATGGAGCAGCGCTTTGCCAGCAACCTTGCAACCAAGTTTCTGACCAACTGGCATTACAAAGACACTCGCCTGGATGATGAATTGTCCAGTGACATTCTGGACGGCTATCTCAAATTACTCGACCCCAACCGGAGCTATTTTCTTGCGGCTGACATCGCACAGTTCGAGCGCTTCAGGCGCGGCCTGGACGACGCCCTCAGGCACTCCGACCTTGCACCGGCCTTCGAGATCTTCAATCTGTACAGCAATCGCGTGACGGAACGTGTCAAGTATGCCCAGGTGCTGCTCACTCAGCCGATGGACTTCACCATTGAGGAAGAATATCGATTCGACCGCACAGAGAGCGATTGGGCGCTCAACCAGGAAGAATTGAATGAGATTTGGCGCCAGCGGGTGAAAAACGATGTTTTGCGCCTGAAGCTGACCGATAAGGAAGATGAGGACATCCTGACCACGCTGGATGAGCGTTACGAGAATTTGCAGCGCCGGATTACCGAGCTGAATTCGAACGACATCTTCCAGTTTTTCATGAACGCGTTCGCCCATGCCATTGAGCCGCACACCTCGTACCTGTCTCCGCGCAGCTCGGAGAACTTCGAGATTTCCATGCGTCTCTCACTGGAAGGCATTGGCGCCCTGCTCGGGCGGGAATCTGAATACACCATGATCCAAAGCGTGGTTCCCGGAGGTCCGGCCGATAAGGACGGAAGGCTCAAGGCCGGCGATCGGGTCATTGCGGTGGGCCAGGGCATGAACGGCAAGATGGTTGACGTCATCGGCTGGCGTATCGATGACGTGGTGGACCTGATCCGCGGGGCGAAGGATACAGTGGTACGGCTCGAGGTGTTGCCCGAGGATGTCGGCATCGATGGGCCGAGTGCGGTGATCGACATCGTGCGAAACGAAGTCAAGCTCGAGGAGCAAGCCGCGAAGAGCGAAATTATCGAGATACCAAGGGAGGGCCTGGACCCGGTCAAAATCGGCGTGATCGACCTGCCGGTGTTCTACCTGGATTTCAATGGGCGAGCGCTCAATAAACCGGACTACCGTTCCAGCACGAGAGACGTGCGACGCCTGATCTTGGAAATGCAAGCCGAGGGCATCAGCGGCCTGGTTGTCGACTTGAGAAATAACGGTGGTGGTTCTCTGCTGGAGGCGACGACGTTGACGGGGCTGTTCATCGACCAGGGCCCGGTGGTACAGGTGCGCAATTCTTCCGGGCGAGTCAGCATGGAAGAGGACAGCGAGCCAGGCATGGCCTGGGACGGTCCCCTTGCGGTGCTGGTCAATCGTTACAGTGCCTCGGCGTCAGAGATTTTCGCCGCGGCCATCCAGGACTACGGGCGCGGCGTGGTGGTCGGCGAAACCACATTCGGCAAAGGCACCGTCCAGAGCCTGCTGGACCTGGATGATTACGCCCCCACAGATTCACCCAGTATCGGTCAGCTTAAAATCACCATGGCGCAATTCTTCCGGGTGAATGGCGGATCCACCCAAAATCGAGGCGTCGTGCCCGACATCAGCTTCCCATCGGCAGGAGACCCGCAAGAGCATGGGGAGCGCTCGCTGGACAATGCCCTGCCCTGGACCCAAATCGACGCCGCGGAGTTCCGGCCGGAAGGAGATCTGAGCCAAATGATGGCCGTGGCGGACTTCAGATATCAGAAGCGCCGCGACGTGGACCCCGAGTTTGGCTGGCTGATGTCAGACATCGAGGAATTCAACGCGGAGCAGGGCAGGACCAGTGTTTCGCTGGTAGAGACGGTACGACGGGACGAAATGGAAGAGAAGGAAGCTCAGCGCAAGGTGCGCAAAGAGCAGCGCGGCGATGGCGCCGCGTTGGTGCCAGAGAGCGAAGTGGCGCTGACCGATGAAGAAGACAGCGTCAACGAGGGCGAGGACGAGGAGGCGACGGAAGAGGAAGACACTCCGGACCTCCTGTTGCGTGAGACGGCTCGGATTGTGGCGGATATGATCGAGCTGGGCGAGGACGGCCAGTTGCTTTCCAGCGAGTTTGCTATCGTCATCGAAAAGACGGACAGCGATACCATCAACTGAGAATCATGAAACATTGACCGGCCGGACGAATGTCCGGCCGGTTTTTTTATGGGTCAGTCAGCGCGCGATCAACGGTTTCGGAGGGAATCCCGAATTTCGGTCAGCAGCGCTACTTCTTCTGAGGGTTTTTCCGGCTCTGGATCTGGCTCCGGCGCCGCCTCTTCCTTGCGCTTCAGGTTATTCATCGCCTTGATCGCCATAAAGATGGCGAATGCGACGATGACGAAGTCGGTCACCGATTGGATGAAGGTTCCGTAATTGAGCGTTACCGCGGCGGCATCGCCACTGGCCTCTTTGAGGGTAATCGCCAGTTCCGTAAAATCGACCCCGCCCAACAGTATGCCAATGGGCGGCATCAAGACGTCGTTGACGAATGAAGAGACGATCTTTCCGAAAGCCCCGCCAATGATGATACCCACCGCCATATCAACCACGTTGCCGCGCATGGCGAATTCTTTGAATTCTGAACCTAGACTCATGTGTTTGTCCCTCTTGATTGGAGTTGCCGCGGGCTGGTTGGTCCCAAACCCGCGCCGCCTAGTGTAGCCCATTGCCCGCCGGCGCTTAAGTGAGCCGGATTGGATAGAATGCGGGGCGATGCATTCTTCATCCGGCCAGAGCATTCTGAAAGTCGCGGTTCCGGTCCCCCTGGCCAGCCTGTTCGACTACCTGCCGCCTGTCGATGGCCCCGTGCCACCGTTGGGCGCCCGCGTGATGGTGCGCTTTGGCCGGCGAAGGCTGATTGGGGTGGTGGTGCAGCACGCTGACAGCAGCCAGGTTGACCCGGAGCGTCTTCATCACGTGGAGCCTGCACCGGATGGTGAACGCGCCGCTTTGGACGCCGGCTTGATTGACCTCCTGCAGTGGGCCTGGCGCTATTACCACCATGCGCCTGGTGAGGTAGTCAGTAACGCCCTCCCGCCCACGCTTCGCAAAGTCAGTGGCAAGTGGCCCGATGCCGAACAGGAATACCGCCTCACGACGGCGGGTCGTGAGCGGCTGGAGCAGGGAGCAGGCCGGGCCCCCGCGCAGTGGGATCTTCTCCGGCAGCTTGCCGATGCAGGCATGGGCGCAGAGGCCTTGAGCCGATGGCGGGACGGATGGAGGCCATTGTTGCGAAAGGTCATGCAGAGCGGCTGGGTAGAGGCGCTTACAGCGCCCCCACCGGCGCTCGACGTGAAGCCTGGCCCCCAGCTGAATTCAGAGCAAAAGCAAGCCTTTGACGCGATCGGCGGGGCCCTGGGGGCGTTTCACTGTCACCTGCTCGATGGTGTCACTGGCAGCGGCAAGACAGAGGTCTACCTGAGGTTGATCGAAAAGGTGATCAGATCGGGCCGGCAGGTGCTCGTGCTGGTGCCGGAAATTGGGCTCACCACGCAACTGATTGATCGAATGACCCGACGTCTGGGTATCCCGCCCGCGGTATCGCATTCTGCGCTGGCAGAGGGTGAGCGCACTGCCGTCTGGGAGCGGGCGCAGCGCGGAGCGACCCCTCTGATGCTGGGCACCCGTTCCGCATTGTTCCTGCCGCTGCGCGCGCCAGGTTTGATCATCATGGATGAGTCCCATGACCCATCGTTCAAGCAGCAGGATGGTTTCCGCTTCTCTGCCCGGGATGTGGCTGTCAAGCGGGCGGCCATGCTGGATATACCCATCGTCCTGGGAACCGCGACCCCCAGTCTGGAGACGCTGCACAACGCGAGCAGCGGGAAATATCACTGGCACCGCCTGAGGCGCCGCGCGACCGGCGCCGCACAACCTTCCTGGCGGGTGCTCGATCTCAAGCAACAGTCGGTGACCGCCGGCTTGTCGGAGCGGGCGCTGCATTCAATGGGCGAGACGCTTGGGAGGGGGGAACAGGTCCTGGTTTTCCTCAATCGGCGCGGCTACGCGCCCGTGCTTTTATGCCATGACTGTGGGTGGCATGGCGCCTGTCATCGATGTGACGCCAATATGACCTGGCATCGTGGCGAGCGGTCGCTGGTGTGCCATCACTGCGGCCACCGCAAGGCCGTGCCGCGATTCTGCCCCGAATGCAGGGCTGACGCGCTCCAGGGTGCTGGTGCGGGCACCGAACAGCTGGAAAGTTTTCTGGAGCGACGGTTCAGCAGCTTTCCGCTCTACCGTTTCGACAGGGATGCCGTCCGGCGCAAGGGCGTTTTCGAGCAGTTGGCCCAGGAGGTCAGGAATGGGCGACCAGCCGTTCTCATCGGCACCCAGATGCTGGCCAAGGGACACCATTTCCCGCGTGTTACCCTGGTGGTTATCGTGGATCTCGATCAAGCGCTTTACAGTGCCGACTTCCGGGCCATGGAACGTATGGGACAAGTCATGATCCAGGTAGCGGGCCGTTCCGGCCGGGCGGAGCAGCCGGGTGAGGTCATACTACAGACCCACCATCCGGACCATCCCATGCTTGATCTTCTTTTCCGGGAGGGTTACGAGCGGTTTGCGTTGTCCATGCTCGAAGAGCGTCGCATGGTGTCGCTGCCACCCTATTCTGCGCAGGCGACGCTTCGCGCTGAAGCGGCCAGCAGGGATGTCGTGCAGGCATTCCTGGTTGACGCCCAAAAGGCCTACCAGGGGCCGGGCGCGCACGTCCACGGGCCCCTTCCGGCACTCATGGAGCGAAGGGGTGGGCGGGTGCGATGGTATCTTCTGGTGCAGGCATCGTCCCGGGGACGCCTCCAGGCCTCCCTGGCCCCCTGGCTGGACGCCATCAGGCGACTGCGTGGCGCGCGGAACGTGCGCTGGGCGGTGGATGTCGACCCCCAGGACTTCTAGTGGTTATGGCAAGGCGCGCCCCCCACGCCCGGGCGGCGCGCAGTGAGCGGTGGCAGGGCGGCTCCGGTCCGGTTCAGTTGTCGGAGTCTTCGCTTTCCTGCTTGACCACTGGCGGGCGAACCCAGATCACGTCCATGCCCCGGGGCTCATTGCGAGCGGCTTGTTCGACGGCCTGGATATAGGCGCTGTTCCACTGTTCGTCTGGTCTATTCTGAGGTTCAGCCAGACTCGCACATCCAGCGAGCAGAGCCACCCCGGCCAGTAACAACATCATGTTGATGATCTTCATACCTTCCTCCCATGCAGACAATCTCGGGTGATCATCGTCTGCGAGGCCGAAACCCAAACAGCAAGTCATTGAAAAATCGGCCTCAGTCACCAAATTCTAATCCAATGCGCTTAATAAGCAAGACGTGACGAATGACACTCGCCCCCTGAGCAGAAGGTGGTGCATCATGGGGCGCTTTGTAGAGCGATCGTTCAGGGGTTTAAAATCCCAGTCCCCGCAAAATCAGACAAACACAGGTTTTTGCATGGAGTCAATTCAACCAGAATCAGAGCAATCAGTGATTGCCGCAACAGAGTTTGAAGCATTCAAGGCGCTGAGCCAGGCCGCCAACGAGTTGATTATTGGCCAGGAGCGGCTGATGGAGCGGTTGGTGATGGCGTTGTTATGCCATGGTCATCTCCTGGTAGAAGGCGCGCCAGGGCTGGCCAAGACGACGGCCATCAAAACGCTTGCGGATCGTATCGAGGGCGATTTTCACCGAATTCAGTTTACGCCCGATCTGCTGCCGGCCGACCTGACCGGCACTGAGATTTACCGCCCCCAGGAAGGGACTTTCGAATTTCAGCGTGGACCGATATTTCACAACCTGATACTGGCTGATGAAGTCAACCGTGCGCCGGCCAAGGTGCAGTCAGCCTTGCTCGAAGCCATGGGCGAGCACCAGGTGACCGTTGGGCGTGTCACCTACCCACTGCCCCAACTGTTCCTGGTGATGGCAACGCAAAACCCCATCGAGCAGGAGGGCACCTATCCCCTGCCCGAAGCGCAACTCGATCGTTTCCTCATGCATGTGGCCATCGGGTATCCGGACGCGCAAGCCGAACAGGATATCCTTGGCCTGGCGCGGCAACAGGCACGTGATGAACTCCACGAGCCGCCCGCCGCGCCCGTGTTGGTGACGCAGGCGCAGGTGTTCGGGGCCCAGGCCCAAGTACTCGATCTGCATCTGGCGCCGGCGCTCGAGGAGTACATCGTGCAGTTGGTCCTTGCCAGCCGGGAGCCTGGAAAGTGGGATCCCGAGCTGGGCCGGCTCGTCAGCTACGGCGCCAGCCCTCGCGCGACCATCGGGCTGGACCGGTGCGCCCGCGCCCGCGCCTGGCTGTCCGGACGGGACTTCGTGTCGCCGGACGATATTCAGAGCACCATTCATGATGTTTTCCGACATCGCGTGTTGCTGTCCTACGAGGCTGAGGCTGATGGCGTCTCTGTCGATGAACTGGTAGACCGCTTGTTGGATCTGGTCCCGGTTCCATGAACCCCGAGATCAGGGGCGACGGCATTCACCTTGATTCAGCGGAGTTGATCTCGCTTCGTCCCCGTTGCAACGCATTGGCGTTGCCCATGCACAGTCCTGCCGCTTCAGCACTGGCTGGCGCGTATCGTTCGCGCTTCCGGGGCCGGGGCGTGGATTTCCTCGAGTCGCGCAATTATCAGCCTGGCGATGACATCCGCAATATGGACTGGCGCGTCACGGCCCGCACCGGACGGGCACACACCAAAATTTTCCAGGAAGAGCGGGAGCGTCCGGTACTGGTGGTGCTGGACGCGGGGCCCAGCCTTTTTTTTGGCACGCAAAAACGCCTGAAGTCGGTGGCCGCGGGCTTGCTGGCGGCCTCGATCGCCTGGACGGCGGTGCGTCGGGGTGACCGTATCGGGGCTTTCCTGTTTTCACCGGAAGGGCACCGGGAATTGCGCCCTGCCGGCGGGCGGCGCGGCGCCATGCGGGTGATCCAGTCACTGGTGGAGTGGCTCGATCCGGAGCAGGTGCGTTCGGGAGAGGCTCCGCTCTCGGCCACGCTGGAGCGGGTGAGGCATGCGGTGCGTCCGGGTAGCCTGGTCATCGTCATCAGTGATTTTTTTAACCTGGACGAAGACTGCAACAGGCACATATCACGGCTGCGTCAGCACAATGACGTGATCGGATGCCAGGTCATCGATCGCTCTGAGGAAGCGCTGCCCTCGGGTCGCTTTCCGATCACGGACGGTCAGAGCAATGCCATGCTGGATACCAACCGGCAGGGTGCTCGCGAACGATTTGACCAGATGAGCCGACAGCATGCGCATGACCCACAGCGCCTCTTCCTCAAGCATCAGTGCGGCTGGCTGTTGATGCGCACCGATGATGATCCGGTGGATGTGCTTGGGCGAGAGCTCCGAATCCTGTTGGGCCGCGCGGCATGAACCCACAAGGTGCAGACTTACTGGCACAGTTGCGTGACATTCATGCCGCGCCGGCCGCGCCAGCGTGGCCGCCGGCGCCGGGGTGGTGGGCGCTGTTCGCCGTGCTCGCGTTTTTTCTGTTTCTGCTGGCCAGGAGAGGGCTCAGGGCATGGCGGCGAAGACGCCAGCGTCTGCGCCTTTTGCGCTGGGTCGACGATATCGATGCGCACATCGACCCGCTGACTGCGCCACAAGCGTTTCTCGAGGCCATGAATCGCGTTTTCAAAGTCGTCGCGATACAGGCTTTTCCCCATCAATCATGCGCCCGGCTCCAGGGTGAGGAATGGGCGGAGTTTCTCCAGCAATCGATGTGCAACATGCCAGATGCGGAGCACCTGGAGATACTGGCGCTTGGACCCTATCAGCCGCGGCCCGAGTTTGACCCTGAAGCCATGAGCCGGCTGGCCCGCAGATGGATCCTGCGCCATGGATGAAGCGCAGCTGACAACCGGCTTTGCCGTCGCATGGCCATGGCTGATTGCGCTGCTGCCGTTGCCGTGGGTTTTGCGTTATGTGCTGCCTGAGGCCCGTCAGCGCGACATGCAGGCGCTCAAGGTGCCCTGGTTCGGCGTGGTGGCGGGAGAGCGGCGAAGCTGGTTGAGGCGGCCCGTGCTGGCGGCCCTGGCGGCCCTGGTATGGTTGCTGCTGATTGCCGCCGCGGTGCGGCCTCAATGGGTAGGTGAAATCGACACACTACCGGTCACGGGACGCGACCTGCTGCTGGCCGTTGATATCTCGGGCAGTATGGATACCCAGGACATGGTGCTTGAAAACCGCGTGGTTAACCGCCTGGTTGCGGTGAAACAGGTCGCGGGTGAGTTTATTCAGCGCCGACGTGGCGATCGGGTCGGTTTGATTTTGTTTGGTAGCCGCGCCTATCTGCAAACGCCACTGACGTTTGATACCGAGACCACCGCCACCTTGCTGGGTGAGGCCGAAATTGGTCTTGCAGGTCGCGAAACCGCCATCGGCGATGCTATCGGTCTGGCGGTCAAGCGATTGCGTGAGGATTCCGCATCGGATCGGGTTTTGATACTCCTGACCGATGGCGCCAACACTTCCGGCGAGGTGCAGCCGCTCCAGGCCGCGGAGTTTGCTGCGCGGGAAGGGCTCACGATTTATACCGTCGGTGTGGGCGCGGATGAGATGATGGTGCGGGATTTCTTCGGCTCGCGAGTGGTCAATCCTTCGGCAGACCTCGATGAGGAGACGCTTCAGACCATTGCCGAGCGCACGGGTGGTCGATATTTCCGCGCCAGGGACGCTGCAGGTCTTGCCGAAATCTATCGCCTGCTCGATGAACTGGAGCCCGTCGAGAGCGACGTGGAGGCCATTCGCCCGGTCGATGAGCTCTTCTACTGGCCGCTCGGCCTGGCCTATCTGCTTGCGGGGATCGCCGCCGCCGCGGTTTTGCGTCCGGTGCGACTGGAAGGAGCAGCGGCTTGATGGCGGACACGCTGACACTGCATTTCATTCGCCCGGCCTGGCTGCTGGCGTTGCCGCTGGCAGTGCTGATCCCGTGGGCGTGGCGCCGATTGCGGCGGCCATCCGGGGATTGGGCTCGTATCTGTGACCCGCACCTGCTGCGTTGGCTGAGCGCGGGACAGTCCGGCACCGGGCGCGGCAAGCTGGGCCCGTGGTGGTCGGGTGGTGTGATCGCGGTCGCGGCCCTGGCGTTGTCCGGGCCCAGCTGGCAAAAACTGCCCGACACTTCATATTCAGCCCGTGACGCCAGGGTGATCGTTTTCGATCTTTCTGCCTCCATGCTGGCCGAGGATTTGAAACCCAACCGCCTGACCCGGGTGCGGTTCCGTCTGTCCGACATGCTGCAGGAAATCGATGAGGGGCAATTGGGGCTGGTGGCTTTCGCGGGCGATGCCTATATCGTCTCGCCTTTGACCAGCGACATGAACACCATTACCAACATGCTTCCCGCGCTGCAGCCGACCATCATGCCGGTGGCAGGCAGCCGGGCGGACCGTGGCCTGGAAATGGCCGCCGAGCTGCTCGAACGGGCCGGGCAGCCGCGAGGCGAGATACTGTTGATAACCGACGGCGCGTCCGCCTCGGATATTGCGACGGCGAAGCGCCTGTCCCGTTCCGGAATCCAGACATCCGTGCTTGCCGTTGGTACCCCCGAGGGCGCGCCCATTCCCAGCGGCAAGGGTTTTGTGGTCAATGACAGCGGCGGGGTGGTCATCGCGCGCCTTGAGGGGGAGTCCCTGCGCAGCCTGGCGCTCGCCGGTGAGGGCCAGTTCAGCGTGTTGGACAGCGCGGGCAAGGTCGGCGAAGCCTGGTCCGCTTCGACCGGCAGCGAATTCATTCAGCGCGACGACGCATTGGGCGCGCGCTGGAAGGACGCTGGCCCGTATCTCGTCCTCTTGTTGCTGCCGATGATGGCGGTTGGATTCCGCCGGGGTTTGCTGTTTCTAATGCCCTTCGCACTGCTCCCGGCCCTGATGATCAGCCCGGTTGCTCAAGCGGGCATGTGGGAGGATTTATGGCAGACGCGCGACCAGCAGGCCCAGGCTGCTCTGTCGGCCCAGGATGCCGAGTCGGCGGCGTCTTTGGCCAAAGACCCTCGTATTGCCGGTGAAGCCTGGTTCAGGGCGCAGGATTTTGAGCGTGCCAACCGGGTCTGGTCGGGCGTGGAGACCGCCGACGCTCATTACAATCGCGGTAACGCGCTCGCTCACGGAGGCGACCTGGAGGGCGCCATCGCCGCTTATGACACTGCCCTGGCCATGGAGCCCGAGATGGAGGATGCGCTGTACAACCGGGCGCTGGTCGAACAGATGCTGAATCAGCAACAGCAGGACCAGCAGCAGGACCAGCAACAGCAGGAGGGTGAGGATTCATCCGAAGCCCAGGACGGCGAGTCTTCAGATGCCGAGGATCAGCAGGGTGACCCCCAGGAAGGCGAGCAGAATGAGGGTGAGTCAGAGGATGAAAACCAGCAGGAAGGACAGGAGGAAGCGGCTGAGCGCAGCGAGCAGGAGATGCAGGCCGCATGGTCAGAGGAGGACGCACAGGCCATGGAGCAATGGTTGCGTCGTATTCCTGACGACCCGGGCGGGCTCCTGAGAAGGAAGTTCCGCAGTCAACATCAAAAGCGCGGCGCGCCCGAGGACGAGAAGCAAACATGGTGAGCGAGAGCGGGATTACTCTGAGAGGGGTGGCCGGGCTGATGATCGGTCTGAGTTGCCTGTTGGGCGTGCCGGCAGTTTCCGCTGCCGAAATCACCGCGCGGCTGGATAGAAGCACGATCGTGGCAGGGGAAACCGTGACCCTGGTGATCCAGACGAACGACGCGGAGCAGAGCCTGGAAGCCGACCTGCGTGCGCTGGAGGCGGATTTCGAACTGTTGGACCGACGCTCTGAGACGCAGATGTCCATCGTCAACGGCCGGCAGACCTCCGTCGTGCGCCTGCTGCTGACGCTGGAGCCCCGAAGGACCGGCACGCTCAGAGTCCCATCGCTGAGTTTTCCCGGTGCGGTGACGGACGCTTTGGCCCTGACCGTTCAGCCGGCGCCGGAATTGGCGCCGGGTGAAATGCCACCGGTGTTCATCGAGGTTTCGTTGGACCCGGCTGAAGGCCCTTATTACGTTCACGCGCAATTCTCTCTGACGGTCAAGATTTTTTATCAGCAGAACCTGACCGAAGCCTCGATCAACCCGCCCACGCCAGAGCAGGCTTCCGTGCGTCTGCTCGATGAAGTGCCCTATCCGGCGGAACGAAATGGAACTCGGTACCGCGTTTTGCAGCGGAGTTACGCGGTGTTCCCGGAGCGGTCCGGCACGCTGGTCATTCCGCCCCTGCGCCTGACCGGACGTCTGATCGAGCGATCAGGCAGCCGACTGTGGCAGCCCAACGTGCGGGGGCGGCGAATCACTGAGGAAAGCGAGCCGCTCAAGATCGAGATTGAGCCGAAGCCCGCGGGATACCAGGGCACATACTGGTTGCCAGCCCGGCAGGTGACGCTTTCCCAGCAGGTGTCGGACGCGGATGATTTGCGCGTCGGTGAGCCGGTAACGCGAACCGTCATCATCGACGCGGTTGGTCTCGAGGAAAACATGCTCGAAGAGCCGCCCTGGCCGGATTTGCCTGATGCGCGCATATATCCGGATCAGCCCCAGGGAATCAGCCGTGATGACGGTCTGTGGGTGCGTGGCCACAAGGAGTTTCGTTACGCGATTGTGCCGGAGGAGCCCGGAACGCTGATCCTTCCCGAGCTCCGGCTGGACTGGTGGGATACTGTGAATAACCAGGGCCGCACAGCCGTGTTGCCCGAGCTTGAAGTAGCGGTGGCGCCGCTGCAGCTGGTCCCGGAGACCAGGCCGGGCCTTACGGCGGACGGCGTTGCCCCGGCAAATTCCCCCGGGCAGGAGGGCCGCACGCCGGCTGCGCAAGCTGCATTTTGGAAAATGCTATCCCTGGCGCTCGGTCTGCTCTGGTTGGGCACGCTTTGGTGGTCTCTGACGCGGCGGCATCCGGCGCGAGTAAAGCCCGAGCGTGCTGCAACGCTGCCGGCGGAAGAAGCCGTTTTAATGAAAGCACTCCGGTTATCATGCCGTCGTCATGAGGCTGGGGAAACGCGCAGGTTACTTCGGCAATGGCTGAAGATGTTTGGCCCGCCCGCCGTCCACGGCAGCATCAGCGAATGGGCTGAGGTGGTGGAGGACCCGGCGCTGCGGGATGCTTTGTTGGCGTTCGAGGCGCATGGCTACCGGCCTGCCGGCGGTGAGGGGTGGTCGGGAACCGCACTGTGGGAGGCGTTTTCCAGTTGGCAGGGGCGACAGGCCAAATACGGCTCTGAGGATGCTTTGGCTGCGCCTGACCTATACGCGCGGGCTCGTTGATCACCCTCGGCGGAGGCCGACCTGAATCAGGAAGTGTCTTTCAGGATCAGTGTTTCGATCCCGTTATCCCTGAGCATGCGGCGTAATTCATCCGCTTTGCGTGCACCTTGAAGTGGCCCTATCCGAACCCGGTGCCAGCGCACTTCATCGACGGTAACGGTCGCAATGTTCGCCTGGGTGCCCAGAAGCGCGAGGCGTGCTTTCAACTGCTCCGCGTCAGCTGGGCTTCGGAATGAGCCCGCCTGCAGGATGTAGCTGCCCGAGGACTCGGCTGATTCCGTCAGGCCGCCTGCCTGGGATTGCCCTGCCAGTTCCTGTTCCGGAACCACGACCTCCATTTCAGGCAATACGGTAAAGAAATCATATCGGGGGCTCGCGGAGTCCGTCTCGCCCAGGGGTGAGGGTTCAATCAATGCTTCTTCATCCTGAGACGCCGACATGGCGGGTCCGCTGGACAGGTTTTGCTGAATCTCGGGCACCATGCCCTTGAATAGGGCAAAGCCGGCGATTCCGAGACCGGTGACCAAACCCGCGACGAACCAGACAAACGGCGAAGCACCCGAGCGCCGGGACCTGGAAGCCCCCCGTTTTCTCGTCGTCTTGGTCTTGCGCTGGGCCATGGCTACATCTCTTCCGGCGCTGAGATGCCGAGCAGAGCGAGGCCATCCTGCAGTACCTTTTGCGTGGCCAGCACCAGGTTCAAGCGGGCGTTTCTGAGGTTTTCATCATCGACCAGGAATTGTTCGGCGTTGTAGTAGGCATGAAAGTCATTGGCCAGTGCGTGCAGGTAATGCGCCATGATGTGTGGCGCCCTGAGCCTGGCTGCGGATTCGATCACCTCCGGATACCGGCTCAGGGAGCGCATGAGATTGATCTCATGCGAGGCATCCAGCTGATCCAGTGTCGCCTCGCCGATGGCCGGGTTGTGCAGCAGATCCATTTGTTCCAGGTTGCGAAAGACGCTGCAAATGCGCGCGTGCGCGTACTGGATGTAGTACACAGGGTTTTCATTGCTGCGGGACTTCGCCAGGTCGAGATCGAAGTCCAGGTGCTGGTCATGTGAGCGCATGACATAGAAGAAACGGGCGGCATCGCTGCTCACCTCCTCTCTCAGTTCACGCAGTGTGATGAAGTTCCCCGATCGGGTCGACATCTGCACTTTCTTGCCGTCCCGGTATAAAACCGCGAATTGAACCAGCAGAATTTCAAGCCGCTCAGGGTCTTCCCCCAGACCGCGCGCGGCCGCCTGCAGACGAGCGATATATCCGTGGTGGTCAGCGCCGAAGATATAGATGGCGCGTTCGAAACCCCGTTCCAGCTTGTTCAGGAAATAGGCAATGTCGGAGGCAAAATAGGTGGTTCTGCCATTTTCGCGAATGATGACCCGGTCCTTTTCATCGCCCAGTTCAGACGCCTTGAACCAGGTGGCGCCGTCTTTGTTATACAGGTGTCCGTTTTCGCGGAGCCGGTCGATCGCGTGCTTGATGGCGCCGCTTTCTTCCAGCCCAATCTCGGAGAACCAGTGGTCGAAGTGAACCCCGAAACCGGCCAGGTCGTCCTCGATATCACTCAGGATGTTGCTCAGCGCGGTGTTGAAAAATGCATCGTAGCCTTTATGGCCCAGAAGCTGGGAGGCGCGCTCGATCAGCGCGTCAACGTAAAGCTCGGCCTGGCCGCCGTTGCCGTCATCCGGCAGTCCGTCGGTAACCTCGAGGTTGTTGTGGCGCCACTTGTCACCCTCTTCGCTGCGGACCATGCGGGCGATGTCATAGATGTAGTCGCCCCGGTAGCCATTGTTTGGGAAGCTGACGTGTTCACCGCACAGTTCCAGGTATCTCAGCCAAACACTGAGCGCCAGGATGTCCATTTGCCGGCCGTTGTCGTTGACGTAGTACTCACGCTGTACCGCATAACCGGCTGCCGCCAGCAGGCTGGCAAGGCTGGCGCCATAGGCAGCGCCGCGTCCGTGGCCGACATGTAGCGGCCCGGTGGGGTTTGCTGAAACAAATTCGACCGTAACGCTGTGATCGGGCCGTTTTGGGGCATGCCCGTATTGTTTGTTCTCTCTCAGGATATCCCGGACCACGCCGCTCAATGCCAACGGGTCAATGAAAAAGTTGATGAAGCCCGGCCCGGCCAGCTCCACCCGGTCTACCTGACGGGATTTCGGTAATCGCTCAACGATGTCGCCAGCCAACTCTCTCGGCGGCTTGCGGGCTTCGCGCGCCAGCACCATGGCGAGGTTGGACGCGAATTCGCCATGTTCAGGCGAGCGGGTCCGTTCCACCTGGGGAATAACGTCGCATTCCTTCGGAAGGATTCCGTCGCGTCTCAGGTGGAGCAACGCCTGGCTCAGCAGTTCTTCGATGTGGTCTTTCAATGCTTTGCTGTCGCCGACCGCAAAGTGCCGCCGGGCCTGCTTTAAAAGGCCTGTATTGTATACCTTTGCTGGCCGCTGATGTGTGATCTGGGAGGTTATTTGGCGTCCCGCTACCTGGGGTGGTTCGTGAGATACCAGATGCCGATATTGCCCTGTGGATAAGTCTGTGAATGATTTGGTCAGCGGGCGCCTGACCCACACGTCATTGGGGTTTTGCACGCAATGAAAAACGAAGTTATCAGATAAAACAATATAAAAAACATATTGATATAAGCGTTTATTCAGGCCTGGGTCGCAGGTGGCGCAATAAGCCAATGATTTTTTCATTCTGGGCGACCTGTGAATAAATACACAGCAACAGCACATAAACCATCGCTCAGGCATGATGCTATGATGCGACGCTTCTGTGCAGCGCCCGGCACGAGGTGTGGCGGCGTAATTGACGGTGTTGCAAATATGAGCGAAATCATGGCCCTGGCGCTTTTCCTTTCGGTTGCAGCAGCCCTCATGGCAGGGTTTCCGGTTGCGTTTACCTTGTCAGGCGTTGCCCTGCTGTTTGCCGGTTTGGGCGTTGCCACCGATACCCTGGATGCGGCCTTCCTGGCTGCTTTTCCCAGCCGGGTCTACGGCATCATGAGTAACGAAACCCTGATCGCGGTGCCCGTCTTTGTGTTTATGGGGGTCATGCTCGAACGGTCGAAGCTGGCGGACCAGCTATTACAGGCACTGGCTCGCTTGCTGTACCGCGTCCCGGGTGGGCTTGGAATTTCTGTGATGGCGGTGGGGGTTTTGATGGCGGCCAGCACCGGTATCGTCGGCGCCACGGTCGTCACCATGGGGCTGCTTTCGCTGCCGACCATGTTGCAACATCGTTACCAGCCGGCCGCGGCCACGGGTACGATTTGTGCGGCTGGCACGCTGGGTCAGATCATTCCTCCTTCAATTGTATTGATTCTGCTGGCGGACGTGCTCTCCAACGCCTACCAGCAGGCACAGCTCCAGCTGCGAATCTTCGTGCCGGAAACCGTATCGGTGGGCGAATTGTTTGCCGGTGCGCTGCTCCCCGGTCTCATGTTGGTTTGTCTCTACGTCATCTACCTGTTCATCATGGCGCTGGCGCGACCCGAAACCATGCCAGTGCCTGAGTCGTCAGAGGATCGCGGGGTGGGCGTGTTTGAATTACTGCGCCTGATGGCGGGGCCGCTGTTGTTGATCGTGGCCGTACTGGGTTCGATTTTGAAGGGCATCGCGACTCCGACCGAGGCAGCGTCTGTCGGCGCCATGGGTGCGCTGCTACTGGCGGCCCTGCAGCGTCAATTGAGCTTGCAGACGCTGAAAGAGACGGTGTACCAGTCGGCCAAAGTCAGCGCCATGGTCTTTATGATTCTTATTGGAGCATCCCTGTTCAGCCTGGTGTTTCGCGGGTTTGGGGGAGATGAGCAGGTTCAGTCCTTTTTGACCAGCCTGCCCGGCGATACCTCAACCGTGCTGCTGGTGGTCATGGCCTCCCTGTTCCTGCTGGGCTTCGTTCTGGATTTTATCGAGATCACCTACGTGGTGGTTCCCATTGTAGGGCCGGTCCTGCTGGCCATGGGTATCGATCCGATCTGGTTGGGCGTGATGATCGCCATCAACCTGCAGACGTCATTTCTGACGCCGCCGTTCGGGTTTTCTCTTTTCTATTTGCGTGGCGTGACGCCCGATTCCGTCGCCACCACCGCCATATACCGGGGGGTCATTCCGTTCATTGCGATCCAATTGCTGATGTTGGCGCTGCTGGCCGTGTGGCCAGGGTTGGCCACATGGCTGCCTGAATACGTCTACGGCGGCTGAGTACCGACGCCCAAAGTGCTTGCTCCAGCGGGTACGAACGCAGTGATCACGGCCCTGCCATCATGGCGCTACCTCAGGTTGAGGATGAATTTTTCGCTGATCGCGCTCCAGTCACGTACCGTATTGAGGAACCCGGTGAACGATTCATAAATACGGGCTGAAACCGGATCATCTTCCACAATGTCCATGAGCACCTCGCCGGTCAGGCGCTGAAGCTCACGCAGAACATCCCCGGGGAATGCCCGAATGTCGACACCCGATTCGCGCAACTGCGCCAGTGACTCGCCATTTCGGGCCATGAACTCGGACAGCATATCCAGGTTGGCCGACTGGCAGGCGTATTTTACGATCTGCCGAAGGTCTTCGGGGAGCGCGTCCAGGGCCTGTTGGTTGATGATGGCCTCCAGGGCCGTGCCGGTTTCATGCCAGCCGGGGTAGTAATAGTATTTGGCAGCTTGCTGCAGACCGTACGCTTGATCATTCAATGGGCCAACCCACTCGGTGGCGTCGATGGTGCCTGTCTGTAGCGCGGTGAAAATTTCAGCGCCGGGGATATTTTGGGGCGTTCCCCCCGCTCGCTTGAGCACCTCGCCGCCGAGACCGGGAATGCGCATCTTCAGGCCCTTGAGGTCTTCCAGGCTATTGATTTCTTTATTGAACCACCCCCCCATCTGCCCGCTCGAATTCCCTATCGGGAACGGCACCACACCGAAAGGCGCGTAGGTTTCCTGCCAGAGATCGATGCCGCCTCCGTAGTAAAACCAGCCATTCAGCTCCTGCGCCGTCATTCCAAAGGGCACCCCTGCGAAGAATTGCGCCGCGGGAATCTTTCCTTTCCAGTAATAGGGCGCAGCATGCCCCATTTCCGCCGTGCCCTGTTGAACCGCGTCAAACACTTCGAAGGGCGGAACCAGTTCGTTGCCACCGAAAACTTTTACGCTCAGCCTGCCCCCGCTCATCTGGCCGATGCGCTCAGCAAGACGGTTGGCGCCCATGCCGAGCCCTGGGAAATCCCGGGGCCACGCGGTCACCATTTTCCATTCGAACTGCTCCTGCGTTCTGTTCTGAGCGCATTCAGCCGCGGTTTCAGGCTGACGGTCACACCCGGCCAGCAAACCGGCAGTGCCCGCGAGACCCGCGCTGGCCAGGAATTTTCTTCGTTTCATGATTTTTACCTTGCGTGTTCGGTTCTTGTGCCCGCAGCCGGGGCTTGGTGCTATAGTGGAAAGGTTAATGGATAGCGGCCAAGCCCGCCACTGGACACAAGATGAGCGCCGGGGAACAGGAAAACCTCGCACAAAAACTGGCTGGATTGCGCGAAGAGCATAGGGACCTGGACGAGGCCATCCAGCGCATGACAGAAGAGCCTTGGGTGGACCAGTTACGGCTGAGACGCCTGAAGAAGAGAAAGCTCAAACTCAAGGATTGGATCTCGCGCTTGGAGTCCAACCTGATACCTGATCTCGACGCCTGATCAGATCACCTCGGCATGCTGTGGCGCCGTGCGCATGATGCCGTGCCGAATTTCCTTCGAGAGAATCAGTTTTGCGTCGGTGCCCAACTGCTCCAGCCGCTGATCGAACTCCAGCGTGCCGGACCCGTTGCTGGTGAGGTAGCCCCTTTCGCGCAGCGTCGAGATGAACTGTTTGAACAGTGAGCGATCAGAAAATTCCGGGGCATCGAATTCCTGCAGCTGGGAAATTCTCTGGGCGGTGAGCATGCACAGCTTCTCCAGCTGGCCCCTGTTCAAAACGCCTGAGCCGTTTTTGTGCAATATCGCGATCGTGATGAAGTAGCGCTCGAGTGTTTGCAGAATGACCTGCGCGAGCATGCCCAGCTGGCTTGCCGCTTCGCTGCCGCCCTCTGCGCGAGAGAGCGTCAACCCATCATCGCTGGTTTCCAGCAGTCCGGCATCCACCAGCTGTTCAACGCCGGTTTGCAGCACCGCTGGAAGCGCCTCTTCAGCCCAAGGCAGGAAATACTCGATCCGCAAAAAAGCGTATACCTCGGTGGCGATGCGCCTGAACTGTTCCATCGGACATTCGCGTTGGTTCAGCAGGCAGCAGGCGATCAGCGCGGGGATGGCCAGTAGATGGGTCACGTTGTTGCGGAAATAGGTCAGTCCTGGCGCGGAATCGGGCGTCAGGGCGAGAATATCGCCGAGTGGATGCTCGCGCTTCTCCAGCAGCCCCATCCTGAGGCCGAGTTCGACAATGGCGCCGCCGTCGTTGTCGGTGATGCTGATCGTCTCTGAGAAGGGGCCATCGAGCAGCAGCCGGCGGTACAGCGTCAATTGGGTGAGCAGGTCCTGCTCGTCCATGCGGTGCCTGGGCGCCGCGAGCATGGCGGTTGCCAGGAGGTTGACCGGGTTGATGTCCGCGCTGGCGTTGATGTGGCGCATGATGCGCTGGCCGAGCTCATCGATCACCGGGTTGAGCCAGGGTGGACGCCGCTCTGCATGGATGGTTTCCCGCCAGGCGCCATCACGCTCATCCAGCAGTTCATCCAGATAGATGGGTTGGCCAAAACTGATGTGCACATCCCCGTAGTCCCGCCTGAGTACCCCGAACACTTTGAGCAGATCCGAGAGCTTTTCGGTTCGCTTTTTTCGTCCGCTCAATTCGCGGGTGTAGGATTCGGCCTCGACCATCTGCTCATAGCCGATGTACACGGGTTGAAACATGATGGGCCGGACCGGTGAGGCCAGGTATCCCCGCACCGTCATGGCCAGCATCCCGCCGCGCGGTTGCAATAGGCGGCCTGTCCGGCTGCGGGTGCCCTCCACGAAGTACTCGATGGATACGCCCTTGCTCAGGATGGAGCGCAGATATTCATTGAAAACGGCTGCGTACAGCTTCAATGAACGGAAGGTTCGGCGCAGATAAAACGCGCCCCCGCCACGGATCAGCTTGCCAATGACCGGCAAATTCAGATTGACCCCCGCCGCGATATGCGGCGGGACAAACCCGCGCTCGTAAAGCACAAAGGACACGAGCAGGTAGTCCATGTGGCTGCGATGGCAGGGCACGTAGATGATCTCGTGATCGAGGGCCGACTGGGTGAATCGCTCGAAATGCTCTACCTGGATGCCCCGGTATACCTTGTTCAGAAACCACCGGAGCATGAAAAAGGCCACGCGTACAAAGCGATAAGAATAATCCGCGGCAATTTCAAGCGCGTATTTCCTTGCCAGCCGTTCTGTTTTGTCCAAAGGAACTTTATTTTTTCGGGAGTGCAGCTCTATGGCCTGCTGCACATCCGGCGCGTTCAATACCTGGTCAATCAGCGTCCGGCGATGAGAGAGGTCCGGGCCGATGGCGGCGGCGCGAACCCGCTGAAAGTGCGTTCGCAAGATGCGGGAGACTTTTCGCAGGCTGCGCTCCGTGTCCGGGCCCTCGGCGACGAGCTCACGAAGGGAAATGGGCCTGCTGAACTGGACCAGCGTGTCGCGTCCGTTGACAAAGGTGCTCAGAAGCCGACGGAAACGCCCCGCCACTTCCCAGTGCTCAGCAAACAGCGCCTTGGTAAATCCGGTGGATTTATCGGGCGCGCGACCGATGAAAATGGTGACCGGCACCAGTTGGATATCTTCCTCGGGGTGGGCATAACTGTATTCCACCAGTTGCCGGATCATGTCTGAGGACCTTCGGGGGGTCTGTCTCCTGATCAGGAGGCCCTTCATCCGGCGCAAAATGGCGTATGCGCGCGATTCCTCGATGTCCACACCCTGTATGGGCAAAAGAGGGCTGGGCTGGGCCAGCTCTTCGCAACAGCGGTCCAGGATCAGGACGGAGGACAGCGCATAGTTATTCATCACGTAGCAGACAGGGCCCTTGCGATCCGGGCCGGTGTTGCCTGAAGAGTCCGGAAGCACTTTCGCACGAACCCATAGATGCAGGATGCCGCGCAAAAGCCGATGCCAGTGATTCCGTTTCGGGGTGCTGCGTCTCACCTTGGCGGGCTGATCATTCATTATCGGGCGCTGCTCGGCGTGTTTCGCTGGGGCGGGGCAGGATGCCACGCAATCCCGCCTGGCTCATGTTCGCAATCGGGCGATTACATTAGCACAGCGCAGCGGGCGAGCGGCAGATAAAAAAATCCGGGCTAGGCGCGTAGCCTGCCCGGTAATCCGGCGGAGCCGGAGAGGATCGGTTGGATAAAAAATCTGTATTTAGTCAATGCTATTATCAAGTTACGGGCGTATCGTAATGTAACTGATTAAGATTTGTCAACTGCTTGTTCAGGGACATGCCCCCCGATCGGGGCATGACGACGAGGATGGTCGTAGGATCAGGATGGAAGCGCTTGTAATATCTGCGCCTGGATAAGCTCTGCGGCTTCGCTGGGGCTCTTGGCGTCTCGTATCGGCCGGCCCACGACCAGGTAATCGGCGCCGTTTCGAATGGCCTGGCCGGGCGACACCACGCGCTCCTGGTCATCGTCATTCTCGACCGGTCGAATGCCGGGGCAGACGGTTACCAGTGCGTGATCGACGTCCTCGCGCAAGGCGGGTACCTCCAGCCCGGAGGACACCACGCCATCGCAACCGGCTGTTAACGCGCGCCGGGCCCTGGAAAGCACGAGCGCTCGAACGTCACACTGGAATCCGAGGTCCTGAAGATCTCCCTGATCGAGACTGGTCAGTGCGGTCACTGCCAGGATTTTCATCTCGCGCTTTTCCGCGGCGGCTGCCCTGAGCATGCCATCGTTGCCGTGCACGGTGCAGAAATCGATGTCGTGGTTGGCCAGCTGACGAACGGCCGCGGCGACGGTTGCCGGAATGTCGAACAGCTTGAGATCGGCAAACACCCGTTTTCCCCGCGACTTGAGTTCGGACAAAAGTTGGAAATACCCGCCCGACAGAAACATCTCCAGGCCCAGCTTGTAGAACGCTACGGAATCATCCAGCTGATCGATGAGTTCCAAAGCGGCTTTTGTGTCCGGCACATCGAGTGCAAATATCAGCCGTTCGCGGGGTGGAATATCTGTTTTTACCGGGTACATCAATCCGTCTCCTTGCCAAGTAGAAAGTCCAGAATCGCGGGCGCGATGTCGACAGCTGATTCCATGTGAAAGTGGTGGTGTCCCTCGACCCAGAGGTTATGGCAATCCGGTACGGTTTCCAAACGCCGTCGCGCGGCATCAGGGTCGATCCAGCGGACCAGGGGCCGCGCCGTCAGGCACAGGGTGGGCGCCTCGATGGCGGCGAGCAGCGCGAGCACCTGCTGCTCGGACATCAGCGATGGCGAGTGCCAGTTCAGGGCCGGGTCGGTGCGCCAGCGAAAGTGGTCCTGGAAGGATTCCAATGATCTCTCGCACAGTAACCGGGCGGACATATCCGACAGTTGAGAAACCGCTTGCCGCGCAGCCACCGCTGCCGCGACGTCCGGGAACTCGCGCAATTTCCGGGTTGCGTTGCGGACGGAATCGCGCGATTTCCGTAATCGCTCCAGCGCCTCTTCCGGTCGGGCCGATACCTGCCCCAGTCCGTCGAGCAGCACCAGTTTCCTGACGCGTTCGGGGGCTGCGGCCGCGAACATGCAGGCCACCCCGCCTCCCATGGAGTGACCCAGCAGGTGGCAGTCCGGCCAGCCCAGTTTGTCCAGCACGGCGTCCAGGTCCCAGAGGTTATCCATGAAATAGTATTTAGTGCCGCGTGGACGGTGCTGGGAATGGCCGTGTCCGGCGAGGTCCAGCGACACGAGGTCCAGCGGCTGCAGCTGTTGGGCCAGCGGAATGAAAGACGCCGCGTTGTCGAGCCAGCCATGCAGGCAAAGGGTGCGCGGGCCGGCCGAGTTGCGCCACTCAAGCGCCGCAAAGCGGCCTGATCGGGTGTTCAGTTGTCTTTCCCGGCCGAGGTCCATCAGTCGGATTCAAGGTTGGCATAGGCCAGCACCAGCCACTTGGGACCGGCATCAAAGAAATTCACCTGGACGCGAGCATGTTCCCCAGAACCCTCGAAAGTGACCACCGTGCCTTCCCCAAATTTCCGATGCCGAACCGTCTGGCCAAGCCGGAAGGGTTGCCCTGGCTCCCCGAGTCCACCGCCGCGGGAGGCCACGGCGGGCCGGGCGCTGACCCACGGGCTGCGTGTTCCCATGCGGGGACGAATTTCTTCTATCAGCTGCGCCGGGATCTCATCCAGAAAGCGGGAGGGCCGGCTGTGCGATTCGGAACCGAACATGCGCCTGACTTCCGCGTAGCTCAGGTACAGTAATTCGCGGGCCCGGGTCATGCCGACGTAACACAGTCTCCGCTCTTCCTCCAGGCGGCCGCCCGACTCCTGAACAGAGCGCTGGTGGGGAAACAGTCCGTCTTCCAAACCCACCATGAATACCAGTGGAAACTCCAGGCCTTTCGCAGAGTGGAGCGTCATCAATTGTACGCAGTCATCCCAGGCCTCACCCTGGGTCTCTCCAGCCTCCAGTGCTGCGTGGCTCAAAAACGACTGCATCGGGCTGAGGCCGGCTTCCTCATCCTCCGCGGTCAACACGAAGGACTCCGCGGCGTTGGTCAACTCGCGCAGGTTCTCGACCCGGGCTTCCATTTTCTCCCGCGGTTCTTTTTCGTAATGCCGAACCAGTTCGCTCTGCTCGATGACTCCCTCCACCTGGTTGCCCAGCGTCCAGTCTGACATGCGTTCCCGCATCGCGCTGATGAGTTCGAGGAAGGCGCTGACGGCATTTTTTGCGCGGCCGCTCAGCGTGTCCTGTTTAACGCACTCGATAGCGGCCTGCCAGAGGGGCAAGCCGGTTTCCCGCGCCTGCAGGCGCAACAGCGAAACCGTTTTCTGCCCGATGCCCCGGCTCGGGGTGTTGATGATCCGTTCGAAAGCGGCATCATCATTCGGGTTATGCAGCATGCGGAGATAAGCCAGGGCATCCCTGATCTCGGCGCGTTCGAAAAAGCGCAGTCCGCCATAGACCCGGTAGGGAATCGAGGCCTTCAGCAAATACTCCTCGAAAAGCCTTGATTGCGCCGTGGTCCGGTAAACGATGGCGGCCTGCTCTGCCCGGCGCCCCTCGCTCATCCAGCGCTCTATCCGCTCGACCACGAATCGCGCTTCTTCTTGTTCATTGAACGCCGCGTAGACCTGGATGGGTTGCCCTTCCTCGCCCGCGGTCCAGAGGTTTTTGCCCATGCGACCCTCATTGTTTGCAATGAGGGCATTGGCTGCCGCGAGGATGTTACCGGTGGATCTGTAGTTCTGTTCCAGCCTGACGGTCTGTACCCGAGGGAAATCGCGGACGAAAAACTCTACGTTTTCCACCCTGGCCCCGCGCCACCCATAGATCGACTGGTCGTCATCTCCAACCACGAACACCTGCCCGGTGTCGCCGGCCAGCATGCGGATCCAGGCATATTGAATGGTGTTGGTGTCCTGGAATTCGTCCACCAGCAGGTGGGTCAGCCGGCGGCGATAATGCCCCAGCAAGTCCGGTTGCTTAAGCCAGAGTTCGTGCGCGCGCAGCAGCAGTTCGGCAAAGTCGACCAGGCCCGTGCGTTCACAGTGAGACTGGTAGCGCTCGTACAGGTGCACCCAGGCTGCGGTCAGCGGGTGATCCATGTGCTCAATGGCCGGTGGCCGCTGACCCTCGTCTTTGCGGGCGTTGATGAACCACTGAGCCTGACGCGCGGGGAACTGGTTTTCGTCCAGTCCTTCCTCCCTGATCAGCCGCCTCAGCAATCGATGCTGGTCATCTGAATCGATGATCTGGAAATTTTCATCCAGCTCCGCTTCGCGCCAATGCATGCGTAGCATCCGGTGCGCGATGCTGTGGAACGTTCCGATCCAGAGCGGGCGGGTGGAAACCTGCAGCAGGTCCTGCGCGCGCTCGCGCATCTCCCCCGCCGCCTTGTTGGTGAAGGTGACCGCCAGGATGCTCAAGGGAGAGACATGACCCACCTGGATCAGCCAGGCGAGCCGATGTATCAGTACCCGGGTCTTTCCGCTGCCCGCGCCCGCCAGTACCAGCACGTGGTTGTCGTCCGCGGTAACGGCCTCGCGCTGGGCATCGTTCAATTCGTCTAGCAGGTGAGAGACGTCCATTGAGCGTCAGCGATTTTCCCTGGCCACGGCCCGATGGCCAATATCCTGGCGGAAATAAAGACCCTGCCAGCTGATCGCCCGGCAGGCCTGGTAGGCCTCGCTCTGCGCCGCCGCCACCGTGTCGCCCAGGGCGCAGACACACAGAACCCGGCCGCCGGAAGTCACGACCTGGCTAGCCTCCATCCCGGTGCCGGCATGAAACACTTTGACGTGATCAGGGAATGCGCTGTCCAGCCCGAAGATGGGGTGGCCCTTGTCGTAACTGCCCGGATAGCCGCCGGCCGCCAATACTACGCCCAGCGCTGCCCTGGAGTCCCATTCCGCCCGGGTCTCATGCAGCCGCCCGTCCAGGGCGGCCAGGCAAAGCTCGACCAGATCCGAGCGCAGCCGAAGCATGACAGGCTGGGTCTCCGGATCACCAAATCGCACATTAAACTCCAGCACCTGTGGTTCGCCATCAGCCCCGATCATCAGGCCCGCATAGAGGAAACCGGTGAAGGGCATGCCCTCCTGTGCCAGCCCCCTGATCGTGGGCAGGATAACCGTCTCCATCACGCGTTCATGCATGTCGGCATCCACCACGGGCGCGGGCGAATAAGCGCCCATGCCCCCGGTATTGGGCCCGGTGTCGCCATCGTGCGCGGCTTTGTGATCCTGGCTGCTGGCCAGGGGCAGGGCCGTTTTGCCATCGGCCATGACGATAAAACTGGCCTCCTCGCCGGTCAGGAACTCTTCGACCACCACGCGGTGCCCGGCGTCGCCAAAGGCATTTCCGGCCAGCATATCCCGCACCGCGGCTTCCGCCTCCTGCTCGGTTTGAGCGATGATGACGCCTTTGCCGGCCGCGAGGCCATCGGCCTTGACCACGATGGGTGCGCCGTGGGCGCGGATGAACGATATCGCGGGCTCGATTTCAGTGAACTGACCGTAGGCGGCTGTTGGAATGCCATGCCGTGACATGAAATCCTTGGCAAAGGCTTTTGACCCTTCCAGCTGAGCGGCGGCCGCGACCGGACCAAAACAGGGGAGGCCGGCGTCATTGAATCGATCGACGATGCCCGCTGCCAATGGGTTCTCGGGCCCGACAATGGTCAGGGCAATGCCCTGTTCCCGCGCAAAGTCGAGCAGCCCGTCTTGGTCACCTACGCCCAGCGGCACGTTTTCAATGCCGGGTTCCAGGGCGGTGCCCGCATTACCAGGGGCGACAAAAACCCGCGTGACGCGCGATGACAGTGAGACCTTCCATGCCAGGGCGTGTTCACGCCCTCCATTGCCGATGATAAGTACGTTCATAGCTCTCCGGGATGGGGCTTCGCCATGGGCCCCGTGTCAGCATCTTGCCCTTGATCGGCCATTGTAATGGCTCGGGCGAACTCATCGACCATAAGATCTGTTCGTCGGTATGAGACCTCAGTGTCTGAAGTGCCGCATGCCGGTAAAGACCATCGCCATACCGTGCTCGTTTGCGGCCGCGATCACCTCGTCATCACGCATGGAGCCACCGGGCTCTATGATGCAGCCGATACCCGCTTTGGCTGCGGCATCGATGCTGTCACGAAACGGGAAGAACGCATCAGAGGCCATGGCGGCGCCTGCCAGGCTGAGTTTCGCCTCGGACGCCTTCCAGGCAGCGATCCTCGCTGAATCGACGCGGCTCATCTGCCCGGCGCCTACGCCCAGGGTGCGGCTGTCCTTCGCGTAGACGATGGCGTTGGACTTGACCATTCGCACCATGTTCCAGGCAAACAGGAGGTCTGCCCATTCGCGCGCGTCCGGCCCCCGCTGGGTCACGCAACGGCACTCTTCGCGTGTCACCATGCCCTGGTCATACTGCTGAACCAGCAGTCCGCCGGCAACGCGATGGTAACTGAGTCGATCCAGCGCGCCCGCCTGCGGTTGCCCTCGCAAGACCCTAACATTCGGCTTGCCCGCAAGAATCTCGAGGGCAGCGTCTTCGTACGATGGCGCGGCAATCACTTCCACGAACTGCTGCTCGATGATCGCACTGGCTGTCGCGGCATCCACCGGGGTATTGAACGCGATGATGCCGCCGAATGCCGACACCGGATCGGTTTCGAAGGCGCGTCGATAGGCTTCCGTGGCGGTGTCCGCCTGCGCGGCGCCGCAGGGATTGGCATGTTTCACGATGACGCATGCCGGCGCGCCCTCAAACTGATGTACGCATTCGACCGCGGCATCGGAATCCGAGATGTTGTTGTAGGACAGCGCCTTGCCCTGGAGTTGCTCGGCCCAGGAAGGCATGGCGCCATTGCTTCCGCCGGGCACAAAAAAGGCGGCCTGCTGATGAGGATTCTCCCCATAGCGCATCGTTTGCACGCGCTCGAACTGGGGCGTATGAATCATCGGCAGGTCATCTTCGCGCTCTTTACCCGGCTCGTGCCGGCTCAGGTAGCCGGACACCATGCCGTCGTAACGGGCGGTATGCGCGTAGGCGGCCACCGCCAGGCGGAAACGTGTCGACCCCCTGACCGCGCCGTCTTCCCGAATCTCCTCAAGAACCGACGAGTAGTCGGCGGGGTCGGTCACAACCGCGACGCGGGCGTGGTTCTTGGCCGCAGCGCGCACCATGGTCGGTCCGCCGATATCGATGTTTTCTATGGCTTCTTCCAGGGTGCAGTCGGGCCTGGCTGTGACTTGCGCGAAGGGATACAGGTTGACGACCACCAACTCCAGCGGTTCGATGCCATGCTGGCTCATCACCTCCGCGTCCTGCTCGCGCCCGAGGATGCCTCCGTGGATGGTGGGGTGCAGGGTCTTCACTCGGCCGTCCATGATTTCCGGAAAACCAGTATGTTCACTGACCTCGGTCACCTCGACGCCGTTATCGCCCAGCAGTCGGGCGGTGCCGCCGGTGCTCAGCAGGGTAAAGCCCAGGCCTTCGAGCGCCTGGGCAAACTCCAGCACTCCGGTTTTGTCGGAGACGCTGATCAGGGCCAGGCGTTTTTCAGGGTTGGCGGAACGGTTCATATTCAAATTCTCCGGCTAGCAGATTTTGAGATTCAGTGAATTTGGATGCGGCCCCAACAGCCCCGCCCGCGACCGGTTTTCACCTGAGCCGCGTAACAGCCGACTTTTTACCGGTTTGTATGCCATAGCGACGGATGCGTGCTCGCAGCGTGTTCCGGGTCATCCCAAGAATTCGCGCAGCGCGGGACTGGTTGCCACGGGTGTAGGACAGCACTTCTTCTATCAGGGGGGGCTCAACCTCGGCGAGCAGCTTCCGATGCACATGTTCCGGCTCGGTGTCGCCCATATCCATCAGAAATTGCCGTATGGTTTTTCGGACTTCTTCCCTCAACGAGGTGGTTTGCGATTTTTTCGCCATGAGGGTGTGGTGCTAGCGCGTCCGTTATCCGTGGATGAGCAACGTTAGCACACCGCTGATGCCGGCGCATCTGCGACAAGTCAATCAATGAAACTGAATTTCAAATCCGGTCGCTTCGTTGCCCGGATTGGCGAACTCCAGCAGCACCGGAACATGCACCCCGGGCCGCAACAGGTCGCCCCCGGCGCCACGGCCGGGCAGGTATTCCGTCACATTCAGCCGGCGGACCGCCACCGCTTTTCCATCCAGGTCCAACAAGGTGAGTTCGAGCAGAGGCCAGGATTGGGCGCGATCGGAGTGACTGACGAAAGTCGTGCTGAGAATCAACACGCCCGCGCGCGTTGGATGAGAGTGCAGGTCCCGGCTGATGACGTAGATCTGCGCCGGGTCGCCGAACGCCCTCTCCTCGGGCGGACTGACCCAGTTGAACTCCGTCATGACCGCGTCGAGCTGCGGTATCGAATGAAGCTCCGCTCTGAAGGTCCACGCCAGATTGGCCGCGGTGACCATGAGCATCACGAAGAAAGCGCCTTTCCACCAGCCGGAAGATGGCTCGGCAGAGGGGTGGTGGACATACGCTGGGCCGAAAGGTGCGCTCAGATCGGACGCGCTGCCCAGTACTGGCGGGCGGTATCGGGTACCCGCAGGTGGAGGCATGTCTTCCAGCGCCGGCCATTCATCGAACAGCTGCTCGAGCGCGTCGAATTTTTTACCGCAGCGCCCGCAACGTACCCGGCCGCGAGACTGGGCCAGCAGAGACGCGTTGACCACGTGGGAGGAGTCGCACTCAGGGCATCGGGTGTACACGGAAGGTCAGCCGGCTCGGGCCTGCCCGACGGGCGTCAGGCGCATCACCGGACACATCAGGAGCCGGTGCCGCTGACCGGCTCGGAAGGGTCGACAGCGCCAGGCGCTCCGCCTTCAAGGAGAAATCGATAACGCCTCAGTTCCGACTCGAACAAACCGCGAATCTGGCGCTCCCGCTTGTCGAGGTTGACTCGGGACTCCCGGCCTTGTGCCAGGCGAGCGCGCAGCTGGGCAATGTTCTGGCCGATCTCGGGATCTGCCGGCAAGCCGGAACGCTGCCGATCAGCGGCCTCACGGATTTGCCCCGTCAGTGAAGTCATGACGCTCAGCCGGCCCTGCTCGATGATGCGTGAGTCATATGCCAGGTTGTCGATCTCGACCTGCATCGCTTCCAGAATTTCCG